>Ga0115548_1001822_pt1 | contig 11304 bp, 12 predicted proteins | sample COGITO_mtgs_1004_4_FD_87187 | JGI IMG/M metagenome (GOLD analysis project Ga0115548, IMG submission 87187) | Pelagic marine microbial communities from North Sea - COGITO_mtgs_100423 | ecosystem: Environmental > Aquatic > Marine > Epipelagic | place: Germany:Helgoland, sampling site Kabeltonne...
ATGGGGCTTTCACCCTTGGGCGTGATCTTGCCCACAAGGATATCGCCTGGCTCAACGTCTGCGCCGATATATACGATGCCCGCCTCGTCAAGGTTGCGCAATGCTTCCTCGCCGACGTTGGGGATATCGCGTGTGATTTCCTCTGGCCCAAGCTTTGTATCACGAGCCGCGACTTCGAATTCCTCAATGTGGATCGAAGTAAATACGTCATCGCGCGACACGCGTTCTGAGATCAGGATCGAGTCTTCGTAGTTGTAACCATTCCAAGGCATGAACGCGACAACCACGTTTTTGCCGAGGGCAAGTTCACCCATATCCGTGGAAGGGCCGTCCGCAATAACTTCGCCCTTGCCAACCGTGTCACCCACTTTCACCAGCGGACGCTGATTGATGCAGGTGTTCTGGTTCGAGCGCTGGAACTTGCGCATGCGATAAATATCCACGCCTGCATCGCCTAGTGCAAGGTCAGACGTAGCGCGGACCACAATGCGCGTGGCATCGACCTGATCGATAATACCGGCGCGTTTAGCTGTGATCGCCGCACCTGAATCGCGGGCTACGACCTCTTCGATGCCGGTACCCACCAATGGCGCCTCAGCTTGCAGAAGCGGAACCGCCTGACGTTGCATGTTCGATCCCATGAGAGCGCGGTTCGCGTCGTCATTTTCAAGGAACGGGATCAGGGAGGCCGCGACAGAAACCAACTGTTTCGGGCTAACGTCAATCAGGTCAACAGAATCAACCGGGGATAGCGTATAATCGCCCGACTTACGAGTATTGACCATCTCGTTGATGAACTTTCCACCCTCGTCTAACGTCGCGTTGGCCTGAGCCACAGTGTGGCGCATTTCCTCGGTTGCCGACATATAATGCACTTCGTCGGTAACCTGACCTTGGTTCACAACCCGGTAAGGAGTTTCGATAAAGCCATACTTGTTAACACGCGCAAAGGTCGCGAGCGAGTTGATGAGGCCAATGTTTGGCCCTTCCGGCGTCTCAATCGGACACATACGACCATAGTGTGTCGGGTGCACGTCGCGAACTTCGAAACCAGCACGCTCGCGGGTTAGGCCGCCCGGTCCAAGCGCCGACAAGCGCCGCTTGTGCGTCACCTCGGAAAGCGGGTTCGTCTGATCCATGAACTGAGACAACTGGGACGAGCCAAAGAATTCGCGAACCGCCGCTGCTGCGGGTTTCGCATTGATCAGATCTTGCGGCATCACAGTATCGATCTCAACCGAAGACATGCGCTCTTTTATCGCGCGCTCCATGCGCAGCAGGCCAACGCGGTATTGGTTTTCCATCAGTTCACCAACTGACCGGACCCTACGGTTACCGAGGTGGTCAATGTCGTCGATATCGCCTTTGCCGTCGCGCAGGTCGACCAATGCCTTGATGCAGGCAACGATGTCTTCGCGGCGCAGCGTGCGCTGTGTGTCATCGGCATCAAGAGCAAGACGCATGTTCATTTTCACACGACCAACGGCTGATAGATCATATCGCTCGCTGTCAAAAAACAGCGTATCGAATAGGTTCGACGCGGCTTCGACGGTGGGCGGTTCGCCCGGGCGCATGACGCGATAAATATCCATGAGCGCGGTTTCGCGGTTCATGTTTTTGTCATTCGCCATAGTGTTGCGCATGTATGGACCAACATTGACGTTGTCGATGTCCAGCACTGGAATATCAGTTATGCCTGCGTCAATCAGGTCTTTGGCAGTGCCGCCGATCAAATCACCGTCTTTGTCATATTCGAGGGTCAGTTCGTCCCCGGCCTCGACATAGATCGCGCCATTTTCTTCGTTTATGATGTCTTTGGCGACGAACTTGCCAACGATATGCTCAAATGGAACCAACAGCTCCTTTACTGAGCCTTCATCGATCAACTTCTTAACCGCGCGCGGCGTGACTTTTTTACCGGCCTCGGCAATAATTTCACCGGTTTTAGCATCTGCCAGATCATAGGTCGGGCGGGTCCCGCGCACACGATCAGGGAAGAACGGCGTTACCCAGCCCTTGTTCTTCTTCAGTTTGAATGTGACGGTTTCGTAATATGCATCCATGATCGCCTCTTGGTCCAGACCAAGAGCGTAGAGCAACGTCGTAACAGGAAGTTTCCGACGGCGATCGATACGGGAAAAAACGAGATCCTTTGCGTCGAATTCAAAGTCGAGCCAGCTGCCACGATAAGGGATAATGCGGCAGGCAAATAGAAGTTTACCAGAGGAATGCGTCTTGCCCTTGTCGTGGTCAAAGAAAACACCGGGCGAGCGGTGCATCTGGCTGACAATGACCCGCTCTGTACCATTAACGACAAACGTACCGTTTGGCGTCATCAGAGGCATATCGCCCATGAACACATCTTGTTCCTTGATATCCTTGACGGACTTCGCACCAGTGTCTTCGTCGACATCAAACACGATCAAGCGCAGCGTCACCTTGAGCGGCGCGCTGTAGGTCATGTCGCGCTGTTGGCATTCCTCGACGTCGTACTTGGGCTTTTCCAGATCATACTTGACGTATTCCAGAACAGACGTTTCGTTAAAGTCTTTTATCGGAAAGACGGATTGAAAAACACCCTGAATACCTTCTCCGTCGGTGGGGATGTCGGCATCGCCAGAATTCAGAAACAAATCATAGGAAGATTTCTGAACCTCTATGAGGTTTGGCATTTCCAGGACTTCACGGATTTTACCGTAATATTTACGAAGACGTTTCTGGCCAAGGAACGATTGCGCCATACTATGTGTCACCTTTCAGTATTTCTCTGGATGCGCGCGCCGTCGGGCCCCGGTGCGCTGCCCCGTCGAGAGGATGGGTAAAGGTCAATTCATAGTCGCCGTCCCACCGACAACCTCCCGACCTGATCAACCACATCTTGGAAAAGACTTTCGCCAAAGCCCTTACCAAGACGGGTCGGGCTGGGCGCGCAATATGCACACCCAGCCCAATGTTTTAAATGGGGCACGGAATTTAATCCAAATTCCTGCCGCTTTCCATCACAGAAAACGCCCCCGTCCAAGCAAACTTAGGCCAGCTCGACTTCGGCGCCAGCTGCTTCCAGCTTGGCTTTAACGTCTTCGGCTTCGGCCTTGTCGACACCTTCTTTGATCTTGCCACCAGCTTCAACCAGATCCTTGGCTTCTTTCAGACCCAGACCTGTGAGACCACGGACTTCTTTGATGACATTGATTTTCGAAGCGCCGGGGCTCTTCAAGATCACGTCAAATTCTGTTTTTTCTTCCTCTGCAGCGGCTCCACCGTCTGCAGGACCGGCCATCATTACAGCGCCGCCAGCAGCGGGCTCGATGCCGTATTCGTCCTTGAGGATTGTTTTCAGTTCTTGTGCTTCCAGCAGGGTCAGACCAACGATCTCTTCTGCCAGTTTTTTCAGATCAGCCATTTTATCAGCTCTTTCCGTTTACATATGTGTGTTCCAACGCGCGAGATTATCACACGCCGCTCAGACGTTTGCTTACGCTGCCGCCTTGTCCTCGATTGTGGACAAGATGGAAGCAATGTTGCTTGCAGGTGCGCCAATGGACCCAGCGATATTCGATGCAGGCGCGCCAATCATGCCCGCGATGGTGCTGATAAGCTCCTCGCGCGAAGGCATTTTTGACACGGCAGTAACACCGGCACGGTCCAGAGCGTTCTCACCCATAGCACCACCAAGGATCACGAACTTGTCGTTTTCCTTGGCAAAGTCCTCAGACACCTTGGCAGCAGCCACGGGATCTTCGGAAAAGGTCAGAACGGTCATACCCGTCAGATATTCGGCAATGCTTGCGCATGGCTTCCCATCTAGGGCGATTTTGGCGAGCCGATTTTTGGCAACTCGAACGCTTGACCCGTTGTCGCGCGCACGCGCACGAAGGTCTTGCATTTCGGCAACTGTCAGACCAGCGTAGTGGGCAACCACAACGACGCCAGAGCTTTCGAAGATCTGGCCGAGTTCATCGACCACTTTCTCTTTCTGGGCTCTATCCACAGTCTTACTCCAGTTATAGGAGGGGCTAACCCCTCCGGCTCGTTTTCACCGAACCAAAAGGCACGGCAATCGGGTCCTAACGGGTCGTCGCAGCCCTAAGCCTGGAACACACCAGGCCGGAATGTCTCTTCCCGTCTCAGGCAGGGCTTATGACCAGCATATCCTGACCACCCACCGTCTCGGACGAAATAAAGGGCTGACGCGAATCGTACGGCAGCCCTTGGTAGCTCCATAGTAGCTCTGCACGAGATTTCCAAGCCTGTTTTTGCCAATATGGCTCACTTGTATGGCGGTACACCTGAACATGTCCGTCCCAGACCCGATGATCAGGGTGTAGCACCACGATACTTGCCGAACGTATTTGACCAAAGCTGGCGACAAACTGTGTCCATCGACCAAACCACGGACCGTGGTGCGGGCACATGCCGCGAAAGAGCCAAGATGTAACTGCGCGAAAAGTCATATCGCCATATCGTGCTCGAGCATTTCTGAAGCACAAATCGCAAAGCACATTCGTTGGTATAGTGCATCGGCGCAAAAGACTGTGCCATTTGCAATCTGTCTGACTGCGCTTTCTTGCATAAGGCGCGATCACCGATCCAACTTTAGAGCTGGCAGGCTAACCGTAATAGCATCATTAACAAGGAACCCCGAGCCATGGCCCGGGGTTCAACTTGGTTTTACTCACTGATTGCAGACGACACGTCGATGCTTACGCCTGGGCCCATAGTCGAGCTTAGCGATACTTTTTTCATGTACGTGCCTTTCGAACCCGACGGCTTGGCCTTGGCGACTGCGCTCATGAAAGCGCGGACGTTCTCAACCAGTTTGTCTGCATCAAAAGACGCTTTGCCGACACCTGCATGCAGAACTCCAGCCTTTTCGACTTTAAACTGCACCTCGCCACCCTTGGCAGCTTTCACCGCTTCGGCAACGTCCATAGTAACGGTGCCGACCTTGGGGTTGGGCATCAAGTTCCGGGGGCCAAGCACTTTGCCCAAGCGGCCCACGACTGGCATCATGTCTGGTGTGGCGATGCAGCGATCAAAGTCAATCTTACCGCTTTGCACAGTTTCCATCAGATCTTCTGCGCCCACAATATCAGCGCCGGCAGCCTGAGCTTCTTCCGCCTTCGGGCCTCGTGCAAACACCGCGACACGGACGTCTTTGCCTGTTCCATTGGGAAGGCCAACAACACCACGAACCATCTGATCAGCATGACGGGGATCGACGCCAAGGTTCACAGAAATCTCCACTGTCTCGTCAAAATTAGCAGTGGCGTTGCCCTTGACCAGTGCGACGGCGTCTTCAACACTCAAGTTGCTTTTTCCGGCGAAGGCCGCGCGCGCGGCAGTTGAACGTTTACCAAGCTTTGCCATCTTACTTCACCTCAATGCCCATGGAACGGGCGGAGCCCAGGATGATTTGCATAGCGCCTTCGATATCGTTGGCGTTAAGATCCTTCATTTTCGCTTCAGCGATCTCCTTGACCTGTGCTGCAGTCACGTGGCCGACAACCTCGCGGCTGGGGGTTTTAGCGCCGGATGACAGCTTGGCCGCTTTTTTCAGGTAGTACGACGCCGGGGGCGTCTTAATTTCCATCGTAAAGGACTTGTCCTGATAATAGGTAATCACGGTCGGGCACGGCGCGCCGGGTTCCATATCTGCAGTTTTAGCGTTGAACGCTTTGCAGAATTCCATGATGTTGATGCCGCGCTGACCCAGAGCCGGACCAACCGGCGGTGAGGGGTTTGCTTTGCCTGCGGGCACCTGCAGTTTCATACTGCCAACGAGTTTCTTGGCCATGGGCCATTCTCCTTTTCAACACCCACAGGACGCGTCCCTTGGGTCTTTGGTTGATGTGGTTCGGGTCAACGATCGCGATCACCTTGCCTCCCACATGGGATTCGTCCTTTTGAACGAGGTGCTCGGATACAAGCACAGCAACAGTTTTACAAGCCGTTGTGCATGGCCTTTTGACACGGTTGGGCAGGATAATCACAATGGTAAGCAAACATGAGTAATATTCTTGTACGGCATTTGCGAAAGGCCACAAATAACTGACCATGCCATGGCGCGCACGTCCCAGAGACGGGTTGCACGGATAATTCTCACGAACGCCACCACAAAACTTGCAATAATTTAGTTAATGTTCTATATATGTTCTCATAACAATCGAAGCGTGACCCATGTCCCATCACTTGCACCAACTCGGGCTGTTTGACCTCGAACACATTGTGCAGCCGATCGCGGCACCGCAGCCAGCAACAGAAAAGCAAATTAATTTCGCCAAGGCGCTGGCGGCTAAAAACGGTACAAAACTGCCCTTAGAACTGATGCGTGACCGATCAGGGTTGTCGGTATGGATCGAACGGGCCAAATGCGGCACCATGGAAAGCCAATTTACCAACTACCCGAGTGCAAAGCAGGTTCAGTTTGCCGAACGAATTGCGCGCCTCAAACGCCGCCAAATTCCGACGCAGTGCTTTAAGGACAAGACGATGATGTCACGCTGGATCGACTGCAACAGACCGCGTTGACGCTGTGGCGCTTTGACATGCTGACTCTTGTTTGTGGTCTGCTACCTTTCGTGCATGCCGAATGAAACTCGTGTTCTTTACAATGCCGAATGTCCTGTTTGTAGGGCAGAGATCGATCATTATTCCGCCTACAGTGAGCGCCAAAAACTGCCAATTATTTTTGACGATTTGAACACGGATGCGTTAGCAGCGTGGGGGCTTGAACCAGATCACGCCACGCGACGTTTACATGTGTCAAAAAACGGATTGGTCTACGCCGGAATTCCGGCTTTCATTATTCTTTGGCAAGATATGCCAAGATATCGCTGGCTGGCGCGCGTTGTTGGCACGTCGGGCGTGCACTGGCTGGCCGTGCAGGTCTATGATCATGTGCTTGCCCCGCTTTTATACCGGTGGCATCTGCGCAGGCGGAACCGCGCTGCAGCGCCAGACGGGGCGCGCGCTGATGGAAATCAAACCTCGTCAAGGTAGGTCCGCACGCACGTTTGTACGTGGCCAAACCGGTCTCCACCCAGATGCTTGCCGCCATACCAGCGAGTCACGACAATCAAATGGTCGCGCAGCCCCTCACGTTGCAGCATACGGACAATAACCATGCCAGCGCCACTTTCGCCATCGTCGCCTTTGATAGCGCCGCCCTTTGTCAGGTCAGCTGCCCAGCTATTATGCGTTGCTTTCGCATAGGCACGGTCGCGCTTAAGTATAGAAAGCGCAAAGTCGATCCCAGAGCGGTCCAATACAGGGCAGCCAGATACCGCATATTTCGATCCCCGATCGTTCAAAATGCGGCCAAGTTTTTTCAAAGCTTTGGTTTCCTCTTTCATCGTGACGTCGGTATTGAGCTGACACCTTTGGATGGCACGGCCTGTGGATGAGACGACAGCACCGACTACAACAGCCCTTCGTTATGCTCGTAATGAATTTTGTCTAATGATATGAACGTCTTGACGAAATAACTGACATCATCCAAATCTAACAACCCTGCGAATTAAGGCTGTTTTGGATGAGGTAAGTTTTTTCGCATAACGCTCTACAGTCCTTCGACCGTGCGGCGCACTGTTTCGATCCGCTGCGCATTGGGCGGGTGTGTACCAAGAAAGCGATCACCAGGATCAGGAATGCGATTAAAGAATTGCGCCCCAATAACTGGGCGATACCCCGCACGCGCTGTAATAATGGCGCCAAGAGCATCAGCTTCTAATTCAAACTCTTTGGAATAGCTGCGCGCGCCGACTTGCGCGCCGATACGGCTGGCTGATTCCACGGCGCTTGAACTGCCACCCGTTAGCGCAGCAAGGTTGGCAAATATCCTCGCACCCGTTTGCGCATTCTCACGCTGTCGCGCGATGTGCCCAGCCACATGGTGCGCTGCCTCGTGCCCCATAACAAAGGCCAATTCATCCTCATTACGGGCTTCTGCGATGAGTGCGATGGTAAAGACAATGACGGGGCGACCGTTTTCATCCAAAGTCTGAAAGGCATTAGAAGGTTGGCCTGGACGATCGTCCACGACGATACGGAAATCGCAATTTACTTTTCGTGTGCGAGCACGACACGTGCGCTCAGCCACCGGTTCCACTCCTTGCGCCACCCGCGCGAATGCCCGAGCCGCCTGATCGGGCGTGCGTAATTCGTCAGGCGTATCATCAACCGGGCCTGATGCAACAGGCGTATCTTCCGGGATAATAACCTGCGTGCACGCAGCCATCAGGAGCAGCGTCGCAAGGGCAGCCACCCACCTCATCATAAGAAACCTACTCCATGCTCGTGAATTTCAAGGCGATAGCCTACCATGCTCTTGCGCCGCTGCCAGCCCTGATCAAGTCGCGTTGTTCCTCTAGGCAAAGGCATGCAGATAGCCTAGCCTGAGGTTATGTTTACGATTGAGCACGAATTCGATGCCACGGTAATCACCCTTGTCGACGAAGGGGCCGTGCCGCTGCAAGAGGACGTGGTCGTTAACAGCTTCGCCGAATGCGTAACTGTCGAACAGTACGACCCGCGCACAGACAGCGTGGTCAAGGTTACTTTGTCGCCAGAGCAATTGCGCGACCTTGCAGCTGCCCTTGACCTGCCCGAGGGTGTCTACCAATTGCGCGAGGCCGAAGCCTGACCTACAGCGTTTGACGAAATACTTGAAATATCATGCATCACCGAAAGCGTTGAAATCTGTCATTTCAGGCAGCGTTAGGTGTTTCACGTTTTCCGAACAACGCGTTAGGCTCTGGATACTTGGCTTGCGTCTGATACCATGCGCGCCAAATACCAGAAGGATGCAGCATGGCTACGGGTACCAAAATCCGCACCTATTTCAACGGCACTTGGAACGACGAAGACGTCCCGATCATGCGGGCGGCCGACCATGGCAGCTGGCTTGGGAGTTCGGTGTTTGATGGCGCACGCTTTTTCGATGGTCGCGCGCCTGATCTTCTGGCCCACTGTGAGAGGGTGAACCGTTCAGCCCAAGCGCTGATGATTACCCCAACTCTGAAAGCGGCAGAAATTCTCGAAATCGCGCGCGAGGGCCTTAAGGCCTATGATCCATCAGACGCCGTGTATATTCGACCGATGTATTGGGCGCTAGACGGTGACGCAACCGCCATTGTGCCCAACGCAAACACAACCGGCTTTGCCCTCTGTCTGGAAGCGATTCCCATGGCAGATCAGAATGCGTCGACGACATTGGGCCGCACCAGTTTCCGCCGACCCGTTCTTGAAGACAATGTCGTAAATGCCAAGGCTGGCTGCCTGTATCCGAACAACGCACGCATGCTGGCCGAGGTGCGCCGAAATGGTTTTGGCAACGCGCTGGTTGCAGACGCCATGGGCAATGTCGCTGAAACTGCGACCGCCAATGTGTTTATGGCGCGTGATGGTGTCGTTTTCACACCCATTCCCAACGGTACTTTTCTGGCCGGTATAACCCGCTCGCGCCATATCTCTAATCTACGAGCCGATGGTATCCAAGTACATGAGACCGTCCTGTCATTCACCGATTTTGAAGATGCAGACGAAGTTTTTCTGTCAGGAAATATGACCAAAGTCACACCGGTCACCGGCATTGAAGGCAAGAGCTATCAAGTTGGCCCTATTACACGCCGCGCGCGCGAACTCTATTGGGATTGGGCGACATCCAGCTAACTGACGTATGTCATCGCGGATTGACGCCACCCAAGACGACCACACCGCTTGCGCCAGACGAAAGGTTACTCCATTGTCGAGCACAACAGTGGAGGATCCATGCGCAAATTTATGGTAGTACTCGACGACAGTCGAGAATGTCTGAATGCGATGCGCTTTGCAGCGATGCGCGCATCGCGAACTGGTGGTGGCGTGGCAATTCTCTCTGTCATACCGCCAGATGATTTTAATCATTGGATTGGTGTTGGCAATGTCATGCGCGAAGAGGCACGTGAAAGGATCCATGCGCATTTTGAAGTGTTCGCGAAATGGATGCGTGACAAACAAAACGTAGACCCAGAGCTGGTGATCCGCGAAGGCCAACCAGTGGACGAGATTATTGCGCAGGTGCGCGACGATCGCGAAATTGGAGTACTCGTTTTAGGTGCAGGTACCGACAAAAAGGGCCCCGGCCCGCTGGTGACGCAGTTGACCCGAAACTCTGGCAATCTGCCGATACCTGTTACAATTGTGCCCGGCGACCTGAGCAAAGAACAGCTTGAGGCGATCACCTGAACGTCCTTGCGACTCTGTATGGCAACTGCAAGATGCACAAACTCCCTTGAACAGTCCTGGCGGCGAGTGGTGAGCTTTCGTCTAGATTAGCTTTTTGCATGAACAAAACGGATATCCCGATCCGTCTGAGTATCAGTACTTAAGTGAGAGAAATACGATTTGATGCCAACGAATGTAATGGCGCCGTGCGGACGTGCGGCAGATGCCGTATCAACAAGCGTGTTCAACAAGGATTTCCTTCTGATTGTCTGCCAATTATTTTTTGCGCAGTCTCAATACATATCGACAGATCATCAGGTTAGAATCATTCCAAACCTTGACTTGGCGCCGTCCCGCGCGCATATCATACTTTAAAATTAAGGGGACCAGCATGTTCATCCAAACCGAATCAACACCAAACCCCGCAACGCTCAAGTTTTTGCCAGGCCAGACGGTGCTGGACATGGGCACTGCAGACTTTCCAACGGCAGAGGCCGCCTCTAAGTCACCTCTCGCCAGCCGCGTATTCGCCGTCGATGGGGTAACGGGAGTGTTCTTTGGAACCGATTTTGTCACCGTGACCAAGTCAGAAAGCGTCGACTGGGACCACATCAAGCCCGCCTTACTGGGGGCAATAATGGAACATTTTCAGTCTGGGCAACCGGTTATGGACGACGGGCATGCTCCGGTATCTGGCCACGCCGAACATAACGGCGAAGACGGTGTTGTTGTTGGTCAGATCAAGGAATTGCTGGACAGCCGGGTGCGTCCCGCCGTGGCGCAGGACGGTGGTGACATAACGTTTCACGGCTTTGAGCGCGGTGTCGTCTATCTGCACATGCAAGGGGCGTGCGCCGGATGCCCATCCTCAACACTTACGTTGAAAATGGGCATTGAAAACCTTCTTCGCCATTACATCCCCGAGGTGACAGAGGTTCGCCCTGTCGCTGTCTGACAGCAAAGATAGATTGGATCGCTCGGCGCGTTGCTTTGAAGTCGTACTTATACTCAGTATTGCCGAAGATCTAAACGCGTAACACAGCTTTGGTTGGACAAAATCCAGAAAACCGCGCATCCACCACAAAAACGCGACCCTTG
>Ga0115548_1001827_pt1 | contig 11293 bp, 13 predicted proteins | sample COGITO_mtgs_1004_4_FD_87187 | JGI IMG/M metagenome (GOLD analysis project Ga0115548, IMG submission 87187) | Pelagic marine microbial communities from North Sea - COGITO_mtgs_100423 | ecosystem: Environmental > Aquatic > Marine > Epipelagic | place: Germany:Helgoland, sampling site Kabeltonne...
ACATAGGTATTTTGCGTGGTGGATGGGCCAAAGCTCAGCTCGTCACTTTCAACCCCAAGGATTGCAGACATGCGCACGCGTGCCTCGTCCATCTCTTCACCGCCCAGACGGCTGGCGTCGTAATCCGAATAGGGCTGCACCTTGCGCTGCGTGTAAAATCGCATCAAGCGGTCGATCACCGGTTTGCACGTATAACTGCCTCCGGCGTTTTCAAAGAAAGCCTGCCCTTGCAGCGACGGCTCGGAAAAAGCCGGGAACTGGGCGCGAACAAAATCAATATCAAGTGTCATCTGAAGGGGCCTTTCCACGAAGTGAGCGTACGATACGGCACTTATCACCAGAGGCAAGCCGTTCGAACCCTCTCCACTTCAACTTGCCAAATTCCGTCTATATTGGTGGCAGATGTAAGCCAATGTCACCGATCCGCCAGCAGATCTTGATCCGCCGCATCATGGCGCGCGCCCGGCAACAAACAGATCCTGATCACGCGCCGATGACCTCAAGCCAAGGCCTCCAAGATTTTTTGGGCATTGGCCTTGATAACATCCATATCACCCATCTGGCCCGGCGCACGCATAGGCACATCGGCATGGCGCGGATGAATATGAAAGTGCAGGTGGAACACCTCTTGCCCGCCTGCGGCTTCGCTGAATTGCTGCAGTGTGATACCATCAGCGTCAAAGGCCAATTTGGCCGCATTTGCAACCTTTTTCACCGTCACCATGACAGCCGCCAATTGTGTGTCCGTCGCATCCAAAATGTTGCGGCAGGGTGTTTTGGGAATGACAAGGCAATGCCCATCCGTACGTGGCATGATATCCATAAAACACAACGTTTCATCATCCTCATAGAGTTTGATTGACGGGATCTCTCCCCTCAAGATTTTAGCAAAGATGTTCTGGTCGTCATAAGCGGTCATGGGCTGCATCCTGTGTCATCTTTCATAGACTAAAGGCGTTATGCGAAAATCTTGAATCACCCAATGCAGCCTGACAACAAAGATTTCAACGTATGAGATGTTGCAAGACGCTTCAGGTACCTCGTCAAACGCCAACGTGTGCCATTTCTACTGGGTCAAGGACATAAACGCACTTTGACTGGCAATCTGTATCAAACGCAGACGGGCGGCCCGAAAACCGCCCGACAAGTCTACCGGAACGGATGTACTCAGGCGTTTACGTCAACCACAACTCTGCCTTTGACCTGACCTTTAAGGATGTCGGCCCCAAGTTTTGGCAGCTCCGAGAGAGTTGCGGGCTGGATCATCGTTTCAAGCTTATCCATCGGTAGATCTTTGGCAAGCCGCTCCCAAGCGCGCAACCGATTGGCATAGGGCTGCATCACGGAATCAATACCCAACAGGTTCACACCGCGCAGCAGAAACGGGATAACTGTCGTCGACAAGCCCGCCCCACCCGCAAGACCAACCGCCGCTACGCTAGCGCCATATTCCATCTGGCCCAAAACCCGGGCCAACATTGCGCCTCCCACAGCGTCGACGCAGCCGCCCCAAGTCTCAGCTTCGAGCGGGCGCTTTGTTGTCTCGTTCAACTCTTCACGCGCAACGATTTGGCTGGCACCTAGTGATGTCAGATAATCGGCGGTTTCAGGCCGCCCGGTGACGCCCGCAACAGCGTGCCCAAGATTGGCCAAGATCGCAGTCGTAACCGAACCCACGCCACCGGCCGCACCGGTGACCAGAACGGGGCCCTCTTTGATGCCGTGATCTTCCAGCGCCATAACGGACAGCATCGCCGTAAAACCAGCGGTGCCAACAGCCATGGCCTGACGCGTGTCAAGACCATCGGGTAGCGGCACCAGCCAGTCAGCTTTAACCCGCGCCTTTTGAGCATATCCGCCCCAGTGGGCCTCTCCCACACGCCAGCCGGTCAGCACGACCTTGTCACCAGGCTTGTAGCGGTCATCGTCAGACGCTTCCACCGTTCCCGCAAAATCTATGCCCGGCACATGAGGATACTTGCGAACTAAACCGCCACCGGGGCCAATGCACAGCCCGTCTTTGTAGTTTACGGTGGTGTACTCGACAGCGACCGTTACCTCTGCCTCGGGCAGATCGTCCAGAGACAGCTGCGTCACCGCAGCCGACGTCTTGCCGCTCTCTTCGTCCTTGTTCACAACAAGTGCATCAAACATCGTCAACTCCATTCTGGGGATAGATCCCCTGCTTCATCTTGCAAAATAAACTCTCGCCGAAGGCTCCCACCCTCACAACCAGAAAGCGTCCTGTACTGTTGCGCCGCGCATACCTTCTGGCGTCTCAACTTCCAAGCGCGTGCCCGGTTCCCAGTGTGTCATTCGGATCATACCAATGGATACGTTTGTCCCAAAATCCGGTGACCAGGCAGCGGACGTTACTTGCCCAACCTTCTTGCCATTGCCGAAAATGGGCCATGCCCGATCGCATGCGGGTACCGCGTCACCGTCAATCGCGATAGGGCGAATCTGCTGCACGGGGCCTTCTTTTGCAACCCGGAGCAACGCATCACGGCCGATACAGCCGATGGCCGTTTGCGTGTCGCAAAACCGCCCCAAACCGCATTCATGTGGCGTGTTGTCGTCCGTCATATCATTTCCGTAAGACAGCAATCCACCTTCGACCCGCTCAATGGCATTCGGACAGCCCGCGCGCACGTTCAGATCCTCGCCCGCAGCAAATAGTTCGTTCCAAAGCGGCATTCCAATCTCGGTCCCGTCCACGTAAATCTCAAACCCACCTTGTTTGGAGTAACCAGAGCGCGCGATGGCCAGATCACACCCTTCGTATTGAAACATATCAAAGCGGAAAAATCGGATATCGCGGACCCGGTCACCAAAGACACGCGCAACAAGCTCTTCGGCTTTGGGTCCCTGAACCCCGAGTGGCGAAATGTCAGGTTCGTCCACCAGCACATCCAGCCGGTAGCCATTGGCGATCCCTTTGACCCAAAGCAGCAGATCGCTGTCTGCGATTGAAATCCACCAGCGATCTTCGCTGAGTTTCACAGCCACAGGATCGTTCAGCATGCCACCAGTTTCATCGACGATGGGTACATAATAGCACTGCCCCGGCAGCATCCGGCGCAGATCGCGCGGCGTCAGCATCTGCATCAGTCGGGTCGCATCAGGCCCACGCAATTCCACCTGCCGTTCGACCGACACGTCCCACACCTGTACATGATCTTTAAGGTGGCGGTAATCGGCCTGAACGCTTTCAAACATCGTGGGCAAGAGCATCCGGTTGTATACGGTATACGATTTGACGCCCGCCGCTTCGACACCATCAGAAAAGGGAGTGCGCCGCAACCGGCGCGAAGGGGAAATCACAGCCATATCTAATCCTCTGGCATGAAAACGAGGTCAGTCACCGGGGCCTCCAGCCCTGCGGCAGTCATCATCGCGTGGACCTGGCCGCGATGATGGGTTTCGTGGTTGAAAAGCTGCATGATGCAAAAGCTTAACGACTGGCTGAACGTGCGGTCCAGCAAACCGGACTGCCATTCGATGTCCTGCTTGAGGTCCAGCCCGCGCAGCGTGTCCGCCCACATCTGCATCGCTCCGTCGAGGCGAAAGCGCTCGGCGCTCCACACCGCGAAGGTAGGAGTAAAGTTGACATGATCATTGTGCGCAGGTGCGCTGATGCGCGGCTCAAACCGGTTCATCCAAAGGGTGTCGCCCCACAGGATGTGATTCAGCGTCGCCATGATGGAGCCAAAGAACGCGCCCTGATCCGCGCACAGCAGATCATCCGGCGCATCGTCTAGCAGGTCCATCAACTGGCGGTTCTGCCAGGCATTGTAACGGGCCATGGTGCGCACATAACCCGGCTCGATCATGGCCCGACCTCCGATGGGGCACCCACCACCATCAAGGCTTGGGACCTTTCCAATCGATGGGGCAAATCTCGGCCGATTTGCCGCCAAAGTCCCAAATCCGTCCATAGTCGCGCACGCGGGATTTCAAACCACGGGCAGCGATGATATCGGGGCCCATCCAGTATTTGGAGTTGGTGATCATAACTGGATGATCAGGGTTGCCCCCATCGATCATCTCGATCTCTCCCTGAATCTTGCGGCCGATATAGAGACCCCGTTTTTTGCCGTCGCGCACAATCTCTACTTTTTCGCGCTCTGCGCCCACGATATCGCTGACCAGCATCGTAAACAGACCCGTCGTGCCGCCCGCAGCGCCAGAGAAGATTTGTAAGATGCCGTTATACGCCTTCTGAGTAGCCCGCTCGTCTACATACGCCGCAACGCGCCAGCCGCCTTCGCCCATTCGGCCCGGGATGTCGACCATCAGGCCCACATTCAGACCGGCAAGGCTTTCACCTTCAAAGTGCCCTTCATCGATGGCAATGGCCATCCAAGCGTGACAGTGCCCTTCAGTGGGCGGGTGCGCCCCCAGCGAGACAACACAAGGGCAAAACACCTCGCAAGAGCAGTTCAGAAACAGTTCGCCCTTGATCGCCCATTCTGTCGGCGTCATTTGTCGTCGGCCCGATGTGCTGGGCATCCGACTGTCGATCCTTTGACTGATCGGCAACTTGTCTGCGTTTTCCCGTTTTTTCACAGCCATCTTCACACTCCTCCGATATAAGGCCAAGCCAAAGCAGCCAGACCAGAGATGATAAGGATCACCCCCATGGGTTTGGTTACAACATGCCCAATCTGGGGCAGTTTTTCGAGTATCATAAACAGGGTCGCCAGACCCATCCACGCAAGGTTCATCACACCGCCAACAAAGCCAAGCGCCATGAACCCCCAACAACATCCCACACAAAATGCCCCAAGGCCTAAGCCCATGCGCGAACCACCGGCAAAGCCAGTGCGCCAGTGGCCAAGAAAATAGATCATCGGACTGTGACAGACGCCATGGCAAACCTCTTTGGTGCGGGTAAATTGAAAAGCCCCAACCACCACCAGTAACAGCCCTGCAAATGCAGACGTTTTGAGAATGCCCAACATGTCGATCACCCCGCCATATAAAAGGGCAAGTTGCACACCCGTGATCAGCGCCGCAAAGGCCAGCCAAACAACAAAATACCCAACGATCACACCACACCATCCCAAACGGGTACCATCGGCACTGATCATCAGGTCTTCGTAGCTGCGCAGCGTTGGCACCATCGTCGGCAGCATCATCGCTGCCATCATGACCGCCCACATCCAAAAAAGCGGTCCGAAATTGGCCATTGGCATATACATCGGCATACGTGGGTCCATCGCGGCCATACGCGCGCCCATTTCGCCCGGACGCCCCAAAAGGTCGAGGTCCATGTCCATGCTCATCGCATACATGAACCACCAAGAAATCAAGATCAGGCCGAAAAAGCCCAACCAAAGGACGCTGCGGATCAAATGCGGCATGGAACCTCCCCCACGACTCAACTGTTGCCGAATTAAATGTCAGACATTAATATGTATGACAAATGAAAATTGATCCTGACAGCTCCGAAGACCTTTCCGCCCAAATCGCACAGGCCATCCGCGATGCAATTGTAAGCGGGGCACTGATCGTCGATCAGCGCTTGCCCTCCGAAGCGGAACTGGCTGACCAATTCGAAGTATCCCGCCCCACGGTGCGCGAAGCGCTCAAGCGTCTGGCAGCCCAATCACTGATCCGCACCCAGCGCGGCGCAACAGGCGGCGCATTCGTCAATCGCTTGCGATTTGAAGAAGCCTACGACCAGCAGGTGACAACCTCGACCCTGCTGCTCAGCATGAATTCGGTCAGCTTTGATGTTGCCTGCGAAGCGCGCTATGCGCTGGAACGCGCCTGTGCGGCCCTTTCAGCTGAACGGCGCACGCCTGATCATCTGGCCACCATGCGTGCAGAAATTCACCGGCAAGCGCAACCGGGCCTGACTGACGAAGCATTTTGCGCGTCGGACGTGACCCTGCACCGTGCGCTGGTTGACGGTGCCCGAAACCCAGTGCTTAGCTACCAATTGGCCGGAGCGGTCGAGGCGATGCAACCGTTGATGAACATGATCACCTTTACCGCGCGCTCGCGCGAAACCATTGTCGCGCTGCACACCAATCTTGCCGACGCGCTCGAGGCAAAGGATGCCGCCAAGACCGAGGCCACCTTGATTAAACTACAGTCTTACACCCTCGAACTGGCACATAGTGTCGTCACATCCCGCGCTAAAAAGGCTAAAACCAGACAAACGAAGCTAGTCTAATTCAAACGCTATCATATACTTACAGTTTATGATGCGACTATTGCGTTTGTTTTAGCGTGGATGCCTTGACCAACTGGAAGCAATATCGCCAGCCACACACCTGACGAATTAAAGTACATTTTATTCAATCGAAAACAAAACAGCCTGAAATAAACAGCCCGATGCATATTTAGAAATAAAGCGGCGCAGACTGAAGATACGACATTATCGTGGTGGCAATGTTGCGCCCGCGCGCACTTTGACCTACATCCGCGCAATGGCGGATATTTTACACATCATAGGTGGCGGCATGGCCGGGTCCGAAGCGGCTTGGCAGGCAGCAAATATGGGCGTTTGCGTTGTCATTCACGAAATGAGGCCCAAGGTCGGTACGTTTGCGCACCAAACCGGTCTGTTGGGCGAAATGGTCTGTTCTAACTCGTTCCGGTCAGATGACAGCGAACAAAATGCCGTGGGCCTGCTACACTGGGAAATGCGCGCAGCAAACGGATTGATCATGGCCACCGCCGACAAACATCGTTTGCCAGCCGGTGGCGCTCTGGCCGTGGATCGTGATCCCTTTGCACAGTCTGTTACACATGCCCTTACGGCACACCCCAACATTGCAATCGAATATGGTGAAATTACCACCCTTCCTCAGGATGGAAAATGGATCATTGCGACTGGCCCGCTCACCTCTACTGCGCTTGGCAAGGCCATCGCCACAGAGACCGGTGCCGAGGCTCTGGCTTTTTTCGACGCTATCGCACCGATCGCGTATTTTGACAGCATCGACATGTCGCGTGCCTGGATGCAATCGCGCTACGACAAAGGCGAAACAGAAGAAGAGCGGACGGCTTACCTCAATTGTCCAATGACCAAAGATCAGTACGAGGCCTTTATCGACGCCCTGCTGGCCGCCGACAAGACAGAGTTCCACGAAGGCGAAACAGCGGGCTATTTCGATGGCTGCCTGCCCATCGAGGTGATGGCAGAACGCGGCCGCGAAACACTGCGCTTTGGGCCCATGAAACCGGTTGGGTTGACCAATCCGCATTCGCCCGACATCAAACCATATGCTGTGGTGCAGCTGCGTCGCGACAATAAGCTTGGCACTCTGTACAACATGGTCGGCTTTCAGACTAAAATGAAACATGGTGCACAATCAGATGTCTTCAAACGCATTCCCGGGCTTGAAGGGGCTAGCTTTGCGCGTTTGGGCGGCATCCACCGCAATACGTTTTTGAACGCTCCCTCGTTGCTAACGGCTGATATGCGCCTGCGGTCGCAGCCCCATATTCGATTTGCAGGTCAAATCACCGGGGTCGAAGGGTACGTCGAATCCGCCGCCATGGGACTGCTGGCAGGCCGACTGGCCGCAACCGAAATTCTGGGCGGCAGCCTCGATGTTCCCCCTGCAACCACGGCAATGGGCGCGCTGATCACCCATATTACCGGTGGCGCTGACGCCAAGACCTTCCAGCCGATGAACGTAAATTTCGGACTATTCCCCCCCGTTGAAGGGCTCAAAGGTGGTCGCCGCGGGCGCAAGGACCGCTACAAAGCCTATACAGATAGAGCCAAGTCCGACTGGCAAGATTGGCTCGCTCCACAGTCCCAAGCCGCTTAATTCTTCTTCATCTTGCCAGATAAACTCCGGGGTGTCTGAGGGGCTGGCCCCTCAGCCCCGCAGATGCAGCCCTCTGGACGACCTAGGTGTTGCAAGGCTACGCTGCTCTTATGACAAATTTTCTAGACAAAGCCTATGAGGCACGCGATGCGGCTTCCACCCGTGGTCTATATGACAACTGGGCCGCCAGTTACGACGCCGAAGTGGCCGCAAACGGCTACGTCACGCCGGAACGATGTGCCGAAGCATTGAAATCCTTGACCAGAAACATGCGGGCGCCGATCCTTGATTTCGGATGCGGAACCGGGCTGTCAGGCCTTGCGTTGAAATTAGCAGGCTTTGATGTGATCGATGGGCTGGATCTGTCGGCTGAGATGTTGGAGGGAGCCGCTGCCAAGCGCCTCTATCGCAATCTCGAACAGATAGAAGCGGATGCGGATCTGCCATTTGCCAAAGGGACCTATACCAACATGGCCGCAATTGGTGTCATTGGCGCCGGTGCTGCTCCGATCTCTGTCTTGCACGTGTTGATGCGGAGCTTGAACACTGGCGGCAAACTGGTTTTTTCATTCAATGACCACGCGCTTGAGGATCCAGTCAACGAAGCGGGCGTGGCCGAGTGGACGGATTGTGGCGCTGCCCGTCTGGTGTTCAAGGACTATGGGCCACATTTGCCCGCGTTAAACATGAATTCAACCGTCTATATCATTGAAAAAATGTGACTTATATCACCCGCTTCGCACCATCTCCAACGGGACCATTACACCTAGGGCACGCCTATTCGGCACTGCTTGCCTTTGATCGGGCGCAGGCCCGAGGTGGCACGTTCCTGTTGCGAATCGAAGACATCGACCAAAGCCGTGCACGACAAAATTGGGAGGCGCAAATATATGATGACCTGGGCTGGTTGGGCCTGACATGGCCTCAACCCGTTTTGCGCCAGTCAGACAAAACGGAAACTTATGCTAAGGCCCTTGATCAATTGTGGGATGACGGGTTGCTCTACCGCTGTGACTGCACGCGCCGTGATATCGCATTAGCCGTCAGTGCCCCCCAAGAGGGCGCACCGATGCATGGGCCAGACGGTGTGGTGTATCCCGGCACCTGTCGCATACGCCACCCGCGCACCGGTCCTCGCCCAAAAGCCGACACATTGCGGCTGGACATGGAGCGCGCGCTGGCGATCATTACAGAACCGTTGAAGTATGATGAAACCGGCGTGGCAGCAGGTCACAAGAACGCGGTCCACTCTAATCCCCTGCGCAACATTGGCGACATCGTGCTCGCGCGTCGCGATATGGGCACGTCATACCACCTGTCGGTCGTTGTAGATGACGCAGACCAAGGTATCAGCGAGGTTGTGCGCGGTGCCGATCTTGCCGAAGCAACCAGCATTCACGTTATTTTGCAAAAGCTTATGAACCGGCAAACACCTATCTATCATCACCACCGGCTGATCCGCGATTCGGCGGGCAAACGCCTTGCCAAACGCGACGACGCGCGGGCGATCGCAACATATCGGGCAGAAGGGTATTCAGCGATCGACATACGCCAGATGGTCGGACTTTAGCCAACCATCCTTAAGCAATTGGCGACATGAGTTCAACTTCAGAACCATCTGTAACATCGGTATAAAAACAACTGCGACGCCCAGTATGACAGGCCGGGCCGGTCTGTTTAACTTGCACCAGTAAACAGTCACGGTCGCAATCTATGGCCATGCTGACCAGTTCTTGCACATGGCCCGATGTCTCACCCTTTATCCAAAACGATTGTCGCGATCTGCTCCAATAGGTCACGCGCGCAGTCTCAAGCGTTTGCGCAACAGCCGCAGCATTCATCCACGCCATCATAAGCACTTCACCACTGTCCACATCTTGCGCAATGGCAGGGATAAGCCCGCGATCGTCAAACTGCAGCGTGGCCGGATTAAACGTGACCTTATCTACCATGGCAAAACCTTTGCTTCTTGCTTGGGCACCACTATGTAGAGATCAATGTACATAGACACCAGACCGGAGGGGCCATGCCCACCGATACAGACCTGATAAAACTTTACTCCAACCGCATTCTAGGGCTGGCGGCGGATATTCCGCACACTGCCCGCTTAGAAGCTGCCGATGCCACCGTCAAAAAGCGCTCACCCCTGTGCGGATCAACCGTGACAGTGGAAGTGCAGGTCAAGGATGGACGAATCGCCCAGTTCGGTCAGGACGTCAAAGCCTGCGCATTGGGTCAGGCCGCAGCCGCGGTCACCGGAAGCGCTATAATTGGGCGCAGTCACAAAGAAGTACGCGCAGCCCGTGATTCATTGCGTGCGATGCTGAAAAACGGTGGGCCCGTACCCGGTGCCCCCTTTGACGGTTTCGAAGTGCTGGAACCCGCCCGCGAATATAAAAACCGGCACGCATCGATCCTGCTGACGATTGAGGCCACGGACGAGGCCATGGAGCAAGCCTTGCAGGCCAACTTTGCCTTGGATGCGAAGGATGGATGTATCGAGCAAAGATAAGCAACACCTCTGCCGAGTATTGTCAGTTTTAAGCTTAAAAATATGTCATAAACGCAGAGTTTCATCTGGTTGTTCAGGCTCGGGATTGATCAGAATAATTCGCCAATCTTGATGCACTTCATACAAAAAAAGCGCCGCACATCCCGACGGATGGCGGCGCAAGGAAACGCGTATCTTGCTTGGGACGGATCCAGTAAACCCTGAGGCAAACAGGGCAGGCAATGCCCAATACAGAGGCGCCAATATGGGACGGGCGCAAAAGGGATCACAGCAAGATCGCAGGCAGAACTCAGATCAAAGACGGAAGGTGCAAGCCAATCACTAGCATCACCACCAAGGCGGCCGCTCCCATTGCATCCTGAAACAAGGTTGCTTCGGCGCGATATGCAATTTCCTTGATGTGGCGCAAAATGGTCATTTGGTCGTCTCCGTCTTTGAGTTGCCCCTTTGTTCTCATATTATTAACGGTTGGTAAAGAACTTTTTAAGAACATTTGTGAACTTAATAGAACAAATATACTAACCTACGGAAATCAAACGGATCGCTTCATCCTGGCGCATTAACCACAACAGAACACGCGCTGCAGCACCGCGCGGGCTGGCCAAGCCCGGATCGTCAGCCAGCAATTTACGGGCATCCGACTGAGCGACAGCCATAAGCGCGCCTTGTTGTTCTATGTCGGCAATCGCAAAACGAGGCACCCCAGACTGCGCGGTTCCAATAAGATCACCATAGCCACGCATTTCTAGGTCGGTTTGGGAAATGCGAAAGCCGTCTTCGGTTTCCCGCAGAACTTCTAGCCGCCTCTGACCAGCCTCTGATAGTGGGTTTTGATACATCAGCAAACAGGTCGACGCCTCTGTGCCGCGACCCACGCGCCCCCTTAACTGATGCAATTGCGCAAGACCAAAGTTTTCGGCCCGCTCGATGACCATGACCGTTGCATTGGGCACATTCACGCCCACTTCGATCACGGTGGTGGCCACCA
>Ga0115548_1001829_pt1 | contig 11291 bp, 10 predicted proteins | sample COGITO_mtgs_1004_4_FD_87187 | JGI IMG/M metagenome (GOLD analysis project Ga0115548, IMG submission 87187) | Pelagic marine microbial communities from North Sea - COGITO_mtgs_100423 | ecosystem: Environmental > Aquatic > Marine > Epipelagic | place: Germany:Helgoland, sampling site Kabeltonne...
CCGCTTAGATTATTGTCTTCAATTATTACTGAGCTATGGCGAAGCATTTAAGCAGATTAGAGCGAGTGAGACGAGCAGTCTTGCGGTATACCGTAATGGTATGTAGTTGCAGGTTAGCTGCTAGGCAAGATGTGAAGTAAGTTGCTAAGGGAGTTATTAAGTGAGTTACTCATGGATAAATATCCACCTATAAGATTATTGCTTATAAGTGGGTATCTAATCTGTACCTAGCTGCGATTAATGGCTTTTCGTATCAAAATAAATACAAAGATTAACGCAGTAAAAGCAATAAAGAAGGGCAGTATATAATTGGCCCAGCCTACACAAAGCATTACAGCAATAATGAGCAGTTGAAAGCCTAAACCAAAGCAGGAAAGGGCAGTCATAAACCATTTAGGATAGTGCTCAGCTTGCTCAGCGTTTTTATCGAGTGCTTGTATGGCTTTATCAAACACCCCATAGCAAAGGGTATACATCCAAAATAAGCGATCGACATTTATTTGCTTTTCACCCGGTAGTGCTGTTGGCACACCTTCTTCAAAAACGCGACTGGTCTTATCGCCATCAACTTTATTTCGCAATATCACATAATAATAATTGTAGAGAGTGCCCTGCAATTGAATTCCACAGAACGCAAAAAACGTCATAACAAGCGAGCCATCAGTGATATAGCAGATAGTCAGTAGAAACAATGCATTTAAAATAATATCTGAGACGGAATCCAAGTAACGACCTGTATAAGAGGGCGTATTTTTGACTCTTGCTAATTCACCATCGGCGGCATCTAAAATGGATTTCAAAATAAGGAAAAAAGCGGCTAAGGCATATTGATGATAGAGAATGCTAACAATGGCAAACAGTCCCGCTACAATAAACATTAACGTAACATCAACGGGCGTTATACGCGTGTCTTTGAAGCCGTTAGCTATCCAGCGTGCTACGGGTCTTCCGTAATCTGAAAGGTCAATAAATTTATATTCGTCGGGAAGCTTGGACATAGCGATGATGCCTTTAATTATTTAAGCGATTATTATGCAGGAACTGATAACGGTTTGCAGCGATATGCGGCAATGATATGTCAATTATTGGTTATAGTATTTTAAAAAGAGGTATTAAATGCTGCGGCTTTAAAATAGCGTCATTAGAAAGATGACGATGAACTAGGATATTTAAAGCAATCTATTAAAAGATTCGGATTTAAACAGTGTCAAAATCGCAGTAGTTATGCAATTTAACAAAAATGGTGCGCTCGGCAGGAGTCGAACCTGCGACCCCCTAGTTCGTAGCCAGGTACTCTATCCAGCTGAGCTACGAGCGCGTGTCGTTCTTCTCAAATAAGTAACGTCTGAGAGGGCGGCACTATAGAGAAGCTCAGGGCTAAGGTCAACTGCTAAGCCGTTGAAATTTCATCTTTAACTAAGTTTATTTAATATTTCTTAAAATCCACAGAAGTCATTGTTCAGAAATAGGAATTAGCGAGGCATTTTAGCCATTAACAATCCATAAATACTTGGATTTAACTACTGTGTATTCGTTAAATAGATAATAGGGTCATCAAAAAGAGGGGATACTGAGAAATATTCAATTACAGGAAGTTACAGAAAAATACAGAAAGTTACGGAGAGGATTCAGCTGCTTTGACTAAAAAGTAGCTAAACCAACTTAACCGCAGCGAACCTACCAGGGAGCGCATTGCCATATTAAATGAGTAAAGCTACTGTTTCGTCATTCTTTTTACTGGCTGCCAACGGAATTGAATCATTTGACATTTTTGATTATAGATGTGATTGGTTATTTAACAACCTTAATACCTGTGTATTTTTACATCAACTCAATAAAATTTGTTAAAAGCTATGGCAGGTGGTTGAAATCAATTTTAATGGCACCATATTGGTGAGCACGTATAACAATTTGCATGGCTTTTTTACTTTAAGGCCTAGGATAAATCCTATTTTGTTATCATCGGTAATTCGTTTTAGACACTCAGTATATGCACACAGCGAGGCAGTAATGACAGCATCAACTAATACGGCAAGCGAACAAGCTAAAGAAACAATGGGGTTTCAGGCAGAAGCTAAACAGCTTTTACAGCTTATGATTCATTCTCTTTATAGTAATAAAGAGATCTTCCTTAGAGAGTTAATCTCTAACGCTTCTGATGCCGCCGATAAGCTTCGCTTTGAAGCATTAAAAGATGACTCTCTTTTTGAGGGTGATGGCGACTTAGCTATTAAAATCGAATTTGATAAAGACGCTAACTCCGTGACGATTAGTGATAACGGCATAGGTATGTCGCGTGAAGAGGTTATCAATAACCTTGGTACTATCGCTAAGTCGGGTACAGCTGATTTTCTTAAAAATATGACCGGCGACCAAAAGCAAGATAGCCAATTAATTGGTCAATTTGGTGTGGGTTTCTATTCGGCTTTTATTGTTGCTGATCGTGTTGAAGTATTTACGCGCCGAGCGGGTGTTGATAAGGCTGAAGGTATTTACTGGGAATCGACAGGTGATGCTGATTTCCAAATTGCAGCTGTCGAAAAAGAAGGTCGCGGTACGACTGTTGTTTTGCATCTTAGAGATGATGAAAATGACTTTGCCGATAACTGGCGCTTACGCAATATTGTAAAAAAATATTCTGATCATATTGCTATTCCAGTATTAATGGAAAAGCAGGCTATGCCAGCAATGGGTGATGACGCTGAAGCTGAAGTAGCTAAAGATGCAGCACCTGAGTTCGAAGCCATTAATGATGCGACAGCGCTTTGGACTCGTCCGCGCAGTGAAGTGTCTGAAGATGAATATAAAGAATTCTATAAAGCGCTTTCTCATGATTATGAAGATCCTATTAAATGGAGCCACAATCGTGTTGAAGGTAAGTTTGAGTACACCAGTCTCTTATACATTCCTTCAAAGCCGCCAATGGATTTATGGAATCGCGATGGTGCTCGAGGCTTAAAGCTTTATGTACAGCGCACATTCATCATGGATGACGCAGAACAGTTTTTACCTGTTTATTTGCGCTTTATTAAGGGGGTTGTTGATTCTAATGACTTACCGCTTAATGTTTCGCGTGAAATCTTACAACAAGATGCCACAACAGATAGCATGCGCAGTGCATTAACTAAGCGCGCGTTAGATATGTTAGAAAAAATGGCTAAAAACGCACCTGAAGATTATGCTGTTTTTTGGAAGTCATTTGGTAGCGTATTAAAAGAAGGCCCAGCAGAAGATACAGCCAACAAAGAAAAAATCTCAAAGTTGTTACGCTTTTCAACTACACACAATGCAACGGATGATCAAGATCAGTCATTAGAAGATTACATTGGACGAATGAAAGAAGGCCAAGAAAAAATCTATTATGTTGCTGCAGAAAACTTCGTAACCGCTAAAAACAGTCCTTATCTTGAAGTCTTTAAAAAGAAAGGCATCGAAGTATTATTGCTTCATGATCGTATAGATGATTGGTTGATGAGCCACATGATGGACTTTGATGGCAAGCATCTTCAAGACGTCGCTAAAGGAGAGCTAGATTTAGGTAGCCTTGACGCTGAAGAAGATAAAAAAGAACAAGAGCAAATGTCAGAAGACAATAAAGATATGGTTGAGCGCGTTCAAGCCATATTGTCTGAACAAGTCGATACTGTGCGTGTTACCAACCGTTTAACGGACTCGCCGGCTTGCTTAGTTGTTGGTGATCACGATATGGGTGCACAAATGCGTCGTATTATGGAAGCCGCAGGACAGGAGCTACCTGCCTCTAAGCCGATTCTTGAATTAAACCCTGGCCACCCATTGGTTGCTCGGTTAGATAAAGAAGCGGACGAAGCACGATTTGGCGACCTTAGCCGCCTACTTTTCGATCAAGCATTATTAGCTGCGGGTGATAGTTTGGAAGACCCTGCAAGCTTTGTTGCTCGATTAAATAAGCTGTTATTAGAGCTAACTAGCTAAGATTGTTGCACACTGAGTTAATAGCCGCGCTGTTTGCGGCTATTGGCAGTAGGCAATGAAACCGTTAAGATCCTAATTGCGCCTGTGGTTTTGCCATGGGCGTTTTTTTAAATGCGCAAAAATCAATAACGCTAACCGTATTCGGGAACTGTTTCATGACTCATACATATCGCATTGCTGTCCTTGGTGGTGGTAGTTTTGGTACAACACTATGTAATCTTGTTGCTGATAATGGACATCACGCAATGCTTTGGCTACGCAATGCTGAGCGCGCAGAAGAAATCAATCGTGAACATCGAAACAGTTATTACCTTCCGGACTATGTACTGAACAATAATGTTCATGCAACGACAAGCATTGAAGAAGCCATTGTTGGTGCTGACATGATTTTTGTTGCGGTCCCTAGTGGCTCTTGTCGTGAGGTGAGTGTTGAGTTGGCTAAATATATTCGCAGCGACACCATGGTTATAAGTACCACCAAAGGCATTGAACATCAAAATTTTAAGTTAATGAGTGAAGTGTTAACCGAGGCTCTTCCTGAAAATCCCTTAGGCGTTCTTAGCGGGCCTAATCTTGCCAAAGAAATTGCTGCAAAGCATTTAACAGGAACAGTGGTTGCGAGCAGTAACACCGCATTAATAGAAAAAGTACAGAATGCATTACACAGTAGTTACTTTAGAGTTTACGGCAGTCGAGATGTGTACGGCGTGGAGCTTAGCGGTGCACTCAAAAACATCTATGCCATCATTTCAGGCTTAGGCGCAGCAATGCATCTGGGTGACAATACTCGCGCAATGTTAATGACACGCAGCCTTGCAGAGATGAGCCGGTTCGCCGTAAGTATGGGTGCAAACCCCATGACTTTTCTTGGCTTAGCGGGTGTGGGTGATTTAATAGTCACTTGTTCATCATCGCTTTCTCGTAACTACCAAGTGGGTTTTGCCATTGGTAGCGGTAAAACATTACAGCAAGCTACTGAAGAATTAGGGCAGGTTGCCGAAGGCGTTAACACCCTTAAGTTAGTTAAGTTAAAAGCCGACGATAACGACGTTTATATGCCGCTTGCCTCTGGTTTATATGAAATCCTGTTTAATAACGTTAGCGTTGAAGATACTGTGAGCCAACTTATGCTCGGAGAGCAAAGTGAAGATGTCGAGTTTTTATTAGCTAATGAGTAATTTAGATATGCTTAACCACTTGTCAGATCATTTTTTTGCTAATCGCTTGTTATGAAAAGCATAGCGATACTTCGTCATGGTGAAGCTGTATTTGGTGGTGATTACGATGCTAGCCGTGCATTAACGGAAAGAGGTATTCAATATAGTCGTGCCGCGGCAACCACTCTTCGCGATAAGTTCTCATCAGTCGGTGGCTTGCAGGCAATTTTTCATAGTCCTTTTGTCCGAACGCAACAAACAGCAGAAACGGTTCATGAGATTCTAGCAGCACAAGATGAACGGCCGATTCATCTTGAGGCAACTCATTCACTCCTAGGCGATAACACGCCCCTTACTGTTTGCCGATGGCTCGATACAATACCTTATGAGCGCATCTTATTAGTTAGCCATCAGCCCTTAGTTTCATGCTTAGTTGATTGGCTAGTTCAAGGCAGCGATAGTTTTAAATTTGGTGGTGCAAATAATTATCCTTTTCATCCATCATCTTTAGCTATGCTTTCAACTGATATAACAGCTCAAGGCTGTGCGAATCTAGTTTCATTGACTCACCATCCCTCTCATTAATCGCGTTTAAAGGTTATTTAATGCCAAGCACACAGTATGCGTCATTAGAGCGTAAGTTCTTTGTCAACGGTATGACTATTTCCGCTCAGGAATGGGGTATTGGCAATAAGAATCATGTTATTGCCCTTCATGGATGGTTAGATAATAGTGCGAGCTTTGAAGCTATGGCTCCATTAATGGCTGATAGCCATATTATTGCCTTAGACTTTGCGGGTAATGGTGAAAGTGATCATCGTAGTCAGCATGGTGCCTATAATATCTGGGATGATTTGCTCGATATTTTAGCCATTGCAGATGCCCTTGATTGGGATAGTTTTAAAATATTAAGTCATTCTCGTGGAGCCTTTGTCGGCATGTTATTGGCAGCGACTATGCCAGATCGCGTTGAGAAACTATTAATGCTTGATGGTGCTTTATTGCCTCCCTCAGATGAAGCTAGCACCCCGAAAAATCTATCTCGCTATCTCCATCAGCAGAGAAATAATTACCAGCGTCCATCAAGAGTTATGTCTTCTGTCGATGAGGTTATAGAGAGAAGAATTGCTAAAATTGATCTCACTGCAAGTGAATGCCGATCTCTTGCTGAGCGGTCAGTAAAACCTGCTAAAAATGGTGGCTATGAGTGGCGTCATGATCCGAGGGCTGTGGGTGGTTCAGCCTTTAAATTCAGTAAAGAGCATCAGCATGCTTTTTTATCTGCATTACAAATGCCCTGCTTAATAGTTTTAGCCAATAGCGGGTTATTCAAATCTGCTGGTGTAGACGCTATGCTGAAGCAATACAATCATATTGCGATGGAATTTCATGATGGGGGTCATCATATGCATATGGAAGATAAGCATAGCGCCAGTTTAGCCACTAGGGCCTCTGAGTTCTTTGCAGACTAATCTCTATGGGCCTAACTTCTAGTAGTGCATGAAAATATATTGAGGTATTGATATGAAACGTTTTTTTAAAAGTAAAAAAAGCCAGCGTATTAGAACGCTTTTCTTGGGGTTTGGAGCTTTATTAGCAATAATTTACGGCCTAATATTTATCGTCGGTATTTCTGCTTGGGAAGTCTTTATTTTATTAAGCGTGTCTGTATTTATTGTCTTGGCTTTAGCTGTAGCAGGTTTTATTGTTACCTTTAGCTTTTTATGGGTTAGACGTAAAATCAGAAACCGTAGTAGTTAATTTTTCCCTCTACTTTCTGATTCGCTTTTTAACAGCTTTCAGCTTATCTCTAACCAGCAGGACCTTCTAAATCTATTTCAATGGATAGCCTTTCGGCAATCTTCTCAAGCTGCAATTCAAGCGCATCAAGATCGAGTTCGTTTTCATTAGTGAGCGACATCGTTGAATGAAATAGACTATCACCGCTCATAGGCGCACTACTTAAATGCGTTTGCATATTTACAACATTAATTTTAGCGGCAACCAAAGCTTGGCTAACTTCATAGACAATTCCCGGTCTATCATTGCCAATAATCGTAAGCTGTAACGCGCGCTCAGCAGAGGCCGCATTTAAGCATTCATTAGCCGATTCGGAATCGGGTAGGGCGAGCTGAATCGATAAACCGTTTTTGGCCAATTCATTAAGTGCAGAACGTAGAGAGCCTAGCTTTTCTTCATCGATGCTTACCCGTATTATGCCCGCAAAATGTCCCGCCAGCTTAGCCATACTGCTTTCTAGCCAGTTGCCAGAGCAATCGCTAACCGTCTTGGCTAACAATTCAACTATTCCGGTTTTATCATCGCCTATAAAGCTACAGATAACGGTCTTATTCATGTGTGAGCCTGCTTGGTTTATTTTGTGGATATAATGATTATAGACCTCTTTTACGAAATGTTAGCGTGTTTTGGGCCTAAGTCATTCTTAATATGAGTACAATTTAAACCGATAGTTTTAAAAGCTCGCAAAGCATTTACGTTTTTTATCTTTAAGTGTTAGGATCAAATAGATGACTAAGCAGACACTTTTTATTTCATGGCTAAGTCAGTATTAAGCTAGTTTATACAAAATTCAAATGATGAAACGCGATGTCCAACTCATTCAATCCTGACTCTTCAGATGAAGCAGTTACCGATCCTTTACAGATTCCTTATGAGCAGCTTTCTGAAGTGGCTTTAAGGGGCGTGCTTGAGGAGTATATTACTCGTGAAGGTACGGATTACGGCATGATAGAGCGCGGTGTTGAATCGCAGCTCGATAAAGCGCGATCTCTTTTAAAAGCTGGAAAAGTGATTATTATTTTTGATGAGGTTCATGAGCGCTGTCAAATTGTTGAAGCACGCTTATTAAACAAGCCATCGCCCAAAATACAATTACCAACTAGAGATGAAGAGGCCGAAGGTAGTGACTGATATTTTTGATCCTAGATCCTTAGGTGATAGCGACTATCACTTACTTGATGCCAGCGGTTTGATTTGCCCAGAACCAGTAATGCTATTGCATAATTGTATGCGGAGTATGGAAAGTGGCGATATTGTTAAAGTTTGCGCAACAGATCCCTCGACTGAAAGAGATATTCTACGCTTCTGTGACTTCCTGAATCACCCCTTACTGCACTGGCAGAAAGAGGCGGATAACTATGAATATTGGATAAAAAAGAAATAAGCCTCGGCTAAGTCTAATGATTACCCGCTTCTAGCGAACTAGCGAATGAATAGATTACTCGCTAGATACACGTTTAAGACTAATGATTTTAGACTTGTCACTTTTTATACTTACCGACTCAATAACTTCTCTATAGCAGCAATTGTCTCAGGATTGCGGAGTCGTATTTGATCGGCTATGTCGCGTTGAAAATAGCAAAAAAAATTAGGATTGCTTGATGCATAGTAAAGACAATCATCACCCGGTATAACAGGCGTTTTTTCTACCGCCGTTTCATCGACAAGCATACCGTGCAGATTACCGTCTAAATCCAATGCCCAGCTAATAACCGGCGTTAGAATCAGCGTATGACATTTCTTGTATGTATCCGAATCACTCTCTTGATGAAAGTCTTTAGCCTCTTCTATATTCAACACTAAGGCATGCGTGCCAATCAAATCAGGGATTTCCTGAATAATACTTTTATCATTGATAAGAGTATTAGGCGAGTGTGCATTTATTTGATTCTCGTAATGACTGCTGGGTAAAAACCGCATGGCAGTTGCCAGCTGTGCAGTAATCGCTTCTGGTGGTTCAGAAAAAACAGCTCCAGAGCTCTGAATGTAATAACCTTCCCAGCTGATATCGTACTCTTCATGAATCCGGGTACAATCGGTTATTTCACCAACCCAAGGGACTATACCAACCGTTTTGCCATCAGATCTTAGTCCCCAGCACAGTATGGCAACTGAGATTAATCGTTCGGGCTGATGGTTATTAGCATAAATCATTTTAATACCCGTGGTTTCAGGGCATATTTGAATAATTGAATGCTTAATGGGAGCAACGATTGATTGACCTGTAAACAAGTTAATCACATTATGGTTGCTGTCTGGACAAGTAGAATCAGATTTCATAAGACAAGCTCCTAATTTCCGTAGCAGGATCTTAAAAAAGAATCATGCTATTAATTCCAGGACTATCGCGACATCGTCTGTTTTTCTGTATCTTTATAGCGCTACAATTTATGCATACGCTTAACTTGATGGCTATTGTTTACTATTGATTACAATTGAGTGTGTTTGTATAAGTTATTGAGATATAAGTTGTTGAGCGTTAATGAGGTTGTTGCTTTTTTGTATCTTTCTCTAAGTATAGTCTTTTAGACTGTTATTTACTCATTTTGGTTTGTATTTATTTGCAAAAGTGTAACCGCATGATTTTACTGACAAAACAAAAAAAATCGAGCATTATTAGTTGTTAAACAGCCACTTACAAAATGATAATTCGCATAAGGCTCATGACATTGAAGTCTTATTTAAGCATGTGTTTTATACTGATTACCGCACTTGTTTAGCAGGCGGTGCCAGTGAGCCACTCTATAAGCCTGCCAATAATAAGGGCGAGAACAATTATATTTATTACCGCGAAGATTTTTTTGCTAGCGCCTTACATGAGGTATCGCATTGGTGTATTGCCGGTTATGAACGTCGTCAGCAAATTGATTTTGGCTACTGGTATGTTGATGATGGTAGAGATGCTATTGAGCAGAAAGCTTTTGAGGCTGCCGAAGTTAAGCCTCAAGCCCTAGAATTGCTTTTTTCATTAGCCGCTAATTATCCTTTTCAAGTGAGTGCCGATAATCTCAATGGTTCGGCACTAGCGATAGATAATTTTAAACAAGCCGTTTTTGATCAAGCTAAACACTATGCTGTTAATGGTTTACCTAAGCGAGCCGCACTTTTTTATTCTGCATTAAGCGCGCACTTTAAGGGGCTTTCTATACATACTATACCTTCTATACTTTCTATAAATGAACTCAACACTTACTTTGATTAAATAAAAGATAAATTAATGAAAAAACTCTCTATTTTAGCTGACGAAAACATTCCAAACCTTAAGGTGCTGTGTGCTGATTGGGCAAACATTACTACTAAGCTGGGACGCGATATATCTTCCTCTGATCTAATCGGTATTGATATATTGTTTGTGCGCTCTGTTACAAAAGTCAACGCTGAGCTTCTCGCCAAAGCCGATTTAAAGTTTGTTGGCAGCGCAACCATCGGTGTTGACCATATTGATACTGATTATCTTGCCAGTCAAGGTATAGGCTTTGCTCATGCACCAGGCAGTAATGCTAACGGCGTTGTAGACTATGTTATGTCGGTTATTTTGGATCATTATGATAATGCGAGCTTAGAAAACTTAACTGTTGGCGTTCTTGGACATGGTAATGTCGGTAGTCGATTAGCCCGATGTTTAGAGCATTTATCGATTAACCATGTGATTTATGATCCCCTTTTTTCACCCTCCAAAAAAACAAAGCCGCCAACAGATTCACCTGCACACAAATTTCTCGATTCCGTTGATGACTTAATGACGAGTGATATTATTAGTGCGCATGTGCCTCTTACATCAGGCGTAGAAGATTCAACGCATCATATTTTTGACTCTGCTCGACTATCACAGCTAGTTAACAATGCCTTATTTATTAATAGTAGTCGCGGCCCTGTAGTTGATAATGTTGCGCTTAAGCAACTGCTGTTAGAGCGCAGTGATTTAACTGTCGCTCTAGATGTTTGGGAGGGCGAGCCCAGCATTGACCTTGAGCTTTATGATTTATGCGATACGGCAACACCGCATATTGCGGGTTATAGCTTAGATGGCAAGCTTAGAGGCACAGAAGCCATTGTTACTGCCGCTTTAGATTATCTTAATTTAGAGTCAACTTTACCGAGTAAAAATACCGCGCTCGTTATATTAGAAGATCTAAAAACTATTGATGATTATCGAGAGGCTTTATCATTAACTTATAGCGCCAAAAAAGAAACTGAATTATTTAAACGGAAAATTAGCGAAAGTAATAATATTGCTCAAACGTTTGATGCCTATAGAAAATCTTATCCTGCACGTAAAGAAATCAACTATGACAGATAAGCTTATGAATAATGATGATAAGTTAGTGGCAGACATTAACAAAAGAGACCTTACTGAAAAAGACATTACCGAAAAAGAGA
>Ga0115548_1001830_pt1 | contig 11287 bp, 9 predicted proteins | sample COGITO_mtgs_1004_4_FD_87187 | JGI IMG/M metagenome (GOLD analysis project Ga0115548, IMG submission 87187) | Pelagic marine microbial communities from North Sea - COGITO_mtgs_100423 | ecosystem: Environmental > Aquatic > Marine > Epipelagic | place: Germany:Helgoland, sampling site Kabeltonne...
ATCACGTCCACGATTATCTCTACCTCTATTATCACGTCCACCAGAACGTTTATCATCTCTTGGTGGTCTTGCTACATAACCTTCTGGTTTTTCTAACAAAGCTTTTCTAGAAACTTTCTCTTTACGAGTTCTTGGATCTAAACCAAAGTATTTTACATCTAAAATATCTCCCATTTTAACAACGTCAGAGACATTATCTGTGCGTTCCCAAGCTAATTCACTTACATGCAATAAAACTTCGTTTCCTGGAGCCTCTACATATTCTACAACAGCACCAAAATCTAACATTTTAATTACCTTTACTTCGTATGCACTTCCAACAACAGGTTTAAACAGCATTGACTCTATGCGAGCAATTACTTTTTCAATTCCTGCAGGATCTGTTCCTAATATTTCAATAATTCCTTCTTCAGTTACAGCATCTTCAGTAATTACAATTGTAGTTCCTGTTTCTTTCTGTAATTCTTGAATATGTTTACCTCCTGGCCCAATAAATGCACCAATCATATCATTAGGAATACGTCTGTTAATCATTTTAGGAGCATGTTCCTTAACTTCTTCGTTCGCAGAAGAAATGGTGTCAGTTATTTTTCCTAAAATATGTAAACGACCAGCACGTGCTTGTTGTAAAGCATTTACTAAAATCTCATATGATAACCCTTTTACTTTAATATCCATTTGACAAGCAGTAATACCTTCAGAAGTACCTGTTACTTTAAAATCCATATCTCCTAAGTGATCTTCATCCCCTAAAATATCAGATAATACAGCATAATTTCCAGATTCGGCATCAGAAATCAATCCCATCGCAATTCCAGAAACTGGTCTTATCATTTGTACACCAGCATCCATCAATGCCATTGTTCCAGCACAAACAGTTGCCATAGAAGAAGAACCATTAGACTCTAAAACTTCAGAAACTACTCTTACTGTGTAAGGACAACTATCAGGAATCATTCCTTTTAAGCCACGTTGCGCTAAATTACCATGTCCAACTTCTCTACGAGATGTTCCACGAATTGGTCTAGCTTCACCTGTACAAAAAGGAGGGAAGTTATAATGTAAATAGAAATTTTCTTCACCTTCGTAAGATGGCATATCTATTTTATTAGCATCTCTAGAAGTTCCTAAAGTAACTGTAGCTAAAGCTTGAGTTTCACCACGAGTAAAGATTGAAGAGCCATGTACTGATGGTAAATAATCTACTTCTGACCAAATTGGTCTAATTTCATCTGTTTTACGACCATCTAAACGTAATCCTACATTTAAGGTTAAATCTCTAATTGCAGCTTTTTCTGCTTTGCGATAATAATCAGAAACTAAACCACCATAATCCTCTAATTCTTCTTCAGAAAAAGTAGCTTTAATATCTGCTTTTATTTCTTTAAATGCAGCAGTTCTTTCATGTTTAGAAGATCCAGCTTCTGCGATAGCATATACTTTATCGTATGCCATGTCATGAACCTTTTTCTCTAAATCTTTATCTTCTCTTGCACCTTCATATTCACGAACTTCTTTTTTTCCAAATGCTTCTGCTAATCTTAATTGAGCCGCACATTGTACTTTTATAGCTTCATGCGCAAACTTAATAGCTTCAGCCATTTCTTCTTCAGAAATTTCATCCATTTCACCTTCAACCATCATTACAGAATCAGCAGAAGCTCCAATCATCATATCGATGTCAGATTCAGCTAATTGAGCTCTTGTTGGGTTGATGATAAATTCTCCGTTTATACGACCAACTCTTGCTTCAGAGATTGCGCATTCAAATGGAAAATCTGATAATTGAATCGCTGCTGATGCTGCTAAACCAGCCATTGCATCTGGCATAACGTCTTCATCATGAGACATTAACTGAATCATTACTTGAGTTTCTGCAGTATAATCTTTTGGGAATAACGGACGTAAAACACGGTCTACTAAACGCATTGTTAATACTTCACCGTCACTTGGTCTTGCTTCTCTTTTAAAGAAACCACCTGGATAACGTCCTGCGGCAGCAAATTTTTCTCTGTAGTCTACCGTTAATGGAAGAAAACCAAGATCTTTTTGTTCATAATTGGATACAACTGTACACAACATCATACATTTTCCTGATTGCACAACAACACTACCATGAGCTTGTTTTGCTAATTTTCCAGTTTCGATAGAAATCTCTCTACCATCACCAAGGTCTATAACCTCTTTAAATACTTTTGGAATCATAAATTTTAATTCTAAATTTTTAATTTGTTTGTTGTTGTGCTGTCGTATGTTGCAATGGAAATTCAAAAATGCTGTTACTATTTTTGATTTTTTTATATAGATTCTGTTTGTTAATCAGAACTAAATATTTTTTTGATTTCGGCCTTTGTAGCAAAGATGTATACTTCTTTTGTAATAAGCTACAATTGGATTAGTTTTAATAAAAAAAGAGGCACGTTTATAGAGCCTCTTTTTTGTGCGAATTATTTTCTAATTCCTAATTCTTTAATGATTGCACGATATCTATTGATTTCGGTTTTCTTTAAATAATCTAGTAAACTTCTACGTTTACCTACCATCATTACTAATGAGCGTTCAGTGTTAAAATCTTTACGATTTTTCTTTAAATGCCCAGTTAAATGGTTAATTCTGTGCGTAAATAACGCGATTTGACCTTCTGAAGAACCTGTATCGTTTTTTCCTTTACCGTGTTTTTCGAAGATGCTTTCTTTTACTTCTTTAGTTAAATACATTCCAATATTATTTAAATGATTTTTATGTACATCAATGATGTTTTCATTGAAGCTGCAAATATATAATTATTTTTTTGAATAGAAACCCAACAGTGCGTGCTTTTTACTTATGCTCTAATTGGTAGATTCTGAATTAAATCAATGTATAAATTAATTTGTTTTTTTAATTGTTTTCTCTCATAAATTCCGTCTAGGAAACCATGCTCTAATACAAATTCAGATTTCTGAAACCCTTCTGGTAAATCTTTACCTGTAGTATCTTTTACAACTCTTGGCCCTGCAAATGCAATTAAGGCATTTGGTTCTGCAATATTAATGTCACCTAACATTGCATAAGAAGCTGTCGTACCTCCAGTTGTGGGATCTGTACATAAAGAAATATAAGGTATTTTAACTTCCGCAAGTTGTGCTAATTTTGCAGATGTTTTTACTAATTGCATCAAAGAAAGTGATGCCTCCATCATTCTTGCTCCTCCAGATTTTGAAACCATTAAAAATGGAATTTTATGTTCTATCGAATAATTAATGGCTCTTGCGATTTTTTCACCCACAACAGAACCCATAGAACCACCAATAAAAGCAAAATCCATAGCAGCAATAACTAAATCTTTTCCTAATGATTTACCTACAGCAGTTCTTACAGCATCATTTAATTTTGTTTTTTCTTGAGCCGCTTTTAATCGATCTGGATATTTTTTTGTGTCTTCGAACTTCAAGGGATCTTTAGAAGTTAAATTCTTATTTAATTCTTCAAATTTATTGTCATCAAAAAACAGTTCAAAATATTCTTTACTTCCTATTCTTACATGGTAACCATCTTCTGGACTTACATATAAATTCCTTTTTAATTCTTCTGTATCTATTATTTTTCCACTAGGAGTTTTATACCATAAACCTTTAGGAGTATCTTTTTTATCTTCTGTAGAAGTTTGTATTCCTTTATCTGTTCTTTTAAACCAAGCCATACTTGTTATTGTGTTTTAGGTTGTTGCTATATTTATAAATTAAAAAATAGATTCTAAATTAGAAGTACAAATGTAAAAGATTTTTCTTTAAAGTGTCATTTTTGATGCTTAAAGTCATAAAAAAAAGCACTTTGATTAAATCAAAGTGCTTTTCATTTATTAAAAAATATTTTTATAAAGTATCAACATTGTTTAAATCAGCAAAAGCTTGTTTTAATCTCGCTTTAAAAGTTTCTTCACCTTCACGCAACCATTTTCTTGGGTCGTAATATTTTTTGTTCGGTTGCTCTGCTCCATCAGGATTACCAATTTGAGTTGCTAAATAAGCTGATTTTCCTTGCATATAATCTCTAATTCCTTCAGTAAAAGCGAATTGTAAGTCAGTGTCAATATTCATTTTAATAACTCCATAACCAATAGCCTCTCTAATTTCTTCTAAAGTAGAACCTGAACCTCCATGAAATACAAAATCGATATGATTTTCTTCAACGCCATATTTCTTTGTAATAAACTCTTGAGAGTTCTTTAAGATTTTTGGAGTTAACTTTACATTTCCTGGTTTGTAAACTCCGTGAACATTTCCAAAAGCTGCAGCAATTGTGAATTGAGGAGAAACTTTTAATAACTCTTCATAAGCGTAAGCAACCTCTTCTGGTTGTGTGTATAATTTAGAAACATCTACGTCAGAATTATCGACTCCATCTTCTTCTCCACCAGTAATACCTAATTCAATTTCTAAAGTCATACCCATTTTGCTCATTCTAGCTAAATAAGTTTTACAAATTTCGATATTTTCTTCTAAAGGCTCTTCTGATAGATCAATCATGTGAGAGCTGTATAAAGATTTACCAGTTTCTTCAAAGTGTTTTTCTGATGCGTCTAATAAACCATCAATCCAAGGTAATAGTTTTTTTGCTGCGTGGTCTGTATGCAAAATTACAGGAACTCCATATGCAATGGATAATTCATGAATGTGTTTTGCACCTGCAATGGCGCCTGCAATAGCAGCTTTTTCATTTTTGTTAGATAAACCTTTACCCGCATTAAATTGTGCTCCTCCGTTTGAGAACTGAATAATTACAGGTGCATTTAAATCTCTAGCAGTTTCTAAAACACCATTAATAGTATTAGAACCGATAACATTTACTGCTGGTAAAGCAAATCCTTTTTCTTTTGCTAGTTTAAAAATTTCTTGAACTTCTTTTCCTGTTGCTACTCCAGGTTTAATATTATGACTCATTTTATATTTTTTTATTGATGTTTACTTGTCAAAAGTACTAAAAAATAGTAGTTTAAGAATCTTGATTCCTTATAAAATAACGAAAACGTTATAGGGTTTTTGTAAGATTTAATTAGAAAGGATAGTTGATTCCTATATTGTAAACAGCATGGGATAAATTGTAATTTTGAAACCATTTACGATTCTTTAAATATGGTTCATAAGTTTTAAAGCCTACATCAATACGTAAGATTAAAAAATTGAAATCCCATCTTGCTCCAAGACCAGAGCCAATAGCAATATTTTTCAAGGAAGATAAACTATTAAATTTAGCATTATCTTCTACAAAACTAGACCCAGAGATATCCCATATATTTCCAGCATCAACAAATAGTGCGCCTTTTAATTTACTTATAATATCAAATCGGTATTCAGCACTAGTTAAAAATTTGAAACTGCCAATATTAAACTCTAATCCAGAATTTCTACTTCCAGGCCCTAATTCATAAGTTTGCCAAGCTCTAATGTCGTTAGAACCTCCTGCAAAATAACTTTTCGTAAAAGGAATATCTGAATTATTATAGGTAACAATTGCGCCTAAAAATGTTCTAAGAGCAAAAACAGAATTGTTACCAATATTCCAGAACTTTTTGTATTCTATATCCGATTTAAAATATTGCGCTAAAGGAATATTTAAAAGAGTCTTTTTATTGTTTGTGTTTCTCTTATTAGACAAAAAGCCTAAAATATTTCCAGAGTTAGCTAATCTGATTTTAAAGAAAGAAAAATTATTGTCTTTAAAACTTGACTGATTATTATAAGTAAATGAATATCCAACTATTGGGATTAAAAAGTCTGAAGTAATAATATTGTATCTATTTAGTATATTTGTCGCTAGGTTGTATTCTTCAGGGTTTGTATTTCGAAAGTTATTATTTCTATTATTATCTGCAACAAGATTCATAAATGAAACAGCTTTGGAAGCTTGATTTTCATCTGTTGGAATAGGGTAATTGTTAGTGGTATTATTTACATTGTCATAAACTTGTGCAACTGAATTTAAGCTTTCGAATTCAGAATTGTAAATAGTAAAGAAGCTACTAACGTTTAGGTTTTTTACATATTGCGTGTTTAAAAGTTCTAATTGTACCGTTTTTTTTGAATTAAATTGCCATTTATAATCTGTAAGAATTGTAAATGTTTGTCTGTCTAAACCAATGTTTTTTTGAAAACTTGAGCCAAACGAAAACAACGTTCTTGGAGACATTTCTTTTGGGACAAATTTACTTAACCCAAAAGGAGCAACAAACCTTGGTACTTCTAAAGATATATCTGCACCAATTTCCCATCCTGGACCATTATTAGAATTAAACCAAGAGCCTAAAAGAGACATTTTTAGTAATTCTGCACCTCTAAAAGCATTTCTATCTATGATTGAGAATTTTGCTGAAGCGCCGATATTTCTAATGTTAGAATGTGTTAGTTCTGTCTCAAAACCTAAAGTGTATTTCTCTAAAGGAGCTAAGAAAATATCCATTTTTAGTTCATTTTTAAATCCAGGGATTGGTGTAAATTTAATATTTGTTGATTTAAAATTCTTTAAAGATTTTAAGTGCGTTCTTGTTAGGTTTCTTAAAGTGTCTTTGTAAATCCCATTTGGTTTTAAGAAAATAGATTGTGATAAATATTTAAGATTGTATTTTATCTTATCATGAGCTAGAAAATTGATTCCGTTATAAGAGATAGAGTCTTTTATTGAATTGCTCCTTTTTGCAAAAGAATAATCTGTAAATACATTTACTTCTTTTATGGTGTGAACATTAAAAGGTTTTTCTATGTAGTTTCCATTCGATTCAATTAATCTATTCGAAGAAATTAAAAAATCAATATTTGTTTTGTAATCTGTTCTTGTTGAATCTACATAAAAACCGATAGCAGATTCTGAAAAATGTTAAATTCCGTTATTTCTAAAAAGCTTTACAACATTATCTGCTTCATTTCTAAAAGTTTGATCTTTGTATTGATTTCCTGTTTTTAAAAGCGTTTCTAAAGCAGATTTTTTATAAATTGAGTCTAAAATTGGAGACGCAATTTTAATTTTTACAGAGTCTAAAATAGTTGGTTTACCTTTTGAAATATGATATTCTACAGTCGCTTTTTTATTGGTAGAACTTTTATTTATTTTAGAGGTTACTGTCGATTTAAAATAACCTTGTGTTTTGTAATATGCCCATAAATTTTCTGCGGTTCTTTTTACTTTTATATCTTTAATTATTTCGGGCCCCTGATATTTTAAAAACGATTTATTTAAGTTGATAAGAGAGTTGGCATAAGCAATACTTTGTTTTTCTGAAAAAATAGTTCTAACAAAATTGTAAGAGCGTTTATTTTGCTTCGCCTATTCAGATGGTGTTTTGGGTTTATTGTGATTTCCAAGATTATGAAAATATAAACCTAAAGGCAAACCTAAAAAACGTGGATTTGGTTTTTGTAAAACGTATTTTTGCAGTTCGGTAGCATTTGTTTTTGCACTATCTATAAAAAAATAATTTTCTTTTAACATGTATTCTTCATCAGCAACATGTTTTGTAGAATTACATGAAACCAGAAATACAATCAATAAAAAATAAAACGAAAGTTTTTTCATTATTTTAGCACTGCAAAGAAATTCAAAAATAGTATTTTTCAACGGTTTATTTTTATTTACATACAATTAATGAGCATCTCAAAAAGTCAACTTAAAATTATAACAAGCTTATCTCAGAAAAAGTATAGACAAAAGCATAAATTATTTATTGCTGAAGGTATAAAGGTAGTAAATGAATTACTGAATTCTTCTTTTGAAATGGATACGTTATTTGCAGTTGATGATTTTCAAACTGATATTTCTTCAGATAGGATTATAAGAATATCAGAAAAGGATTTACAAAAAATAAGTAATTTAAAAACGCCCAATAAAGTTATAGGGATATTTAAAATTCTGGATGAAAAACCAGTTCAAACTAACGGAATCACAATTGCTTTAGATGCTATAAATGATCCAGGGAATTTAGGTACAATTATTAGATTGTGTGATTGGTTTGGTGTATCTCAATTGGTTTGTTCTAAAGATACTGTAGATTGTTATAATCAAAAAGTTGTGCAAGCAAGTATGGGTTCTTTGACTAGAGTTTCTATTATTTATATGGATTTAGAAACGTATTTAAAAGAATCAATTTTACCAACTTTCGTTGCTGATATGCATGGTTCAAACGTTTATGAGACTTCACTACCAGAGGAAGGTATTCTTATTATGGGTAATGAAGCTAATGGGGTTTCTGATGGGATAAAAGCATTGATAAAAAACAAAATTTCAATTCCAAGATTTGGAGAAACCCAAGAAACTGAAAGCCTGAATGTTGCAACTGCAACCGCTATTTTACTTAGTGAGTTTAAGAGAAATATTTTGTAAGTAGTTTTTCGTCAGAAATTTTGTGATTCAACTTTATTCAAAAGCAAAGGTTAAAAATACGCCGCGAGTTCCCATAAAATTTATGGGAGCTGTCCATTGGCTATTTGGGTCATCATCGTATTTAATTTCGTTGTTAAAAGCAAAAATTCCACGAATCGATGGAGAAAACTTAAAGTAATATAAATAAATATCAATTCCCATTCCAACTTCGTACATAAAATTATGAGTTTTCATCCTAAATTGTCCTGAAGAATTGTCGTCTTGATTGGCTTCATTGCTAGAGAAATTATAATTGTAAGAGACTCCCCCTAATAAATACGGACGGATATTTTTATATCTATCTGTGCTAAATTTAAAAATTACAGGCACATGCAAGTACGTAGAGCCAATTTCTCTTAAACTATCTTGTTTTGTCACTAAATGATTGAAATAAATATTTTTAGAATTACTTACTAAACCTGGTTCTAAACGTAAGCTCAGGTTTTTATGTAAACGAAAATCTGCAATTAAACCAACATTAAAACCAGCAGCAGCAGTAGCAGAGATATCAGCATTATCTATGGAGCTGTTCCTTAAATTTAATTTAAAATCATTTTGATTTAAACCTAAATAAAAACCATAATGTAATTTTCTTTTATCAAAAGTTGGTAAGTTTTCTACACGTTCTCTTTGTGCGTAAAAAGCGGCAGAAATCATCATGAAAAAACCAAAAAGCAGCACTTTTTTATTCATCGTTATTTGCTTGCAGTATAAATTGTAGCAACTCCAAAAGTTACAGGAGTATATTTTGTATTAGTAAACCCGTTTTTTTGTAAAATATTGTTGAAAGCTTCTCCAAAAGGAAAAGAATTTGCAGATTCTGATAAATAGGAATAGGCAACTTTGTCTTTCGAAAATAATTTACCGATAATAGGAAGTATAAAATTAGTATAAAATTTATAGCCTTGTTTAAAAGGAAATTTAGTGGGATTTGAAGTTTCTAAAATCACCAAAACTCCTGTAGGCTTTAAAACTCTCGCAATTTCTTGAATTCCTTTGTTTAAATGAGCAAAATTACGCACACCAAAAGAAACTGTAATTGCATCAAAAGTATTATCACTAAAAGGCATTTCTTCAGAATCCCCAACAATCATTTCTATTTTGTCTGATAGTTTTGCTTTTGCAATTTTTTGTTTTCCAACCTCTAACATGCCAGAAGAAATATCCAAACCTACAATTTTATCAGGGTTTAAAGAAGCCATCATTAACACTAAATCTCCTGTTCCTGTGGCAATATCTAGTATTTGTTTTGGATTATTTTTACCAACAATTTCAACCACTTTTTTACGCCATTTCACATCAATTCCTAAAGAAATAACTCTATTTAAGTCATCGTAATTTTCAGAAATATTGTCAAACATTTTTGTGACTTGTTCTTTCTTTCCAAGTTCAGAATCTTTGTAAGGTTTAATTATTTTTGACATTTTTTTTCTTTTGGATGTTTACTTTTAGCTCAGTTATTTACTAACCATTGATTGCTATAACCTCATTAATTTGATTCGGTAGCATTTCTTTTAACAAGGTTTCAATTCCATTTTTTAAAGTTGCAGTAGAAGATGGACATCCGCTGCAAGCGCCTTGCAAAACTACGCTAACTATTTTATGTTCTTCATCATAAGATCTAAAAGCAATGTTTCCTCCATCACCAGCAACTGCAGGCTTTATATATTCATCCAAGATTTCTACAATTTGTGCAGAAACCCCTTCTAAGGCAATAGTTGGAGTTTTAATTGTAGTTTCACTCGTAATTTCTTGATCTGGAATTTCTTTGATAATTGTTTTTCCTTCCACAAGGTATTCACGAATAAAAGTTCTTACTTCAGTAAAAACTTCATTCCATTCAACCATTTCATATTTTGTGATAGAAATGTAATTATCAGAAATAAAGACTTGTTTTACAAAAGGAAATGTGAAGATTGCTTGTGCTAAAGGTGAAGATTGGTTAGCCTCATCAATATTTTTATACTCTACATCTGTTTGCGTTAATGCTTTATTCGTTCCAAATTTCATTACTGAGGGGTTTGGAGTTACTTCTGCATAAACTTCAATTGCTTCTTTTTTTATTGATGAGGTTTGTTCGTTTACAACGATGTTACCATCAGTAATATATGCCTCAATTTGTTCGCGAACTTCTTCTTGTACATCGATCCATTCAACAATATCGAAGCGTTGAATTGCAATAAAATTAGCGGTAATAAAAACCTTTTTTACAAATGGTAAGTAAAATAATTGTTGCGCCAAAGGTGAGTTTTTAGCTTCGTCTATATTAGAAAATTCATAACTACCGCCATTTATTAAAATCTTATTACTATTAAATTTTATTATAGTTTGGTTGGTAGTTTCCTGAACGGTAATCTTAGTCTCTTGCATAATCTTAAAAATAAGTTGCAAAATTACGGCAAAAAACTGAATTTCAGTAAAAAAGACCTTGTATGTTTTTAAAATACAAGGTCTTTCTTTAAAATATGTTTTAGCTTATAAATCTAAAGTAACTGTAGCTGTAAAAATTTTGTTATCTATGGTTAAATTCGATGGATTTACATTAAAACCAGGGTACATATTATAGGTAGCTGTTCTGTTATTATCACTGAATGCAAAATCTAATTTGAAATTCCCAAAGTTGTAACCAGCGCCAAAAGAATATCCTTCTGCGTCACTATAGTTTACAATACTATCTTCATTTAAAATATTATTAACATTTGGTGTTTGCTTTTTAGATAAACCACCTCTAATACTGAGCCTGTCAAAACGCCACTCTGTTCCCAGTCTAACATTATGAGTATTTTTTATACCATTTTGAAAAAATTGATTTTCAACTGAAAAATCATCACCAGATAATTTTATGTTTTTGTAATTTTTACTTACATAATCAATACTTAATAATCCGTTTTTACCA
>Ga0115548_1001863_pt1 | contig 11183 bp, 10 predicted proteins | sample COGITO_mtgs_1004_4_FD_87187 | JGI IMG/M metagenome (GOLD analysis project Ga0115548, IMG submission 87187) | Pelagic marine microbial communities from North Sea - COGITO_mtgs_100423 | ecosystem: Environmental > Aquatic > Marine > Epipelagic | place: Germany:Helgoland, sampling site Kabeltonne...
AGGGATTAGCTCTTCGTAAGTGCCTACGGTGAAGCCATTTTCAGAAGCGTTTTTAAATGACTGACGCTTTTCAGTAATGGCAGACTGGCGCAATGTGTAAGACACATCTAGGCCGCTGTCACGTAGATTTAAGCCTTGGTTAAGGCCTTGAGCGCCACAGCCAATAATGACCATTTTTTTGCCTTTAAGGGCTTCTACGCCTTCGGTGAATTCGTTCATGTGCATAAAGCGACATTTGGCAAGTTGTTCTAGCTGCTCGCGCAAAGGCAAGGTATTAAAGTAGTTATTAGACATGGGGGGAACCTGTGTTTTTAAAATCGGTATTAGAGTCTTTTACAACAAAGCTCATAATACGCTTTGTTGGTATTTTCGTAAATTGATATATTCGACACATAGTGAGCCATATATTAAAACATAAGCTAAAACTATGATAAAGTTAAGCTATGGATATAAAACACCTCAAACATTTTTTAGCTTTGGCAGAAAACCTTCACTTTGGTAAAGCCAGTGCTGCGTGTCATATTAGTTTGTCAGCTTTGTCTAGAAACATTAGACAACTAGAAGACCAGCTTGGCGTCACCCTATTTACTCGAGACAATAGAAGTGTGCAAATCACAACTCAAGGCCAAGCTTTTGTAAGCTATGCCCGCACTGCTATCAGCGAATGGCAGGGTATTGTTAGCCAAGTGCAAAACGCACATGATCAGCTGCAAGGTGAAGTGAGTTTATATTGCTCTGTTACCGCAGTGTATAGCTTATTGTTTGACCTATTTCAGCGCTTCAGAAAAGACCATCCCAACATAGAAATAAAGCTTCATACAGGTGATCCAGATCAAGGCATTACCCATGTATTGTCTGGCGAAGAAGACCTTGCCATCGCTGCACGGCCCAAACATATACCCAGAGAGTTGGCCTTTAAACCCATTACCATCTCACCCTTAGTGTTTATTGCCCCCAAAGACCAAACCCACCTAGAGCAGCCTTTAGTGATGCCCACTCACCCCAAAGATTGGGCGCAAGTGCCTATGATCTTGGCCGAAGGAGGCCTATCGCGCCAGCGCGTAGATGCATGGTTTAGAGCCATGGACGTCACCCCCAAAATATACGCTCAAGTGGCAGGTAACGAAGCCATAGTGATTATGGTAAGCCTAGGTTTAGGCATAGGGGTAGTGCCCAAAATTGTATTAGATAACAGCCCCACTTTAGAGCGTATTAAAATATTAGATGTAAAACCACAGCTTGAAGCTTATGATGTGGGTTTGTTTGCCCTTAAAAAGAACCTAAAAAAACCCTTAGTGAATGCTTTATGGCAGCTAGTATCACAAGGGTCACATTGATGGAGAGTATCTATGTCCGCCCCTAACACACGCACACTAACAAATAGGGTGTTTTCTAGCGACAACACGGCAGGGGCAGCGCCTAGTGTGCTGCAAGCCATTATGGACGCAGGCACACACATCCAGCAGCCCTATGGAAACGATGATCACAGCAAGCGCGTACAACAGCTACTTGAAGAAATATTTGAGTGTTCACTAAGTGTGTTTTTAGTGCCTACAGGCACCGCATCCAACGCTTTAGCCCTAAGTGCCCTAACACCGCCATGGGGCGCAGTATTGTGCCACCCACAAAGCCATATCAACATAGATGAGTGTGGCGCACCTGAATTTTATACTCATGGAGCCAAGCTGGTATTGGTAGATGGACCGCAAAGTAAGCTGTGCCCTAAAAACCTAGCACAAGTAGCCGCCCCCAACAGCGGTGATGTTCATTCGGTGCAAAATGCTGTGGTGAGCCTAAGCCAAACCACTGAAACAGGCAGTGTGTATAGTGTAAAAGAGCTGTGTGAAATAGGTCGAATTTGCAAAGAAAATAACCTCAAACTGCATATGGATGGAGCACGCTTTACTAATGCATTAGTGTCTTTAGGCTGCTCACCAGCTGCTATGACGTGGCAGGCGGGGGTGGATATATTGTCACTTGGGGCCACCAAAAATGGCACCATGGCCGTAGAAGCTATTGTAATATTTGACAAAGCTTTGGCCAAAGACATGGGCTGGCGACGCAAACGCGCAGGCCAGCTAATGTCTAAAATGACCTTGATGTCGGCGCAATTAGAGGCTTACTTTAAACACGACTTATGGCTTGATAACGCCCGCCAAGCGAACGCTATGGCACAACGCTTAGACCAAGGGTTTAGGGGCATAAAAGGCGTAGAAATGTTAGATGAAACTGTATCCAACATGTTCTTTTGTAAAATGCCCAAAGCCATGATTAACAGTTTACTTGACCAAGGGTTTTACTTTTACACCGATCGTTGGGGTGAAAACGTAGTGCGCTTAGTCACCAATTTCACCACTCAAGAAGCCGATGTAGATGCACTTATTAATGCTGCTAAACAGTGGGCCAGCACGCAATAAAGCTAATCGTTAGCGCCAGTGCTTACAGGGGTATTAATCGCGGCGCTAAAAGGTGTAAAGGGCTTATCCAAAGGTAAGCACCAAAGGGCAATTAATGGTGTCGCAACAGATTTCATGCCATGCATGACATTGCTTTTGTTATAAACCAAGCCACCAAGCCCGGGTGTATGCCAATCTCCATTACCTTTATCGTTGCCTTGGCGCCACCTTCCATCACTTAACACAAGGTATAGCTCTTGTGGCTCATGTTGGTGGTCTGGATAGTCTAAATCTGGGCGCATTAATGTCACCCCTACAATTAAATCTTGGCGCACTTCCAAACCTTCTGGGCCAATAATTTGGGCGTTTACATGGCCTGCCATAAATGTATCATTATTAAGTGCAGGCCTTTGATACCAGGGTAAATGATCTGACAATGCAACAATACACCCAACTATTTCTCTATACCTATCAGGCAACTTATCGCTGGTGTGCTCTATCTGCAGTAATACATCAGATAAAGGGTTAGCCTTTTGATCTTGCACAACCACATCAAAAGCATTTCCCAACCTGTGGATCACTTTGTTTAACGTTGGTAGTGGATCCACATCATTATTGCTTGCTGTATTTAACAGCAGCAATAAGTGCTGGCGTAAATCTTGGAGTAGCCGGCTAAGCTGCGGCGCTAAAGTGTTGTTAGGGTTCATAGGTTGTTGCTTCTTTTTTTAACAGACACTTGCCTTCGCCTGTGCAAAAACGCTTGATGAGATTCATCAGTGCCATCATGAAAAGACTCAGTCCATTGGTCAATGGGTATCTCTAGCCCACCATAATTACACTCAAAAAAACGATGGTGCAGCTGGTGGTGAAAGGTGCCTAAAGTCATCACTATACGGCCACCAATATTAAGGCCTTGGTAACCTGTGTGCGTGGTAATGGCGCTAAGGGTGTAATACTGCAGATGAAAAATAATGAGTAAAGGGTTGGCAGCTACAAAAAAATGAACCAGTACAGAGCCCAAAAACAAAATATGCTCTACAGGGTGCATGGACAGACCCGCCCAAGGGGCCACATTGGTGTTGCGGTGGTGCAAGTAATGCACGGCTTTATACATAGGTGGCCAGTGCAAAAAACGATGCACTACAAAGAAATAAACCGTTTCCCATATTGGGATTAAAAAAATGAGCAGTGCTAATAAAATGTAATCTTCAGGTAATGTGAGCATGGGCACATAACCATTGGCCAGTGACCACATCATGAGCACTTCGTAGCCAGTCCAAATGGTTACACCACTGGCAATAGACCAAAACATATTGTCTTTTACCTGTAGATTAAAGGTGAACTTTTTGTGTTTCAGAGCCTGTGTGCGAGCATCATAGTGTAGGTTGTCGCCTTGTCTTTGATAGCGATAAAAGTATAAATGTAGCCCGCCTGCAATCACCACCATAAGCACCAAGTTACGCACATAAATCTGTGCTATCCAGCCTAGTGCAAATTCACTACAGGCTGCAATAGCTGGGTGGAAATACACCCAAGACAATATAGATAACCCCAGTATAATCAGGCGTTCTGAAATAGGAAACCAACTATTAAACAGCCATTTAAGTGCTAAAGCTATAGAAAAAGGCTTATGAAAATACCCCGAAACTTGCAATGGAAGAGGGGGCAGATAATGCCATGTTTTTTGCTTTTTCGTAGACCCTAGGGCAGCGTTCAAAGCCGTTTGGTGAGTATTTTGTGCCGGTGGCATGCACGACCTCTTGCTCTAACATAAAAGCCCTTTAAGGGCTTTTATGTTTTTTGTGGTTTCTTAATAAGAAGATCCCACAAAAAAGGCCAGCGCACAACCACCAATAACCAGTAGACTAAGTGCTAGTAAAACCTGCTTAATTAGTCATCATGGTCGTTGTCATCATGTGAGTCGTTGTAATTGTCGTTTGAATCGTTATGACCAATCTCATCATAACCATGGTTTTGCTCAAGATGTTCGTTGATCTCATTTTCAAACTGGTCATCAAATACTGAATCTAGTTGATTTTCTAGGTCGTGACCTAGGCTGTGTTCTAACTCATCTTCTAGGTCGTTAAGTTCAGTCTCCAAGTGGTCGTTAAGTTCAGTCTCCAAGTGGTTGTTCATCATCTCAAGCTCATTACTTTCTTGGATTTCTTGATCAATGGCATCGTTTACTATGCGGGTAGAAGCGTGTTCAAGAACATCATCAAAGGCTTCTTCGGGGTGGTCGATGTCATCACTTAATTCAATGTTAATGACCTGAGCATTGGTGTTATTGTTTATGTTTTGCATAATCAATGACATACGCTCTTCACTAGTTTTGTTTCTAAGTTCAGTCACTGGAATAGTAATTAACTGGTTGTTGTAAACCAGAAAAAACTGTTTGCTCATCACCCCAGATTTAATTCTGTTTGGGTTTGCTGTAAGCAATCGAGTTCTATTTTGTGGAGACATACCCACGTAAGACTTTCCATCAGGACCAATGACCTCGCCAGTTTTAAAGGTAAGGGCCAAAGTGTGTTGGCTTAAAAGTAGGCTGGCGATTAAGCCAAGGCTAGGTAGTAGTGTCTTTTTCATTGGGTATTCCTCATATTAATTCTCAGCTTAGCGGCGAGTTGCCTAAAACTTAGAGTGAAGAATAGCGGTGTTTTTTATGCTTTAGAATCAACTAAAGTACCCAATTGGCTGGAGTTAAGGCTATGTGACTATAGTTTATGATGTTTTTTAGGTGGAGGATGATCCAAGATCCCCTAAGAGGTCTTCTACAAAAATGGCAAATAGTTCGTTACGGTTTTTAACATTCGCTTTTTGATAAACCACGCTGGATTGATTTTTAACTGTGCCAATTTTAGTGCTACGAAGGTCAGCAATTTCTTGTGCCGAAAATCCTTTGAATAAAAGTAATGCCACTTCTGTTTCAGAAGGTGTAAGCCGCCAAATTTCAAAATAGCGCTGAATAACCAGACTAAGTTCGCCAGACGCTACCTTAACCGACGTTTCTGCCTTCTTTTGGCGCTTCAATAAACTACGAATGTTGTGTACAAAAAAGAAGAGGGTGATGCCTAAACAAAGCGTAAAAACAACCTCAACTTGAGTGTGGGAGACCCAATGCAGTTTGATTAAGTCATAGTTAAAGACATCAAATATTACATCGGCCAAAAAAAATATTTCGCAAGCACCAATAACCAACAGGTTTAATACAAGATAATGAAGTTGGTATTTGGTCTTTGAATAGATCATAGTGCGCCTTTATTACCAAATTTCTAAATTAGTTTTATATTATACACTTTTATATAAGGGTTAGATTAACCTCGTATAGCTAACCAAATTGTCGAAGCTGCCATACTTAAGCCAACCACCCAAAATGCTGCGGTTAAATCTTGAAACCAAGCCGCGGATAAACCTAAAACCAAGGCTCCAATGGCATACCCCATGTCTCGCCAAAAGCGATAAATGCCCATAGCTGTGGCACGCCACTGGGGCTTGGATAAATCTACAATAGCAGCTGATAAATTAGGGTAAAGCAAAGCCATGCCGAAGCCTGTGATGGCCGCGGTGATTGACCAGCCAAGGCTAGTCTCAAACCAAGGCATTAGCATTACGCCTAATGTCGTTATCGACATGCCTAAAACGTTAATGCGTTGGCGGCCAAATCGGTCAGACCAATGGCCAGTAATCAGCTGACTCACCCCCCAAACTAATCCGTAAATAGAAATGATCCAGCCTGTTAAAGTGAGATCTTGGGTTTTTTGGTAAAGGTATACTGGATAAACTATCCACACCAAGGCGTCTACAAATTTTTCAATACAGCCTGCTTGAGTGATGGCTAGCAGTCGTGAATTTTTCCAGCTCATTTGTTTAAAAACATGCCATGTAGAGAAGCTATCTGTTGGCGTTGTTGGCGTGTTGGGTTGTGACTGTTGTGTAACCCATGGCTTGGTTTCGACAATGTTTATGCAAGTGAACAAAAGGGCAAAAATAATGATGAGCCCTCCTAATATTAATAAACCTATTTTAAGCCCCAGCCACTGGCTGATATAAGCGCTTGCTATCCCACCTAGTGCAACCCCTGTGTAGCCTGCAAACTCATTTAAACCAATAGTAAGCCCGCGCTCATTAGCTGTAGTAAAGTCTAGTTTGGCAGTTTGGCTCATAGACCAAGTAAGGCCTTGGTTAATGCCCAAAAGTACCGTAGCAAAAACTACCCAAGCCCATGACTGGGCGAAATAAAATAACACTGGAATGGGTAAGGCAATAAGCCATCCCGCAACATGAACTGGTTTGCGACCAATTTTTTCGGCCCAGAAACCGGCAACAAAATTCATGCAGCCTTTAACCACACCAAAGGCAATCACAAAGGTGCTTAGTAGTAATAATGAATCCTTAGCTAAGCCAAACTCTTGCTCAGCCAAAGGCGTAATCACTATTCGAGTTGTGCCCAACATTAGCCCCACAAAAAACACTTGTAGCAACCACTGAAAAAGCTGAGGATAATTATTTCTTAACCCATAAAAAAGGGGCAAAGTGGTGTCTGTAGCCATGGCGCAGTCTGCTTTAATGGATAATTTGTTAAGATATTATATATATTAGATTATTCTAAATAATAAAGAAAGGCGAAAACTTAACACCTATTATGCCCACCAATATTAGCTTCAAAATTGCTTGTTTGGAATACATCAAGCTGCTATGTTCATCAATCTCTCCATCATTAATGCAAAGCCTTATGAAGTCTATCGTTCCATCATTAAATTCTAGTGCACCCAGCCACATGAAAGGTGTGCATCTTATAGGCCATGGTGGCTTAGACCAGCTGGTGTATCGTACAGACATACCTACGCCACAGCCTAAAGCAGGCGAGGTATTACTTAAAGTGCTGGCAGCAGGGGTGAATAACACTGACATCAACACCCGTATTGGCTGGTATTCAAAACAAGTGACTGGGGATACTAATAGTGGCGCCGATGAAGGCTATGACCAGCTAGATGCCTCTTCAGCAACATGGTCTGGTTCGTCTTTGAAACTACCTATCGTTCAAGGCGCTGACATTTGTGGTGAAGTCATTGCTGTAGGGTTAGGAGTTAACTCTGAACGCATAGGTGAGCGGGTTATCGTGCGTTCTATGCAGCAAAGCGTAAACAGCACTAGTGACTTTGACTGTATTACTGTTGGGTCTGAGCTCAATGGTGGCTTTGCACAATATACTTGTGCGCTAAGTGTGGAAGCTTACGCAGTGAATACATCATGGAGCGATGTTGAGCTAGCCTCTATCCCTTGTGCTTATTCTACTGCTGAAAATATGCTACACCGAGCAGGCCTAAAAGCAGGTGAGCGAGTATTAATCACAGGGGCATCAGGTGGCGTAGGCTCTGCGGCTGTGCAGCTGGCAAAACGCCGTGGGGCATATGTTATTGCTGTGGCAGGCAGTGCCAAGCATGACGATGTAAAAGCCTTGGGGGCTGACATACTAGTGGCACGAGGGGCCGATCTTGTGGCAGCCATAGGCACTGATTCGGTGGATTTAGTGGTGGATTTAATTGCAGGCCCAGGTTGGCCGCAGCTACTTGAAGTGCTTCGCAGAGGTGGCCGTTATGCTACTGCTGGCGCTATCGCTGGGCCTATGGTGGAATTAGATATTCGCACACTATATCTTAAAGACCTCACTTTCTTTGGTTGCACCTATCAAGAGCAGGTAGTTTTTGACAACTTGGTAAGCTACATTGAAGCAGATGAAATTAGACCAGTGGTCGCTAAAACCTATCCGTTAAAACACATTCATCAAGCACAAACAGATTTTTTGAAAAAAGGATTTACTGGTAAGTTAGTGCTTATTCCAGAGGCCTAAATAAGTCATTATGCCCACAGTCTTATATGCAGGTTGCTATGATGAAAATTAGTAAAATTGATGTGTATCAAGTGGACCTACCCTATGCAGGTGGCACTTACCGCTTATCTGGTGGCCGAGAATATGAAACCTTTGACGCCACCATAGTGCGTGTGACTAGCGATAATGGCCTAACTGGTTTTGGAGAAAGCACGCCGTTTGGGGCCACTTATGTAGCCGCTCACGCATTGGGCGTGAGGGCAGGTATTGCAGAAATGGCGCCTATGATATTGGGCCTTGACCCGCGCAGAGTAGATAGAGTTTATGATGCTATGGATAGTGCTTTAGTGGGCCATGGTCACGCTAAAGCGGCTATAGATATTGCGTGCTGGGATATATTTGGAAAAGCAGTACGCATGCCTGTATGTGATCTATTGGGTGGCCGCACGCAGCAGCCTATGGCTGTTATTTCCTCCATCTATGCAGGAGACCCACAAGCTATGCGTGCTCGTGTGCAGGCCCACAGATTACAAGGCTATCGCGGCCACTCTATAAAAATTGGCGAAGACCCGCAGTTAGATGCTGATCGGGTGATGGCGTGTTTAGCTGACCGTCAATTAGGAGAGTACTTCATCGTAGATGCCAATGGCGGGCTGAGTGTAGAAACGGCGTTGCGTTTTTTACGTTTGTTACCCAGTCATGCAGATATTGTGCTGGAAGCGCCTTGTGCCACATGGCGTGAGCATATGTCCCTTAGAAAGCGTACATCTATACCTATGGTGTGGGATGAACTAGCCACCAGTGATGCTGCCATAGCTCAATTGATCAGCGACGATGGTGCAGAAGGAGTGGGGCTTAAAATATCCAAAAATGGAGGCCTAACCCCTTGTCGTCGCCAGCGTGACATGTGTATTGCTGCAGGCTACAGCCTTAGCGTGCAGGACACTGTGGGTTCTGACATTGCCTTTGCTGCCATTGCTCATTTGGGCCAAACTATTCCTGCGCACTTGTTGCGTTGTATCTTAGACACTCGAGACATGGTGAGCATCACCACAGCTGATGCAACCCACAAAGGTGGCTTTGATCGCCGCGATGGTTGGGTCACTGCACCTTCCTCACCGGGGCTAGGCATTGATCCGCGTATGGATGTATTGGGCGAGCCTGTGATGAGCTTCTCTTTGTAATCAGGCGCTTACAATTTATGAGTGCTTGGCACCCCTGCGGCTAATCATAATGCCGCCAAAGATCAATAGCAAACCAACAAACATTGAAATGGTGAGAGTTTCATCTAGCAAAACAGCGCCAAATAACACGCTGAATAAAGGCACTAGATAACCTACCTGAGCAATAAAAGTGTAGCCGTATACTCTAATTAGGTAAAAACGCACAAAAAAAGCTGCACCAGTAGGTACCAAACCCAAATAGACTAAGGCAATAATTGCTGAGTCTGACACATTAGCTACATCACCCAGGGGGTTCTCTAGCAACAAGCTAGCAGGCACTGTAACAAGACAGCCCCCAAGCAATACACCGGCTGCCAGCATAGCGCTGCTCACCCCTTTCATCTGCTTCACCATGGCACCTGACACAACATAAGAGGCAGCAGCCACAATGATGGCAAGCTGAGGCAATAACTCACCTACGCCAGAGTCGAAAGTATCCAGCCCTATAACAAACAACACTCCAATAAATCCGATGATAAATCCCAGCGCTTTGTAACCGGTAATTTGTTCGTTGTTGCTAGTAAAATAGGCCAGCACTATCGCTATTAATGGGCTTGTGGCCATAAAAATGGAAGCTCTGCCAGAATCTAATGTTTGCTCCCCCCAAGGAATAAGAAAGAAAGGTAGGGCGCAACTAAAAAAACCAATGAGCAAAAAATTCATCCATACACAAGGGGAACGAGGCAAGCGGTCTCCCTTCATTAAAGCGTAGGCTAGTAACACCAAGGCAGCAATTAATATGCGCCCAGCAGAAATAGTCATAGGTCCAAACCCATCCAATGCATATTTGATAGCCTGAAATGATGAACCCCACACAGCACCTTGTATCGTGAGCAGTGTGTAAGCTTGAATGCCAGCAGGCTTAAGTATCATGATGCCTTACCATAGTGATGCAGTGCATCACCGATAATAGTTTCCACAGCAACGCTCCACAGCATCAACTCTTGATCTTGGTTATGCCCCATCATTATTTGCAAACCTAATGGCATATTATAGTCATCCAACCCACAAGGCAGTGTGGTGGCACAAAGGTGCTGTAGATTAGCCACTTGGGTATTGCGCAAGGCTTTGAAGTTGCGCTCTTTATAATGTTCCATGCTATTTTCTACATAGGCCAAAGTGGGTGCACTAATAGGGCAGGTTGGACACACTGCAAAATCCACGCTTTTTAGCACTTCTTCTGCGGCTTGGTTAAAGGTATTTATAAGCGCACTTTTTTCGGCAATACGTGCAGGGGCATCATTCATATCCGCATCTGTAAGATGAGCAAAGCGCATTTTGGTACTGGGTGCTAATTGATCAAACCATGGTTTACGCTCTTTGGAACGGATAAATGCAGGAAATTCTAAAGCCGAAAAACCACCTTGTGAAAATAGTTCATAGCTTTGTTCCAGATAAGGCCAGTCCAGATCTACTAAAATTGCACCTTGTGCTTCTAGCTGAGCTAGGGCTGCTAATATACGCGTATCAATACCGCCCTCACAGCCTTCAAATAGAGCTGTAATCACGCCGATACGAGCACCTTTAAGGCTTTTTGGTGTGGCCGTATTTTGCGCAATAAATGCTTGAGGATTATTGCTGGTGGCAGGGTCTAGCGCTGCAAATCCCCATAATGCATCAGCTGCAGTTAGGGCCAAAAGCCCAGCAGTATCAATGCTGGGTGATAAAGGCACAATGCCATCTTTCTCCCATCTACCCACACTTGTTTTAAGGCCAAATGTGCCACAAAAG
>Ga0115548_1001865_pt1 | contig 11181 bp, 6 predicted proteins | sample COGITO_mtgs_1004_4_FD_87187 | JGI IMG/M metagenome (GOLD analysis project Ga0115548, IMG submission 87187) | Pelagic marine microbial communities from North Sea - COGITO_mtgs_100423 | ecosystem: Environmental > Aquatic > Marine > Epipelagic | place: Germany:Helgoland, sampling site Kabeltonne...
GGATGTTGGGATGTTGGGATGTTGGGATGTTGGGATATTGAGATGTTGAGATGTTGAGATGTTGAGATGTTGAGATGTTGAGATGTTGAGATGTTGAGATGTTGAGATGTTGAGACAGCAGAATAAAACAAAAGCCCACCAGAACTGGCGGGCTCAATATAAAAATTGATTACTTAGTTTCAGACAGTAACGAATGACCTGCAGGCAGCTGACGAGAAATCCACAGAGCCAATTTATGACGCATATTCGGGTCGCTGATATTATCCTTGGCCAAGGGTTGGATCAGCTTATCCTCAACCAGCACCTTATAGATAAACTCAACCTTCAACTTGACCGAATCCTGCCCCTCAATCTCACCATATGCACGCTTTTTAGCGTACACCGCGCCAACCTGAAGCGCCTTCTTAACCAACTCAACTTCATTAGGTAACTTAGACACAAACCGCTCCTCAATCGTAATTAATTAATCGACAAACTTGCGCGCATTTCTAAACATACGCATCCAAGCACCATCCTCACCCCAATCCTCAGGGTGCCAAGAATTTTGCACCGTGCGGTAAACCCGCTCCGGGTGCGGCATCATCAATGTAGCACGACCATCACCACTAGAAACACCCGTAATACCATCCGGCGAACCGTTGGGATTAGCAGGATAAGCAGCGGCAACAGCACCATGATTATCCAAAAAGCGCATAGCAATCTGATTACTCGCCAACAACCTATCCATCGCCTTTTGCGATGAAAACTCCGCGCGACCCTCACCGTGAGAAATAGCGATCGGCATATGCGAACCAGCCATACCCTCAAGGAAAATAGACGGCGACTCCTCAACTCGAACCAGCGAGAAACGCGCCTCAAACTGCTCGGAGTGATTGCGCACAAAACGCGGCCACAACTCAGCGCCAGGAATTAGCGTCTTCAGGTTACTCAACATCTGACAACCATTACAAACACCTAAACTGAAGCTGCCCGAACGGTGGAAAAAAGTTTGGAACTGATCGCGAATCTGCTCATTAAACAACACTGTTTTCGCCCAACCCTCACCGGCACCCAACACATCACCGTAAGAGAAACCGCCACAGGCAATCACACCCGAGAAGTCCGCCAGAGTTCGACGGCCCGCCAATAGATCGCTCATATGAACATCTACCGAATCAAAGCCCGCACGATTAAATGCCGCGGCCATTTCTAAATGACTATTTACACCCTGCTCACGCAAAATAGCTACAGCAGGGCGAACGCCACTATTAATATAGGGCGCAGCAATGTCTTCTTCAGGGTTGTAAGTCAGGTTGACCGAAAGGCCGGGGTCCTCTGTACGCAGAGCATTAAACTCTTCTCTCGCGCAGTCCGCATTATCCCTAAGAGCCGCCATACGATAAGAAGTTTCACCCCAAGTGCTCTGCAAATCCACTCTTGAACGACTGAACAGCGCCTTTTTCTTTTTAACAATTTCAAATTCTTGACGATTGTTTAAACCGCCCAGTAGATGCACATCCACCCCCGCATCACTAAAGCGCTCAGCAATACCATTGGCGCGCTCAGCACTCACCTGAATCACCGCACCCAACTCTTCATTAAACAGCGCCGCAATCGGATCTTCACCCAGGGTCTGCACATCCACAGAAACACCCACATGACCGGCAAAAGACATCTCAGCCAAAGTCGCCAACAGACCACCATCAGAACGATCGTGATAGGCGAGAATATCGCCCTGCTCAATGGACGCCTGCATCACATCAAAGAAGCCCTTAAGTAGCGCAGGGTTATCCAGATCTGGTGCAGTATCGCCCATCTCATTATTGACCTGAGCCAAAATCGAGCCACCCATACGGTTAGCGCCCGCACCCAGATCCAACAACAGAAGCTGAGTCTCACCACAGTCCGTTCGCAACTGTGGCGTCAGTGTTTTGCGCACATCCAAAACCGGCGAAAAGGCAGTGATAATTAATGACATAGGCGAAGTGACAGCCTTGTCTTCACCGCGGTCATTCCAAGTAGTGCGCATCGACATAGAATCTTTGCCAACCGGAATAGTGATACCCAGTGCCGGACAGAGCTCCATACCCACAGCTTCAACTGTGCGATAGAGCTTTTCATCTTCACCGGGATGACCTGCAGGGCTCATCCAGTTAGCCGACAATTTAATATCTTTAAGATCGCCAATTCGCGCTGCAGCTATATTAGTAATCGACTCACCAATCGCCATACGCCCAGAAGCGGGAGCATTAATCAGCGCCAATGGTGTGCGCTCGCCCATAGCCATAGCTTCACCAGCGGTGCTGTCATAGGTCACTGTCGTCACAGCACAGTCCGCCACCGGCACCTGCCAGGGACCAACCATCTGATCGCGGGCAACCATACCGCCAACACTGCGATCACCAATGGTAATCAAGAAACTTTTGCTGGCCACTGTAGGATGGCGCAACACTTGAAATATAGCGTCATCAACATTCAGATCTGCAGTTGAAAAGGGGACTGCATTTATAGGCAGAGTCTCAGCGACACGGTGCATTTTTGGCGCCTTGCCAAACAGCACAGACATCGGCAGATCAACCGGATCATTATCGAAATGACTATCGCTTACGGTAATCTTTTTATCTTCTATGGCTTCACCAACCACGGCCACCGGGCAGCGCTCGCGGTGACAAATTTCTAGGAAGCGAGTCAGGTCGCGAGGCAATACAGCCAACACATAACGTTCCTGCGCTTCGTTACACCAGATCTCAACCGGTGCCATACCGGGCTCATCATTGGGGACTTTACGCAACTGGAAATGTCCGCCAGTACCGCCATCTTTAACTAATTCAGGCAGCGCATTGGAGAGACCACCAGCACCCACATCGTGGATAAAGGCAATCGGGTTGTGATCACCCTGCTGCCAACACTGATCAATCACTTCCTGACAGCGACGTTCGATTTCAGGGTTTTGACGCTGAACCGAGGCAAAATCCAAATCTGCAGAGCTGGAGCCGGTTGCCATTGACGAGGCAGCGCCGCCGCCAAGGCCAATCAACATCGCTGGACCACCAAGAACGACCAACTGAGCACCGGGCTCAAACTCTGGCTTATCGACATGGTCTTCACGGATATTTCCGTAACCACCGGCGATCATAATCGGCTTGTGATAACCCCGTCGCTGACCGTCAAAATCCACTTCAAAGGTTCTTAAATAACCACAGATATTCGGTCGACCAAATTCATTATTAAAGGCCGCACCACCAATCGGGCCCTCGAGCATAATATCCAGCGCCGAGACGATTCGATCCGGCTTGCCGTATTCTTCTTCCCAAGACTGGCGGTAGTTGGGAATATTTAGATTGGAAACGCTAAAGCCAACTAGGCCAACCTTAGGCTTGGAGCCACGACCAACCGCACCCTCATCGCGAATCTCACCACCAGAACCAGTGCCCGCCCCTGAGTAGGGAGAGATAGCCGTCGGGTGATTATGGGTCTCAACCTTCATCAACAGATGCACAGGCTCTTGGTTGTAACCATAGAGCTTGGTGTCTGGATCGGGGAAAAAGCGCCCGCCTTCGGTGCCAGCCACAACGGCGGCATTGTCAGAATAAGCTGAGAGGACATTCTCGCCATTGACCTTATAGGTATTGCGAATCATGCCGAACAGGGAATGCTCCTGCTCTTCACCATCCAGAGTCCAGCTGGCATTAAATATTTTATGTCGACAATGTTCCGAGTTGGCCTGAGCAAACATCATCAACTCAACATCGGTAGGGTTGCGTTTAAGCTCATTAAAACTATCAACTAGATAGCTGATTTCGTCATCGGCAAGGGCCAGACCCAACTCAATATTGGCCGTCTTAAGCGCTTCCACACCACCACTCAGAGTATCGACACTGGTTACTGGCGCGGGTTGCTGGTGGCTAAATAACACATCAGCTTTATTTAAATCGTCGAGTACCGACTCAACCATACGATCATGGAGATCCGCAGCCAAAACAGCCAATTGATCTTTGCTGAGCAACTCACTGGCGTGCACATAGTAAGCAGTGCCGCGCTCCACTCTAACCACCTGATTAAGGCCGCAGTTATGGGTAATATCAGTGGCCTTACTCGACCAGGGCGAAATGGTACCGGGACGCGGAACAACCAAAATCAGCTGACCTTTGGTGGACGTTTTCTCTTCTCGCGGACCATAGGTAAGCAGCGCTTTAAGGGTTTCTGCGCCACTGTCGCTAAGCGGTTCGGCAAGATCGGCAAAGTGAACATACTCCGCATAAACCGAGACCAAGGTTGGAACTGATTTTTGCAGAGTGAAAAGTAATTTTTTACGTCTAAACGCAGAGAGAGAAGGTGCGCCACTGAGGATCATCATAGATGGAGTGCTCATATTCATCTGATTGGGAAAGCGCAACATTCTAGCTGATCTTACTGAAAAAAGCGCTCATGGAAGATAGAATTTAGCAAACCATGTACAATTCGTTGAGCGCGGGAAATCAATACATGATTCATCCATAGCGAATTGCAACTGGCGGCCTAAAAATCCTATGAGAGGACTTTCAAACAGAGCGAGACGGGTCCGTAATCGGGGGCTTTTGATCTTATCGGCTAGCATATTCCTGCTCTATGTCACCAGCGCCGCTCGCATCAGTGATCTCCAACAAATTCAAACCAGCGGCGAACTCCACGTACTGACTATCGACGGCCCGACAACCTACTTTGAAGATGGTCGCGGCCAAAATGGTTTTGAATACCTTCTCGCCAAAGCTTTTGCCGACAGTCTCGGCGTAAAACTGGTGATAAAATCCAAACCGACCCTCCACTCGATGCTTTTATCTGTCGGTGGCCCCGAGGGCAGCTTTGCCGCGGCCAACATTACCCAGACCAAAGACCGTGAAGACTGGATACAGTTTTCCGAACCCTACATGGAAGTCACTCAGCACCTAGTATATAGACGCGGCAGTTCACGACCGCGCTCACTGAATGGCCTCAACGGTGAACTGCTGGTTATCAAAGGCTCCTCCCACAGCGAGCGCCTCAACTACTGGACCAAAGACTACCCCAATCTGGTTTGGCGGGAAGATGACGGTGCCGAGATGAGCGAACTGCTGCGGATGGTTCACGATAGAGAAATCAACTACACCGTGGTCGACTCACTGGCTTATCTGGTCAGTCGGCATATCTATCCTCAGGTGCGTCGCGCACTGGATATCTCAGATAAACAGCCGGTTGCCTGGGCGTTTCCCAAGCACGGCGACGGCACTCTACTTAAAGCCGCAAATAGGTTTTTACAGCAGTTCAGCGCCAGTGGCGAGCTAGACGCACTAAAAGATGAGCTGTTAGCACACACAGAAAACTTTTCGGTCGCTGATTCTCAGCGGCTTGGCGAGCTAGTCGCAAAACGACTGCCCACCTATCAAGCACTGTTTCAAGAAACCGCTAGCAACTTTAACCTCGACTGGCACCTGCTGGCAGCAGTTGCCTATCAAGAGTCTCACTGGAATCCCAAGGCGCGCTCGCCAACCGGTGTCCGCGGACTAATGATGCTGACCCTGAACACCGCCCGTGAAATGAAAATTAAAAATCGCCTCGACCCACTGCAGAGTTTGCAGGGGGGCGCCGCCTATCTGGCGAAATTGAAAGGACGACTGCCGAGACGGATCGTTGAGCCGGATCGCACACTGATGACACTGGCGGCTTACAATGTCGGCTTTGGTCATTTGGAAGATGCGCGAATTCTTACCGAACGCGGCGGAAAAAACCCCGACCTGTGGGTTGATGTGCGTGAGCACCTACCGCTGTTAAGCAACAAACAGTACTACGCAACATTGAAATATGGCTTTGCCCGCGGCAACGAACCGGTGACCTATGTCGACAATATTCAGTACTACACCCGCTACCTAGAGCTAAACTCACTCTCCCTGCAGCGGGAGAATGAAAACCTTATAGAAAACAATACAGAAACGTCTAAAAACACTGACTGGGAAGGCTCTGGGCCGTCCTCTCTATAGCGAAAATTATTAGCTTTTAGCGCGCTTGCGGCGAAAAAAACTGCTGATAATCTCACCGCACTCCTCAGCTAAAACACCACCCTGCCATTCGATCGAATGGTTGTAATGATTTTCATCCATCAGCCGTAGCTGACTCTGAAGTGCTCCCGCTCTGGGCTCTGGCGCACCAAAGACAATTCTGCCAATGCGCGCGTGAATCATCGCACCCACACACATGGTGCAGGGCTCAATAGTGACATAGAGATCGCAGCCGCTAAGGCGATAATTCCCTAGTACTGCGCAGGCATTGCGCATCGCAATAATCTCGGCGTGACCGGTTGGATCGCAGCTAGTAATCGGCTGATTGTAGCCCTCAGCAATTATCTCGCCATCCTTAACCACCAACGCACCCACCGGCACCTCACCCACCGCAGCGGCCTGCTCGGCAAGCACTATTGCGCGGCGCATAAACTTATCATCTGACGTCACATAACCCCCTTTAATAACCCATAACCTAAACTGACTAACTACCCCAATCGGTAATAGCGTAAACTCTGCGCCTACCCAACAGCCAAAAAGTTATCTGCAAACTGCCTCATGTCCAATTCCCCACAGCCAATTACCATCACCCCCGACTGGAAAGTGGAACTGAGCCAATCGCTAACAACCATCGATGAACTACTTGGCAGTTTAAATCTCAACGCAACAGAGCTCAGTATCAGCCAACAGGCCGCACAAGACTTTGCGCTGCGAGTGCCACGGCCATTTTTAGCGCGCATGCAGCCAAACGATCCCAATGACCCACTACTATTACAGGTACTGCCGGTTAAAGCTGAACTAAACACTGTTGATGGTTATAGCCCGGATCCTCTCGATGAGGCCGCCCACAACCCAATAGCGGGCATTGTACATAAATATGCCAACCGACTACTTTTAGTCATCAGCCCCGCCTGTGCCATCAACTGCCGCTACTGCTTTCGCCGTCACTTTCCCTATCAGGAAAATCGCCAGAGCAAAGAGCAATGGCAGAACGCTTTAGACTATATCCGCAATGATAAAGAGATAAACGAAGTGATTTACAGTGGCGGCGACCCCCTCGCGGCCAACGATCATTTTCTCGCTTGGCTAACGGAACAGATTGCCGATATCGCACATATTAAACGGCTGCGTATTCACACCCGCCTGCCCGTCGTTATTCCGTCGCGCATCGACTCAAAATTTCTTTCATGGGCCAGCGCAACAAGGCTAAAGCCTATAGTGGTTCTCCATATTAATCATGCCAATGAAATAGACAATGATGTTAGCGAGAGCATTAAACGACTGCAGAGCTGTGGTATTAAAGTCTTAAATCAAAGCGTATTATTGCGCGGCATCAATGACAGCGCAGACTGTCTAGCCGAGCTTAGCGAAAAGCTTTTTGACTGCGATGTTATGCCCTATTACCTACATTTATTTGACCCTGTGGCCGGTGCCAGTCATTTCGATATCAATGAAGATCAGGCCAAGAAAATTTATGGCGATCTTCAGACTATTTTGCCCGGTTTTCTAGTGCCAAAACTGGTTCGTGAAATTCCCAATAAAAAATCTAAAACCACCATTGCCCCCGAATAAAAAACATTCACTTTTTATTGCTAAAAAACTGAGGGAATAGAACTCCCATTCGTTTTACAGGAGGTACCCCAACTTTGGCGTACCAGCGATGCATTTATAAAATAAAAAATTAAAGCATCGTTCCTTTATGAACACTATCTCGGGGGAGATCTATGAACACTAAAACCTTATGGAAATTAAATGCGATTGCAGCAGCAGTTATTGCTGGAAGCACTGTGCTTCCTACAATGGCTTTCGCCGCTGACGAGGGTATGGTAGAAGAAGTTGTTACTACCGGTAGCCGTGTTAAAGCACGTTCAACCACTGAATCACCTGCACCTGTAGATGTTATCAGTGCCGCTGAACTCGCCAACCAAGGTGATACTGATATCAGCAACCTGCTGCGTAACTCAGTACCTTCATATAGCGTAAATGACCAACCAATCAGTGATGCAGCGACTTTAGTTCGTCCTGCCAACCTGCGTGGCATGGCTCCTGATCACTCTCTACTGTTAATTAATGGCAAGCGTCGTCATCGTGCTGCTGTTATTACCTGGCTGGGCAACGGCATTTCAAACGGTTCTCAAGGACCAGATGCTGCCGCAATCCCTGGCGCAGCATTAAAGAGCGTAGAGGTTCTTCGAGATGGTGCAGCTGCACAGTATGGCTCTGACGCCATTGCCGGCGTACTTAACTTTAACCTGAAAGATGCCAGCGAAGGCACCAGCATTGAATTGCGCACTGGCCAATACAGTGAAGGCGATGGCGCTCAAACGTCAGTTTCTATCAACAAAGGCATGGAACTGGGCAGCAATGGTTTCGTCAACATGACTCTCGAATACGGCAGCTCAGAAGCAACTAGCCGTTCAGAGCAGCGCAACGATGCACAGGGTCTTATCGACGCTGGCGTTCAAGGTGTTCCTGCTCCCGCTATGGTTTGGGGTCGTCCAATTGTTGATGACGACATGAAATTTTTCGTCAACTTTGGTGCAGATTTGGGTAGCGGTACAGAAATGTATGGTTATACCAACGTCAACTCCAAGTCAGTAGACGGTGGCTTCTTCTACCGTAACCCAACTAACCGTCCAGGCGTTTTCGCTGATGGCGGCGATGATGACAACCTGCTAGTTGCAGATACCACAGGTGATATGTCTGGTAACTGTGGTCAGTATGCAGTGCCCTATTCTGCAGCTGTTGTAGCAGATCTGGTTGCTGATGATAACTGCTTCAACTTCAACGAGACAATCCCTGGTGGTTTCACGCCACGCTTTGGTGGCGAAATCACTGACCAAGCATTCTTGTTCGGCTTAAAAGGCGAAACTAAAGGCGGCATGGGTTGGGATGTGAGCACCTACTACGGTAAGAGCAAAGCTGACTTCCACATTAACAACACTGTGAATGCCAGCCTTCTGGGTTCGACTCCACGCAACTTCGATCCAGGTTACTACCAGCAGGTCGATATGAACCTGAATGCTGATTTCACTTATTCCCTAAGCGAAAATGTGAACATTGCATTCGGTGCTGAGCATCGTACTGAAGAGTTCACTGTTGGTGCTGGACAAGAAGAGTCGTTCATTGATGGCGGCTATGGTGATCAAGGCTTCAGCACATCTTCAAACGGTTTTCCTGGATTCCCAGCTGCGACCTCAGGTGTATTTGATCGCTCAAACTACGCTGCCTATGTGGAAGCTGAGTGGGATGCATCTGATGATCTGCTAGTTCAATCTGCATTGCGTTTTGAAGACTTTGACGATTTCGGTACAACCACCAATTACAAGATTGGTGCTAACTACCGTATGACTGAAGATATGGGTGTACGTGCTACTTACAGCACAGGCTTTAAAGCACCAACTCCCGGTCAGTCAAACACTTCAAATACCTCTACCGAGCTAACAGGTGGTGTTTTGGTTAACAATGGTACGATCCCTGCAACAAGTGCTGTAGCACTTCGTAACGGCGGCGCGCCACTGAAGCCTGAAGATGCGACTAACTTTACCATTGGTACATACTTAACTCTGGGCGAGTTTGACATCACTGTTGATTACTTCGATATTGATGTAGAAGATCGTTTAAACCTTTCCTCAGAAGTTGAATTGACTGATGACGACATTGCCGACCTGATTGCTGAAGGTGTTCCAGGCGCTGGTGATTTGAGACGTTTCCGTTTCTTCACTAACGACTTCAACACTAACACTAGCGGTTTCGATATTATCGTTTCAACAAGCACTGATTGGATGGGCGGAACCACTGAATGGAATCTTGCTTACAACCAAACTAAAACAGAGGTTACTGAATTCAACTCAGCAACTACCGATCCACAGCGTATCAAGCAAATCGAAGACACTACACCTGAGACGCGCTGGAACCTGTCAGCTAATCACAGCATGGACGCATGGCGCTTCCTAGCTCGCGTAAGCTTCTATGACGAGTGGTTCGACCAGTTCGAGTGTGATGTATTTGCCTCAAGCTGTAACGCTGACATTCTGGCTGACGACAGTGCTTATACATTTGACTCAGAGTTTGTTGTTGATTTAGAAGCTGAATACGAAATCAATGGAAGCTCTAGCCTGCTGATTGGCGTGAACAATGTTCTCGACAACAGTGGTCAGACTACTAGTGAAATGCACGACCTTGGAATTAACACCGCAACGGCTGCCGTAGGTAACACCTACAGCGCATTTGCTCCAATGGGTTTCAGTGGTGCATTCTGGTATGCAAACTACCGTTACAACTTCTAAGCAACTCATAATGAGTTAATTGGAAGATAAGGCCAGTGTGAAAATACTGGTCTTATAGAACCAAAAAAAGGGGTGCCAATTAATTGGCACCCCTTTTTCTTTGATGATTATTTGAAACTAAAAATCTAAACCAACACTACATCCTGAATATCTTTTTCTGAACTTACTTGTGCGGGTTAACCAAATACTTTTCACCCGTCACTTGTTTCGTGTAGCTTTTAAGAATTTCCGGCTGCAGCATCTCCTCGAAGGAAATCTCCTGAGTATAGTGGCTGGCAAAAGTCGTATTAATCTCGCTGGCCACGCGCTGGCGCATCTGCTGAAATTTCTCCATGCCGATTCGACCAATCATCGGCATTAACAACCAGCCTCCCAGCCCCCACTGCATACCAAATGATCGATTTAAAACCGTCGGCGTCTGATCTAGTCCACCGTAGATATACACTTGCTTGTATGTATCTGAGCCATACACAGAGTATTCAGTCGCCGCTTTGTTGGCAGCAACTTCCATTGCAGCCAGAATCTGTCCAGGCAATTTGCCTCCATTGCCACCACCTGTGGCATCAAAACCTATGGTAGCGCCAGTAGCCACCAGGGCCGCCACTAGATCTTGCATAAAGCTAGGTTCACTGGTGTTGCAAATATACTCCGCACCCAGACTTTTAAGCACGTCGACCTGCTCAGCTTTTCTGACAATATTAACCAGAGGAATCGAATCGTCTCGGCAGATTTTAACCAGCATCTGACCCAGATTTGAGGCTGCCGCTGTATTCAGCAGGGCGCTGTGATTTTCCATTTTCATGGTTTCAATAAAGGCTAGAGCGGTTAAAGGATTCACAAATGAAGACGCGGCTTCAGCAGAGCTTGTACCCTCACCCATAACCAAACAGCTAGCAGCCGGA
>Ga0115548_1001873_pt1 | contig 11159 bp, 10 predicted proteins | sample COGITO_mtgs_1004_4_FD_87187 | JGI IMG/M metagenome (GOLD analysis project Ga0115548, IMG submission 87187) | Pelagic marine microbial communities from North Sea - COGITO_mtgs_100423 | ecosystem: Environmental > Aquatic > Marine > Epipelagic | place: Germany:Helgoland, sampling site Kabeltonne...
CCACACCTTCATTTTGAAGTTGATAATAAAAAGAATGGAACAACATATGGAGGACTCGGAGACCCCTCACCTTATGTTCAATATCTTATTTTGAGTTCTAATGGACCTAGAGCAGGAGCAAATGTTACTACACCTGGAGCAGTTGCTAGTAGTAGAGCAAGATCTATTAGTGGATTAGCATCTTATGAACAAGGTGCAGAGAATACAATATATGTGCCTTCACAGCAGCAACAACAAACTGTTGTAGCAGGTGGTGGTTCAAGTCCTGTTCTAATGGCAGCGTCTACCAGAGACGTGGTAAATAGTTATTACAAACAACAGTTATTAGGATTCTTATATAAGCAAGGATAATGTTAGAAGCAAAAAAGGGCCAAATATCACCACTACAATCTGGTAATATAGTAAAATGTATTATTACTGGTAACACAGGTAAATCAATAGATATTACTGCTGGTGTGGTTGATGTCTCATATTATGAGAGTATACTGTCTAATACTGTAACTGCTACATTAACCATTGTAGATACTGGTGCGGTTAAACCTGGAAGTAATAAACAAATTGAATCTCCAGGAGGAATACTAGATCTTCTTCCAGTGCGAGGAGGAGAAAGAGTTGACCTTGAGATTGAAGATGCTACTCCAGAGAGTGATTCCGGTAGTAGTACTATTAAAGTTGAACTCTATGTGAATCGTGTAAGGAATGCTTCACCAGATAGTTTAAAAAATATTTACTTTCTAGACTTATGTTCTGCTGAGTCTCTGTCTAATGAGTTGTCTAGAGTTGTTAAAAGATATCAAGGAAAGATATCTACTAATGTATCAAGTATTGTTAAAGATGTTTTAAAAAGTAAGAAAACTGTTAATGTAGACCCGACTGCTTTGGACTATAACTTTTATGGTAACAGTCGAAAACCTTTTTATGTTTGTACTTGGTTAGCATCAAAGGCAGTTCCCGACGTAAGTATAGGTAATGCAGCAGGATATCTTTTCTATCAAGACCGTGACTCATTTAACTTTAGATCAGTAGATAAACTATTGGAACAATCTGCAAGCAAGAGAATGATTTATACAGGATCAGTTGGTCTTAAGGATGGATATGATGCGCCAATCTATGATTATGATATTGAGAGAGACATTGATCTTCATCAGAATCTAAGTCTTGGAACTTATAGAAACCAGTCAACTTATTATGACCCATTTTCTTTCAACTATAATGTGATTGACTATGGAAGTAATCAGCAGAAGGGGAAGGTTAAAACAGCAGGTAGATTTTATAGTGCTGATTTAGTCAATAAGAATTTTACTGCAGGTCCCTCTAGATTAATGACTAGTGTTATGGATATTGGATATAATCCTCCAGGAGATACTCCTGAAGAACAACTAAAGTATGTGAAGGATAATCCAGGACAATCTAACTTTGATGCTAATCGGTCAACGGTTCAATCTATTATGAGATATAATCAGTTGTTTACTATCGTCACTAATATTACAATTCCTGGTATGTTTGAGATTAGAGCAGGACAAATGATATACTGTGCTTTTCCTGAACAAAAAGCAGGTGGTACTGATGAAATAAATAAGAAGACAGAAGGTAAATACTTAGTGGCTCACGTCTGTCATAAACTAACAGCAGATAATACAGTAACAAGTCTTGGACTAGTCCGTGACTCATATGGAAAAGAATAAGAAATGATTGAGCAAGGTTTATTTAAAAGACATTATGTAGGTAAAGACGGATTCCATTGGTGGATTGGTCAGATTGCTGAAGGTAGAACTTGGGTAGAGAATCGTGGCGGGACAGCAATATTTACTAATGAAGAACAAGAGGGATATGGAGAAAGATTTAAAGTTCGTATTATGGGATACCATACTGCGGTTCCATCTGAGTTAACAGATGAAGAGTTGCCTTGGGCAAGCGTAGTTTATCCTGTTACTGCTGGTAGTGGTAATGTATTCTCGCAGACCTGTAATATAAAACAGGGAGACTTTGTGTATGGATTCTTCTTAGATGGAGAAGATGGACAACAACCCACTATCATGGGTGTGATTGGTTATAATGAATATCAGTCAGTATTGAAAAATGTTCCTGATACAAAGTTTGTCCCCTATCTTGGTCTTGATGCTTCAGAACAAACTCCTGTAGCAGCATTGAAAACATTAGGTTCTGGTGGTACAACACTTGATCAAACTGGTGCAAAGGGACAAGGTGCTTCAGTCAATGATACAGTCATTGTATCAAATAATCCTTATTTAAAGGACAGATGTCTTGTAGACGCGGATACTGGTGTTGAAATTCAATACCAAGCATTCGCGCAACCCACATCATGTGAACCCCTGCCTTTAGGCAGAATTCAAGTCCAACTCCGAAATGCTATTCAAGGTATTGAGGATTTGAGAAAATCTGTATATGGTATAGCAGAGGGTGCTAATGAAGTACTTGCTAATATTGAAAATGAAATCAATAAAAAGATAGAAGAAGCAGCAAGATGGATTGCTTCTGCAATGAAGTGGGTTTATGAGCAAGTAGAAAAACAAGTATATAAGAGAATAGAAACCGCATTAAGAAACGTTTATAACCTTGCGTTCCCTAATGAAAAAGGTAAAGTAAAGCAAACATCTGATACCATCTTAGATACTATTGCTTGCTTCTTTAGAAAGTTGATTGATAAACTTTTTGATATGATATTGGGATTCATCAAAAGCACAATTGACAAAGTAATCAATGTTCCAGTTTGTTTCATTGAGAAGTTTGCTGGTAATGTACTTGGTGCTTTAAGTGGTATTATTAATGGATTATTTTCTGGAATAGGTGATCTTATCAGTGGTGTTGTTGGAATAGTAGATGCAGGACTTGATTTAGCTGGTGATATTATTGGAATGATTGATGATATTTTTTCATTCCTAAATTGTGATGATAGACCAGAGTGTTCTGAGATTAATGAATGGAACATTAGAAATGGTGCTAGTCCTCTTGAGAAAGGAGATATTACAGCAGTAATAGACAGAGCAAAAGGTCTTGCTACGCAAACAAAACAGGTTGGATTAGATGCCCTCAATAATGCTGAGGATCTTGTTGATTTTGATCCACAATCATTGTTTGATGGATTAGAAGAATGTAATACTGACCCATTCAAATGCGGTAGTCCAGTCCTTCAACTATTTGGAGATGGTGGAGCAGGCGCTGCTGGTAACTTGATTATTGGTGCTGCTGGTGATATTATCGGCGTTGATATGGTTAGTTTTGGCGCAGGGTATGGTCAAAATACAAGAGCAAGAGCCTATGATAAGTGTGGTAATGGAAGAGGTGCTGTACTTAAACCAGTTTTTGGTTCTGTTCCTTTAGATGATGATGATAGTCCTAGTGGATTGATTGGGATTGATGTTGGTGGAGCAGGAGGAAATCCAGATATTAGGTTTGGACCATTTGCTCCTAACTTATATCCATTCCCTGGAGCACCTGATCGTGCGATAGCAACATCACCTTTCAATCCCGGAGGACTAGTGTATGATTCTCCAGCATATGGTATAGGTCCTAGTTTTACAAGACCACCCTTTGATGATCAGGGTGTATCACCTGTTACTTTTGAAGACACTTGTATTGATGTTGAATTTGAGGTTCGTAGATCGGCAGTTCAAGATAATAGAATACAATTTAGACTAATTGAATTGGATGAGGGGGAAGTATATTATGGAACTGGTGAGGTTGCATTTAACTTTACAGGATCTGATGCATCAGGAGATGCGTTTGTAGGTGCTATTAAAGAAATAAGATGTATGGAAGTCGGTAAGGATTACTTAGTGACTGGGTATGAAGAATGGGGTGAGGCAGTTCGTAATCCACTAAAGATTTCAAATAAACAGAAAACAGTTTCTTTGGATGATACTGTTAGAAAATCTGTAGTAAGTGAGCAAACTGTTGAGAGAGTCATACCAGGAACAGCAGGAACACCAGGAGGTAAAGCAACCATACAACTTGAGTATGATGGAGTTACCGGTGGGTTTGAAAGAGATGGAGATAGGGAGATTGGTTTTAAAGACAATGATGGCGATGATCGTAATACAAAACTTAAAATTCTAGCAGGAAATGCAGAATTTAGTCAAGATGGTAGAAGTATAATCGGATCTGGGGAAGTAAGGTTAGAACTTTCTTGGAATGATAATATTAATACAGCTGGATTAGCATTAAGTAAAGTTAAATTTGATGTAGGAGGTAGACATTATGAACTTGTACAATATGATGGTGGAAGTTATGATCAAGAAAGCGAAGATGAAGTAACTTTCTTTATACCAACTGAAGGAGGCACATCTGCTACAGACCCTAGAGTAGTGCAGGAAGTTGTTAGAACAGAAACCGTAGAACTTTTCTCTGACGGAGATTACTTAGATCTTCAGATTTCTATTATTGGTGTTGGTTCACCACCATCGCTATTAGACGGTGATGATAACGATCCCCGCCGTATTAACCGAGTATCTCAAAACGCAACTCATGCTACGTTCCGCAAGGAAAATGGACGTGTCTTGTTTAGAGTTAATGATCCAGACGCTACAGGTCCTGATAATGGACCATCAGCCACAACAGCACCAGCTCCAGCTGGCGTCGGTGGTCCATATACACCACCACCCATTGTTTATGATGGTGGTGGTGTAGGAATCATAGATGTTATTGTTATAGAATCAGGAACTGGATTTTTACCTGGACCTGATGGTAGCACTGGAGGAGATGGTAGAACTTGGGCTGAAGTTGGAGATACTGTAGTTAAGAAACCTGATGGTAGATGGGATATTCCTATTCCACCTGGAAATAACTATTGTGTTGAAGCAGGTTCTATCGTTACATTGCCCCTTGGTACAACTGTAATCACTACAACTAATGATGGAAGAGGTGGAGAGGAAACTATTATTGGAGGTTCTCCTTATGTTATGAAGAGGGCAGGATGTTTTACAACACCAGAGTTGGTAAATGTTGAACTACCTCCAGGTGATATATACTCAATCATAATGTATCTCTGTGAAATCATTGTTATAAATCCTGGTTTTGGATATACACCAGGAGATAAAGTTATTATTGAACCTGATAGAGGTGCTGTTGCCGAAGCAGTCATAGATAGATATGGTAGAGTTATTGAGGTGAAGGTTATTGAGACCGGTGAAGGGTTCAAAGAACTTCCTAAAATTTACATACAATCAGAAACAGGATACAATGCTGAACTAAGAGCAAAACTATGTGTAGATAGAGTCGGTGATAAGACACCTGATGACGACAGGATTATCAATGTTGTTGATTGTGTTGGTCTTGTTGCTGATGGATATCTAGATGGAAAACCTTACTATGGTCCTTATCATGAACATAATGGTAGAAAAATGGTAGGTGCCGAGCACTCTAATTCTTCACATGCGTTTCTTGATGCTGCCAATAACAGAGACTTTAATACGTCTCAGTTTATTGACGAGGATCAACTCAATACATTTAATTCAAACCCTAACGTAGAATAATGGCAGATAAAATTAATTACGATTCATATAAACTCGGAACTAAGGATGGAGAATTGCGGTTCGGAAGTATAACTGCGGGTAATGAAATTGATTCAGTTCTTATTCGCAATACTATGAACTATCGCCACTACATTGAGATGTGTAGAACGGGAGAAGATTTTAGAAAAGATGGAACTATTTTAAGATCTCCTGGTTCATGTGTAATTAGATCGGGGGATAATGTTGGTAAAGGCATTCCTGGTGTTTATATTGAATCAGTTAGTGGAGATTTAATTTTAAGAGCACCAAGTGGAAAAGTAAGGATTGAAGGTGTTGATATTGAACTTACCGCGAATGGATATAATGGAAAAACTGGTAATGTAAACATATCTGCTAATGAGAAAATCATTCTTGATGCAGGTCAAATGATTGATATTAAAGCAAAAGTAAACGTAAAAATATTTTCAGATAAAACCGTAGATGTTATCGGTAAGAGTGTGTTAAATATATACGGTGCCTTTGTCCAGTCTGTTGATGCGGCAGCAGTATCTAAAACCAGCAAAGGGTCTAAGGGTACAGTAACAAAACACGAACTTAAAATGAGAAAATTATGAATGTAACAAGTCTTGACGTAGATAACCAACTCATTGTTGGGCAAGGAAAACCAGAAATTCTGGGAAGAGGTCAAGTTATGGTAAGAGGATCTTCATATACTGAAGGACCTTCTATTACTGGCGACCCTACACAGTTTCCTGGAGTAGCAGGAAAAGGTGTTCCTACTGAACTGGGATCCATGATGGCAGGACAGACAGGAAATATTGAGATGAATCCTCCTCCATTCTATGCTTTTATTGCTACATCTTTTGCTCGTATCAAAAGTTATTTGAAAGTTGACTTACTCTTGACAGTTAAAGTAATTAAGAGTAAAGTAATATATACTGAAGTGTTGATGGCTAAGGTTAAAAACTTTGCTATTCCTCATCCATCTATACCCAATAAGACATTAGTTTATGCTTGTCTTGAGGGTCCAGAGAACTCGGTATATGTGAGGGGAAAACTGAAGAATGCTAATACTATCAAACTCCCAGAAGTATGGAAAGATTTGGTTGATGAAACATCAATCTCTGTTTCTCTAACTCCTGTAGGAAATGATCAAGGTCTTCATGTTAAAAGAATTACAAACAATGAGGTAGTTGTTCAAGGTAAACCTGGATATCCTCTTGATTGTTTTTATCATATATTTGCTGAAAGAAAAGACGTGCCCAAGTTAGTAACGGAGATTGATTAATGGCAGTAAGATTCCCATATCCTGAAGGAGGTTCTGAAGGATCATTGCCGTTTAGATTTGAAAACTATGGAACCTTTGCTGGTCCACAGTTCGACTCTCTGAATTATAACTATGATACTGCCTCGAAAGAACTAGTCTGGCATACTCTAGTACCAGGAGACTTTTCATTTAAGAATCTTGATCTAGGTGCATACTTATTCAATAATGAAGTCAACTATGTTGGATTTCATTGCGACTCGGTATCAACTTCAATGATGACTCTAGAGGCATCATATGGTAATATTCCTATCCTTAATCTTTTTGCAGATAATACTATAACTCCAGGAAATGTTCTAGTATTGGGTAATATCTTAGCAGATGGAAATATTACTGCTAATGGCACTATTATATCTAATGGCGCATTTTCACAAAATGGAACATTCACTCTTCCTGGTATTCCAGACGCGGCATCAGCAATTGCTGCTAATACCAGAAAGAAATCATTTGATATTCCTCACCCCAATAAGGAAGGTTGGAGATTGAGGCACGTTTGTGTTGAGGGTCCAGAGGATGGACCAATCTATGTCAGAGGTAAGTTAGATGGTAAGAGTATTATTGAACTTCCAGATTACTGGAAAGGATTGATAGATGAAGATAGTATTACAGTCAATCTCACTCCGATTGGTTCATTCCAAGAACTATTTGTGGAAGATATTCAATGGGGTAAAAATGTAATCGTCAAAAATAGTGCTGGCGGTGCAGTTAAATGTTTCTATCAGATATGGGCAAACAGACTTTCAGATGAAAAACTCCATGTTGAATATGAGGGGCAATCACCTGCAGATTATCCTGGAGATAATAGCAGTTTCTCTATTGCTGGTTATGATTACGATAAGAGGTAAGTAAAATGGGATTCGGAATTACAACATACAACATAGGTGAAGGAAAAGGCAAAGCAATTGGTTTACTTCAAGCTGAGAACTCATCTTTGTCTCAATCTTTAAACTTTACTGAGGAACAAACTACATTAGGTGTAAACTCATTTAGATACAAACTGTTTTTAGATCCAGCTAAAGCAATTGATAATGCTATCATAACTACGTTTGAGACACCTTTGAACTCAAAGAAAAGTTCGATTGCTGGTATAGGTGACATTTCAACATTTGAAAGTCATCCAAAGTATTATTCAAGTATTAGTGGTGCATTAGCAGCAGTTGAAACCATGTATGGTGCTCCAGGATACACAGGAGTATCTGGAGGAACTGAGTATGGAGATGGTGTTGTTTCTGAAAGAGCAACTTATGTAAATGTTAACATTGCTGGTAGTGCGATTGATGCTGACACTGCATCAAGAATAGGTTCTATATCTGTTGGCGCAGTTATAACTCAATCGGGAGGAGCATCAGGAGTTCTTGTCCTTGCTAGAACAGCACAGGTAGGAGTTGATGTAAATCTTCTTCTTAAAGAGTGGACAGGTACGTTTTCTGCAGGTGCAGCGACAACTGTTTTTGTTGCTGGTATAGCATTCACAAATAACTCCCTTACAAACTATGCTGGTATTGGGACAATGTATAAAGATATTATCATATCTGAAAGATTTCCTAATTTAGAACCACCTAATCCATCAGCAAATAATCCTACGGGAAATGTACAGTATGATATATTATCTGGTAGTACCAATGGTGTAGGTGCTGGACTAACATTTCATCCTAATTGTATCAATGCTGCATATGATGATTTTGTTTATTCTGATGATACTTTACCGGTGATAGGTACAGTTCTTGCTTTTGATGGAGCATCAAACTCCTCTGGTTTATCATCTATTACAAGTCTTAGAGCAGAGATAAAATCTTTAAGGGGAATAAATTCATCTGATTCTAATGTTAGAACAGGTATTGCTAGTTTTGTAGGAGCAGGTTCGACTGTAAGAACTAAGAAAACAGGTTTTGCTCGTAATATATGGTCTCTTGAGTATACTAAAAAACAAGGTGCCGCTCAGATTAGCAATAATAACACGGCTATTTCTATTTTGTCTGATCCTGCCTTCGGTGGACCATACTAAAACTGTCCACTCCCTGTTGACTCTGCCTTCATTTTGACCTATACTAACGAAAGTTACCAAGCACAAATGGATTACGCACAAGACGACTACTATGTCCAGTCAGAAGACGATGAGTATCTAACTAGGATTGTCGTTGATACTTGTGCTCGTAAGTTCTATTTGTATTCAAGTGTGGGGGACTCTAAGGTGATTGATTGTGAATCAGTAGACCAGTTCATGGAGGTGTTGAACCTGACTCGTAGTGTAGTTGATGAAGACATCATTGCTTATGCTGATCCTGTTACTGCATCCTGAGGGAAAATCAACTTTTAGTTTCAAAAAAGGTCGGAAAAAATCTCCAGCAATTTTTTGACCCTATTACTTTTTTTAAAATGACTTATCCCGACTCCTTATATCCAGAAATTCTGAAGTGTTACGAATATGAGACCAGCAACCCGACAGTCTATGGAAATGTTATTTTCAGCAAAATGGAATCTTCCAAAAGCAGCAAAAAATTGTGGTCTAACACAAAAAGAGATGAAAATTACATTCAATGAATATTGTGTGTTTCATCTTCCCACTTGGACGGGTGAGAGTGAGTGAAACAATTATTCATAGTTAGTATTGGTGATAATGAATGTGTGACTCATGATGGATACATTCAGATTGGTATTTTCAATCATTCTGTAGAAAAACATCTTGAGTTGAATCCTTTGATTGCATGGCAAGTTACATATTGGATGCCTGACCCATTTTGTATCAGATATAAGAGAATTAACTTCCAGCATACAATGAAGGCAAATGAAGGTTCACCTAGAACTGATAATGCTTTAGATAGTCGTCCTAGAGACTTCCCAGATCAACCAACGGAGAGATTAGAGAGAACCCTTTAATATGGGTCCTATATAAAATAAAAAGGAAAGAATGAACATCCAACTTTGGTACTCGCAGGAAATGAAAGAATGGAGATGGTCTCTTATATCAGAAGAAGATAAAAGAGATCAACATACTGGAGGACAAGAGGATTTGAGAGATGCTATGAATGATGTTGCTAATACTGTTGAATTTTTACTTGACAAAGACAATATTTGATGATATTATATTAAATGTGTGAAGGAAGTGAGCACTTTTGTGCTATAGAGTGCCCAAATATTGGGTGCTTTTTTTTATGTAATAAATAAGATTAATAGAAGTAATTGTGCGCGAAAGATGCCTTTATCGAGATTAGATAATTTCCTGAAGAACGTTCGCGGTAACATTTTATATGTTAACCCTAATGACCTTGATGCTACTGATGATATTACAAATCAGGGCAATTCGATGGCGAAACCCTTCAAAACTCTTCAGAGAGCACTGATTGAAGCAGCAAGATTTTCATATCAAGCAGGTTTAGATAATGATAGATTTGGTAAGACAACGGTTATGTTGTCTCCAGGTGAACATTATGTAGATAATAGACCAGGTTGGATACCGTTAACGGGAAGTCAGTATCAACTGAGAAACGGAACAACTTCTACTAATTTTACAGCATTTAACTCATTATCTAATTTTGATTTATCTTCGGAAGATAATGACCTTTATAAACTCAATAGTGTTTATGGTGGAGTTATTGTTCCTAGAGGAGTTTCTATTGTAGGAACAGATCTTCGTAAAACTAAGATTCGTCCAAAATATGTTCCCAATCCAATTAATACAAATATTGAAAGAAGTGCTGTTTTTAGAGTAACTGGTGCATGTTATTTCTGGCAGTTTACTCTTTTTGATGGCGACCCAAATGGTGTCGTATATAAAGATTATTCTAACTCTACATTTGTTCCCAATTTTTCACACCATAAACTAACTTGTTTTGAGTATGCTGATGGCGCAAATAACGTCTATATAAACGACTCATTCTTATCTAATAAAACATATACAAGAACTGATCTTGATATGTATTATGAAAAGGTTGGTCTTGCATATGGTTCTGCTTCTGGAAGACAGATTCAACCTGACTTTCCTTCTTCTGCACTTGATATTCAACCTAAGATTGATGAGTTCAGAATTGTTGGACCAACATCTGGTGCTGTAGGTATTAGTAGTATTCTTTCTGGAGATGGAACCACACCTTCTAAAGATGTTACTGTTACTCTCAACAAAGGTCTTGCTGGTCTTAATGTAGATACTGCTTTCCAACTGAATGGATCTACAGAAGACGCATATAATGGTTCTTTCCTAGTAGAGGGTGTTAAAGCAGTTGATGTAGACGGCAATGTTACTCAGTTTACCTTTAATGCTGCTCTTAATCCTGCTGCTGCGTTTCTAACACCAGCATCTGCCTCTGTTTCTCTTGATACTGATACAGTATCATCTGCCTCTCCTTATATCTTTAATATCTCCTTGA
>Ga0115548_1001882_pt1 | contig 11134 bp, 9 predicted proteins | sample COGITO_mtgs_1004_4_FD_87187 | JGI IMG/M metagenome (GOLD analysis project Ga0115548, IMG submission 87187) | Pelagic marine microbial communities from North Sea - COGITO_mtgs_100423 | ecosystem: Environmental > Aquatic > Marine > Epipelagic | place: Germany:Helgoland, sampling site Kabeltonne...
CTCTTGGAAGACTGGCGGCGCAGCAACATGGCTCACAGGCTCTTACGATGCCGATCTCAACTTGATCTATTGGGGCACAGGCAATCCTGGCCCCGATTGGAACGGCGACGTAAGGCTAGGCGACAACCTTTACTCTGACTCGGTGCTTGCGCTGAACGGCGATACCGGCAAGATCGACTGGCATTTCCAATTTACGCCTCACGACGTTCACGATTACGACTCAATTCAAATTCCAATCCTTGCAGATATCGCCATCGATGGCCGCGACCGTAAAGCGATGCTGTGGGCTAATCGCAACGGTTTTTTCTACACGCTTGATCGCAGTACCGGTGAATTTCTCAAGGGCAAGGCCTATGCCACTCAGACTTGGGCACAGGGTCTCGACGCAGCGGGTCGACCGGTTCGCGTTGCAGGGATGGCACCGTCCTATGAGGGTACACTGGTTGCACCCCCAATCGTTGGCGCAACTAACTGGTACTCCCCTGCATTTTCGCAGCAAACAGGCTTATTTTATGTCACCGCGTTCGATGGCGAGCAAGAATTTTTCAAACGCGACCAGGATTACGAAGAGGGAGAGAGCTTTACCGGCGGCGGTGGACGTTACCTCAAACCAATGGATGCATTTCATAGCGCGATTAGGGCAATCGACCCCACAACCGCAGAAATAGTCTGGGAATTCCCCATTATGCCGCGCTCGTCGGCGGGGATAACGACTACCGCAGGTGGCTTGCTTTTTAGTGGCAGCGCCGATGGTTATTTCTACGCGCTCGATGCAGCGACCGGCGACGAATTGTGGCACACCTCACTCGGCGCGAGAGTCCACGCTGCGCCGATGACGTATGCGGTGGACGGCAAACAATTCGTCACAATAGCCTCCGGTAATGTCCTCTTTACCTTTGGCCTACCCGACTAACCGTTCCGCCAACCATTGGGTCAGACGAAGGGGGCAACGAGCTCTTCGCTGACCTCCCAAAGGCGTTCTGCATCCGCATCGGTTGCGTGCTCAGCAACCCGAACCTTGCGTCGCTCATAAAAATAATGCCCATTCGCACCGACGCTTGCTGGGTCCTCAGAACTTGCCAACCAGATAAAAGTATCAGCTCCTTTTTTAATGCTCACCATAAATGGATAGATCACAAAGCCAATTGTGCGAGCGAGTAGACCGCCTTTACTCCAGATTGGCGTGCGCACCGCACCGGGATGAAAAGAACTGGTTACAATATTGTGTTCGCCCACCCTGCGTTGTAACTCGCGCGCCGTAAGCAAATTCATGAGTTTAGAGCGCCCGTAGGCAACGAGCGTCTTATAGCCGGTTCGCAAACCGAGGTCATCGAAATTTAATGCGCTATTCGTATGCCCGTAAGAGCTTGTGAAGACCACTCTCGCCTGACCACTTGCTGCCGCTCTTTCTAGCGCTGGCATCAGTTTCTTTGTGAGAAGGAAGCCCGACAGATGATTCGTGACCAGAGTTGTCTCAAACCCTTCGCTCGTCTCGCTTCGCTGGCCATTGGCTGACCCTGCGTTATTACACAATACGTCAACCTTCAAAAAATCCCTTAAAAGCCGATCGGCAACAGTACTGACACTCTCGAGCGAGCTAAAATCAGCAACATAGAGCAGTCCTTGGTCGTTACCGGTCTCTAACTCTATTTTGGCAAGCGCTGCATGGCCACGCTGCTCGCTGCGGCAAACTAGAACAAGGCGCGCGCCCCGCGCGGCAAAATTTCGTGCAGCCTCAAAGCCAATGCCGCTATTGCCGCCGGTCACTACATAGACTTTACCCAAAAGATCTTGATCGCATTTATTCATACCGCATTTCCTATCTCGAAAAGAGCACCTAGTATCTGAAGAAGGCACCTGCTATCTAAAAGAGCACCTGTTCTTTATAAAGAGCAACTATCACGCAGGCACACGAGTCGCCTTAAGAGGCCACTCATGCTGTGTATCACTTGAACTCGCGCGCCCTTAAGGCTATTTTCCATTACTCGACACCACACCCCTGTCTCAGCACACGGTAGGATATTAAGCATGGACACTAAAACGAAAGCCACGACAACCGAGCACGCAGGCGAGCGCCAGGCATCTTTCACTCGCTTCGACGAATGCAGCAAGCAAGACGCCGAAATAATTCTTGAGAATTATACGCAATTCGCGCAGGAAATACCGACGCGTGTCCTCGACCACTTGCGACTTCTCGACGGCGACTTCGGCGGCTTCAATATCGACAGACTCCAGCATAGCCTGCAAACCGCAACACGCGCGCTGCGCGACGGACGCGATGAAGAGTATGTAGTCTGTGCCCTACTCCATGATATCGGCGACACCCTTGGCACCTATGATCACGGCGGACTCGCCGCGGCGATACTCAAGCCCTTCGTTAGCGAAGCCAATCATTGGATGCTACAAAACCACCCCATTTTCCAAGGCTACTATTACTTCGAGTACCTGGGCGGAAACAAAGATGCTCGCGAAAAATTTGCCGACCATCCGCACTATGAACACACCAAAGAGTTTGTCGAACTATACGATATGCCTGCCTTCGACAGCGAATACGACAGCTTGCCGTTAGAGGACTTTGAGCCCCTAGTGAGGCGCGTAATGAGCAAGGCTGTCGAGGTTGCTGCATAGCCGGCACAGCTTCAAACTCACCACAAAAAATAGAAAACGATAACCACTTTGAAACACAATCGAGAAATACATGTCGCAACCCCCGAAGAAACGTCAACAAGAATCCGCAGCTCAAGCCAGCACTGCACATATCAGCCGCTTCCCTATTCCGCCCCTTAACGCGATGGAGCCGGATATCCGCGAGCGTATCGAAGCTGTTCAGGCGAAGTCGGGGTTTATCCCTAATATCTTTCTCGCGCTAGCGCATCGGCCAGACGAGTTTCGCGCCTTCTTTGCGCTGCACGACTCACTGGTAGATAAAGACGATGGACTGAGCAAAGCAGAGCGCGAAATGATTATTGTGGTGACCTCTGCGCTCAATCAATGCCTCTACTGCGTGATCGCGCACGGCGCTATTCTGCGCATTCGCGCCAAAGATTCGCTGCTCGCCGATAAGCTTGCGGTAAATTATCTCAAAGCCGAGCTAGAGCCTCGCCAGCGCGTGATGCTCGACTATGCAAGCAAGGTTTGCATGGCCGCTGACAGCATAGAAGACGAAGACTTTGAGGCGCTTGAAGAAGCGGGTTTCGACCAAGAGGAGATTTGGGACATCGGCGCCATCGCGGCCCTTTTCGCCATGTCTAACCGCCTCGCGAATATGATGAGCTTGCAGCCGAACGCTGAATTTTACGCATTAGCACGCTAAACCGTCGCGGCGAAAACACACGAGATTTTCGACTTTATGGCTACTGATTTCACTATTACCGCACTCAACGACGCCACTGATTCAGAAAACCGAATGCATAGCGACGAGGTTGCTGCCCGCTATGGCTTTGCGGGCGCACTAGTAAGCGGGGTCAATGTATTTGGCTACATGACACAACCGTTGGTCGCCGAGTTTGGCGCTGAATGGTTATCGAACACTGGCTTCGACGTCAGATTTTTGTTGCCTGCTTACGAGCAGGATGCGGTAAGCGTGTCCTCTACGCAGGCAGAGGAATCGATGCAAGCTAACAGCCGGCAACGAATCGACACCTCTGCGTCCAATCAACATGACATCACCCTTGCAAAACTCGCCTCGTGGCCTCTGGGGCCGATTGACTCTTCGCGGGCACAAGCAATGCGAGTCCAGGCAAAACAGGAAGCGGCGATTTATGAAGAGGCCGCCAGACCCGAGCTAAGCTGGGATGTTATTCACTTAGAGCGTGCTGCACCAACCTGGCATTGGACCCCATCAAAAGAAGACAACGACCGCCATGTCGAGGCCCAGAGAGATCCGGCCGCGTGCTATCGCGGAATCGACGCGCTAATTCACCCCTATTTTCTTCTCGACACCTGTAACCGGGCATTGATGCGGCTTTACGTGCTACCTGCATGGATTCATGTCGGCACCGAAGGCAGCATGATAAGAGCAATAAAAGTAGGCGAGGCGATCACTGTCGATTGTCGCCCAATCGAGCGGTGGGAACGCAAAGGACACCAGTTCATTCGCCTCTATATCGCCATGTTTTCGCAAGATGACCTCGTCTTCGAAGCAGAACACATCGCCATTTTTAGCATTGCCGCGAAGCAGCTCGCGAGTTAGCTAGGGTTATCTCACGTGCGCAGCGAGCGATTCACTGCAGTCAGCAAAAGGAAGATAGTTATGTCGACTCTGTCTATTCAAGTTGAGGCTAATTGCGCCTTTATCGCGAAGTCGCGCTTACCCAAAGCGGGCCATCTTTTTATTGTGGCACTCTTGGCCTTTATCAGCGCCACAGCGCAAAGCGCAGACCTCATAGCCGAGCGCATTCTACCTCTGCGCGAACGCGCGGCACTACAAGACGAGATTCTTGCCGATCGACTCGACAATTTGGTGCCGCAACTGATGCGCCGTGAAGGTATTGAAGCGTGGGTGCTCATCGCCCGCGAATACAATGAAGACCCGATTGTTAAAACCATGCTTCCCGCCACTTGGCTAAATGCGCGCCGTCGCACCGTGCTGCTGTTTATCGACCGTGGCGAGGCGCTCGGTGTCGAGCGGATGGCTGTTGCGCGCTATGCAGTCGGCGACCTTTTTCCTGGCGTGTGGAACCCAGAAGAACAACCTGATCAATACGCGCGCATTGCCGAAATCTTAAGCGCAGCGAATCCCAAGAATATCGCGCTGAATTTCTCTAACGACTATGCGCTTGCCGACGGCCTCACCTATTCCGAGCAACGCGATTTTAGCGCGGCGTTGCCGGTTGAATTGCGCAGCAGACTCGTGTCATCGGAACCAGTTGCGGTGGGCTGGTTAGAGACACGCACCGACAAAGAGATGACGGCGTATGCCGATGTCATGGCTATAGCCCATGACATTATCGCCGAGGGTTTTTCGCGAGAAGCGATTACTCCGGGAATCACGACAACAGAAGATTTAGAGTGGTGGTATAGGCAACGGGTTAATGACTTGGGACTGACTACGTGGTTTCACAACAGCATCGAAATCGAGCGACCTAAAAAGGTAAGCGCGGCACTCATGGCGCAGGGTGCGGCGTTAGACATTATCTATCCGGGCGATCATGTGCATATCGACTTCGGTATTACATATCTGAACTTACAAACAGACACGCAGCAGAACGCGTATATTCTCAAAGCAGGTGAAACCGAGGCGCCGAAATACCTTCAGAGGGCGCTTAGCGAAGGCAACACACTCCAAGATATCCTCACCGCCAATTTCAGGGTGGGCCGCACTGGCAACGACATACTTGCGCGCAGCAGAGCACAGGCAATTGACCGTGGATTAACGCCGATAATTTACACTCACCCCATTGGACTTCATGGCCACGCCGCCGGCACGACTATTGGTATGTGGGACAAACAGGACGGCGTTCCGGGCAGCGGCGACTATGCGATGCAGCCAAATACCGCTTACTCCATCGAACTTACCGCAGAGGTAAGTTTACCCGAATGGGGGGACGACCCTCTAAAAATGAAACTCGAGCAGAATGGCTTCTTCGACGGCGAGACGTTCCGCTATATTCAACCTCGCCAAACCCAATATCATCTCGTTAGCAGTGATTGATCGAGGTTAACGCCCTATACGAGCCGGCTCGCGTAGGGTAGATTACAGGGCTTAAAACACTTAAGCTTCCTGGCTTCGAGCAAAAAGTTAACACATGAAAATAAGCGTGCCTGAAGACACTGCGCTCGGTCAAAACGCGCACAGCGACGGATCACTCGACGGTGGAGTGCGCGGCGGTGCAGTGCTCGGCGATAAAGTGCTCGGCTATAAATGGCTCGGCGATAAAGAAGCACTCGCGCTTGCCAGTCGCACAGACACCGCACGACTCGCCCAAGAAGCGGCGCATTGTCGAGATTTAGGCTTTGGCAATGTCGTCACTTACTCACGCAAGGTGTTCATCCCCCTCACCCAACTCTGCCGCGATGTCTGCCACTACTGCACTTTCGCGCAAACGCCAAAACATATTCCTCAGGCGTATATGCCGATCGACGAAGTCATAGCGACCTGCAAAGCTGGTGCCGCATTGGGCTGTCAAGAAGCGCTTTTCACGCTCGGTGAAAAACCAGAATTGCGCTATCGCGCCGCGCGCGAAAGCCTTGCCGCATTAGGTTTCAAGACGACCATAGACTACGTGATCGAAGTCGCGCGGCGAGTGCTTGTCGAGACTGGGCTGCTACCACATATTAACGCCGGCAATCTTACCCGCGACGAAATGCTCGCCTTGCGTGACGTGAGCGCGTCGATGGGCATCATGCTTGAATCAGCCTCTACACGACTCTGTGAAAAGGGTATGCCGCATTATGGCTCGCCGGACAAAGATCCTATCACTCGCCTCGCGACGCTTGATCTCGCCGGCGAACTGCGCGTGCCTTTTACGTCTGGCATTTTGATAGGCATTGGTGAAACGCGATTAGAGCGCATCGAGTCGCTGCTCGCTCTCAGAACATCGCATCGTCGCTACGGACATCTGCAAGAAGTCATTGTGCAGAATTTTCGTGCAAAGCCACACACTAAGATGGCACTTGCGCCAGAGCCTGATCTAGAAGAACTGGTGTGGACTATCGCCGTCGCACGCTTGATTTTTGATGCCGAGATGTCTATTCAAGCACCGCCCAATTTGAGCCCCGGCGTATTAGAGCAACTGGTTGCAGCCGGCATTAACGATTGGGGCGGCGTGTCGCCGCTAACCCCCGATCACGTCAATCCTGAGGCGCCTTGGCCGCATCTCGCCCAACTAGCACGCGATACGGGCAGCGCGGGTAAATATCTCGACCAGCGCTTAACACTCTATCCACGCTACCTTGCAGAAGCAGACACATGGCTTTCACCAAAAGTGCAGCCCGCTGCGCGCAAACAAAGTGATGGCGAAGGGTATGCCAAACGTGATGAGTGGATCGCAGGAATTAGCGAGCATGCGCCTTCCACCGAATTGAGCTTGCCGTTCGCACAAGCAAAACCCGCTGTCGCGGCTCTAATCGAGCGCTGCCTAGCAGGTGAGCCCTTGGCAGAGACTGAGATCGCTACTCTGCTGCGTAGCCGCGGCGCCGACTTTGGCGCCGTTATTGAGGCCGCAGACACGCTGCGCAAAAAGGTGTCTGGCGACACAGTGAGCTATGTGGTTAACCGCAATATCAATTACACCAACGTCTGCTATTTCAAATGTCAGTTCTGTGCCTTTTCTAAAGGCAGTGGCAGCGAGAATCTGCGCGGTAAGCCTTATGACATAAGTGCCGAAGAAATAACTCGGCGCTGCGTCGAAGCATGGGAGCGCGGCGCTACCGAGGTCTGTATGCAGGGTGGAATCCATCCCGACTACACAGGACAGACTTATCTCGACATAATCGCAACCGTGAGAAAAGCAACACCGGCTATGCACATTCACGCTTTTTCACCGCTCGAGGTATGGCAAGGCGCCGAAACGCTAAACCTGCCGTTGACAGAATTTTTAGCGCGCTTAAAAAGTGCGGGGCTCGACACTTTGCCTGGTACTGCAGCTGAAATACTTCACGACGATGTGCGGGCGCACCTGTGCCCCGACAAACTCAATTCGGCGCAATGGTTAGAAGTGATGGAAAGCGCCCATGCAATAGGCTTCAGGACTACGGCAACGATAATGTTCGGCCATATCGAGAGCCCCGAGCACAGCGCTCGACATCTACATTCGATCGCCGAATTGCAGCGTAAGACAGGCGGTTTCACCGAATTCGTACCCTTGCCCTTTGTGGCGCACGAGGCACCAATGTACAAAAAAGGAAAAGCACGCCGCGGCCCAAGTTACCGCGAGGCTCTCTTGATGCACGCAGTGCCGCGCTTAGTCTTTAACGGCCTCATCGACAACATACAAGCCTCATGGGTTAAGATGGGTCGCGAAGGCGTAGCAGCCTGCCTTAATGCTGGGGCCAACGATGTCGGTGGCTCGCTGATGAATGAAAGCATTACCCGCGCCGCAGGAGCCGAGCACGGCGAAGAATGGTCGCCCGCTGAAATAGAGACGACAATTCGGGGCCTGGGTCGTGAGCCTAGAATGCGTTCGACGCTCTATGCCGATGCGCCCGCAGAGCGACGCGACAGGGCGCAGCTTGCTGCAGGCCTTGCCCCGATTCATTTAGACCCTGCGGCGAGAACGCAGCGAACTAAGCTTGGTCAGCAATCCTCAGCAGACACTTAATGCTGATGGAGACACCGCCTAGCCAAGGCACACACTCAGAACACACATTAGGAACACACTATGAAAATTGCCATTACTGGCGCTAACAGCAGCGTCGGCATGAATGTTCTCGCGCAAGTTGACCAGCAACCCGACCTACAATTTATTGCCGGCGTCCGCTCAGAAAGCGCGCGCAATGCGCTGCCGAGCTCCGCTCAAATTTCCTCCTGCTGTATTCGCTACGACGATGCCGCAGTCCTTGCCCAAGCTCTGTCAGGCGCCGACTGTGTCGTCCACCTTGCCGGCATCTTAATCGAGGGAAAACACAGCAAATACCGAGAGGCAAATGTCGACGCAACCCGCACGGTTGTCGACGCTGCCAAGCAGATTGGCGCGAAGCATGTTGTGTTTATCTCGGTTGTCGGTGCCGACCCTGCGTCAAGTAATGCCTACTTTCGATCGAAAGGCGAAGCTGAAGCGCTCGTCGCTGCCTCAGGTTTAAGCGCCACCATCATCCGCACGCCCATATTACTCGGCCCGGGCACCGCTGGTGCAAGCGCTCTCGCCAGCGCGGCCCGCAACCCAAAAGCAAAAGCGCTTGGTGGCGGCCATTACAAAATGCGCCCTCTCGATATTGACGACCTCAACGCAGCGATTTTCAATGCCTGTAAAGAACAGGCAGCGGGCTGTGCGAGCTATGAACTGGTTGGTCCAGAGGCGATTGCTTACTGCGATCTCATCAAAAAGACTGCCCGCAAGATTAATCCCGACTCGACCCTCGAGGTAGGGTCAATACCGATCGGCTTCACAAAGCTGATGGCGGGAATTACGAGCACTCTCAGAGGCGGCGGCTTTACCCCAACGGTTATCGACGTCATTACCCAAGACGAAGAAGTAAGTCACAATGGCTTTGCAGAATTGGGTGTAACACTTACTTCGCTAGACCGCACGATCGAAAAAATACTGGAGAAATAGACAATGACCGAAGCGAATAGCGACAGCAAAATCAATCAAGAGACTGACGACCAATCGGCTGCGCCCGCCAAGAAGAAAAACGGCGTCGGCCGAATAGTCTTTTTGCTCATTACTGCGGTCTGTTTTTACTATCTTTATACGCGGCTCAACGGGGCAGCTGCTCGCGAAGGACTCGGGTTAGCAGATTACATGGCACAAGTGTTCGCCGCGGTTAACTGGGTGCCGTGGCTCGGACTGATGGTCTGCTATTCGCTATTCTACTTCGCCATCGACACACTCGTTGTGACCAAGGCGCTGAATTGGTTTATTTCTGACATCAAATACAAAGACATCGCACCCGTTAGAGCAAGCGCCTACATCATCTCGATCTTTAATGAGCAAATCGGCAAAGGCGCGATGGCGCTCTATCTTAACAAGAGGCATCAAATTCCGAGCTGGGAAGTCGGATCGGTCATGATATTCATCATGTTCTGTGAGGTATTTTACCTTCTCGTTTGGGCGACGATTGGCTACAGCGTTGGTGGCGATGCTTTGCCGAGCGAATTCGGCCTTATCCCCTACATCGCATCCGGCGCAGCCCTATTTTTAGTGCTATGGATAGCCTATTTCCGTGGCCTTATTCTGCCTTCCAATGGGTTTCGCGATCGCCGAATTTTCCACGCTTTCCGCCAGGCAAAGCCTGGTCACTACCTTGGATTTTTCTTATTGCGTTCGCCGGCGCTTATTGCAGCAATCGTAGTCTATACAATCGCCCTCAATCTCTTTGGTGTCGATGTGTCGATTATGACACTCCTGCCCTTGCTGCCAGTAATCTTCTTTGCCGCCGCAGCACCGACGCCTATGCGCGCAGGCGCTATAACCTTTTGGGTGTTTTTGTTCCCGGAAAATGAAGGTCAACTTGCCGCTTTCGGCTTCGTGCAGCACAATTTCTTTATCCTGTTTAATGCAGCGATTGGCCTGCTCTTCTGGCGGAAAGCTCAGCGAGATCTGTTTGGCTCGTGATAGCTAATCTACTCACCGCGCTGCGACTCGCGTTAGCAGCGCCGGTTGCTTTGGCCTTTGCCCTTCCCGGAGTGATGAGTGCAGCGAGCCTCGTCGCGATCATTTTACTCGCCATGGCAACCGACGTCGCCGATGGCCGCGCCGCGCGCCGCTTTGGCACGGCTTCTAGCCGCGGCATGCTTTTCGATCATGTCACCGATTTCATCTTCGTGACTTCGGCGCTCGCAGGGCTTGCGTATGCGGGCCTGATAGGCTCGCTGCTACCGATTTTGATTGTTGTGGCTTTTTCACAATACGTGCTCGATTCCTACTTTTTGTTTAGGCAAAAAAGTCTGAAGATGAGCTTTCTGGGGCGCTGGAATGGCGTGTTCTATTTCTTCCCCCTCGTGCTTTTCTCTCTAGCCGCGCTCGAGGTATTGCCGACAACGCTCTCTGAAATCATCAGCACAGGGGGCAAGCTTCTCGTGTGGGGGCTCACGCTGAGCACCTTAGCCTCTATTGCAGATCGCGCTATAGCACCCCTGCGTGAGTGACTTTGTCCTGTTCTTAGATGACCTACATCAAGCGCGGTGATTGTATCTCGGACGTTCGCGAGGGAAAATCACCACCTCAGAAGTCTATTAACACTCGCGCCCTTAAAATCGAGAATAACTATGCCAATCGTCGCGCTTTTCGTTGCACAAACATCACGCCTCCAGATCCCTGCTCTGCCAGCAGTAACAAGGGCCCCAATTTTACGCCTCTTACTGAGTAGCTGTGCGCTCGCTGTTGGGTGCTTCGCTCAAGTAGGTTCAGCACAACAAGACACAATCGCAATAGATGATTCGGTAAGAAGAGGATTCGACGCTGTGTTGAACGACCCGCGTGTGGTTTCCGCACTCGCTGAGCTTAAAGTCAGAGAACCTGAGGCGATTCAG
>Ga0115548_1001902_pt1 | contig 11062 bp, 9 predicted proteins | sample COGITO_mtgs_1004_4_FD_87187 | JGI IMG/M metagenome (GOLD analysis project Ga0115548, IMG submission 87187) | Pelagic marine microbial communities from North Sea - COGITO_mtgs_100423 | ecosystem: Environmental > Aquatic > Marine > Epipelagic | place: Germany:Helgoland, sampling site Kabeltonne...
AAGTTTACGAAGGGCAAGGTCGCCGTTGCCACCAACAATAACAATTGTTGATTTTAATTCGGTGTTGATTTTAGCTGTCATAGAGCAATCCAATGGAGTTTTTTCAATAGTTCGTTATGTAATGCTGTGTATCAAATATTTGTTATCAATTAATACTTTATGATATTGAACACAGACTTGTATTTAGGCTAATAATTATAGACTTTAATGACGTAGATTAGGGGTTTAATGTTATTGCTGCCAGAAAAATACGTCAAGCACCTATTATTGTGCGTTAGTTTAAACAAAAACCCGAAGTATAAACATTATATTAGAGGCTATTCACCCGTATAATGTCACATAAGCTAACGCCTAACGGTTAGGGTTTCACTGCGCTTCACTGTTAGGTCACCATTCAATTTTATCTTCTAATTAGGATATTTTGGATTGGCTAAGTATTCGTTAAATTTTTAAGACTCTATAAACAGGAAAATCAATACATGCACGATCAATCTCAAGAACAAAATAAGCATTTATTAAGCACTATTGGTCCCGTTGTTCCCGTTGCCGACTTTATTGATGAAGGACATGCAAGCGCTTGTTGTGAGCTTTTTACTCAGTGCGGCGTGCCTAGTGTTGAAGTGACGCTTAGAAGACCTAACGCTTGGGATAGTGTGCGTAAATGTATTGAGTTAATGCCTAATGCCCATGTTGGTATCGGTACAGTTATAGATGCCGACCAATTACGACAAGCTAAGGATTTGGGTGCGGCTTTTGCGATAAGCCCCGGAATTTCAGAAGAGTTAGTCTTATTGGCTCAATCGCTAGATTTACCCTACTATCCAGGTGTTGCGACTGCCAGTGAACTAATGTTAGCGCGAAGCATGGGCCTTAGAGCGGTTAAGTTTTTCCCCGCCGAAGCAGCGGGTGGTATATCTATGCTGAAAAGCTTAGGTTCTCCTTTTCCTGATATGGCTTTTTGTCCTACCGGTGGTATTGGCGTCAAAAATTATCAAGACTACCTTGCTCTTGGCAATGTAAGTTGTGTTGGCGGAAGCTGGGTTGTTCCTAGTCAGGCTGCTTTAGCAGAGTCTCCTGATACTATTATTGCTGGATTAAAGCAGGTATACGGCTAAATTATAGCTTTGACGGCCGTAGTTATTAGCATTAAATAAATTCATTTATTTCACTTAGGTTTAAAGTATTTTATGACACCCAAAGAGATTCGCAAAAGAAGAACTAAAATTGTTGCCACATTAGGTCCAGCTTCAAGTACGCCAGAAGTTATTGGTGAGTTAATTGAGAATGGCGTTAATGTCTTTCGATTAAATTTCTCTCATGGCACCCATGATCAGCATCGTCAGAATGCTAATATCGTTAGAGCTGAGTCTGAAAAGCGTAACCGTCATGTCGGTATCCTTGGTGATTTACAAGGCCCAAAAATTCGTATTGGTGAATTGCAGACCGAGCAAAAACAATTGCATGAAGGTCAAGCCATTGTTCTGACTACCGATAAAAGCACTGCAGATAGCGAAAAAGACCGTGTTTATGTGGTTTATACGCCTTTACCCGATAGTGTAGAAGCCGGCGACACGCTGTTGTTGGACGATGGCTTGATCCGTATGCAGGTCGAGTCTGTTGAAGGCAAAGATGTTAATTGTCGAGTTTCTCAAGCCGGCGTTTTAAAATCTCGCAAGGGTATTAATCGCTTAGGTGGTGGTTTATCGGCTGATGCGATTACCGAGAAAGATCTTGAAGATCTTCAGGTGATTATTGACTTGAATCTTGAATACGTTGCGGTTTCTTTTCCTTGCTGTGGTGACGATTTGTTGCCCGTTAAAAACGCGCTTAAAAAAGCCAATTGCAATGCCAAGATTATTGCCAAAATTGAGCGTGCAGAAGCCGTTGAAACTGAAGAGAGCGTGAAAGAGCTTATTGATGCAGCCGATGCTGTGATGGTTGCGCGCGGTGATTTAGGCGTTGAAATTGGTGATGCTCAGCTAATTAGCATTCAAAAGCGAATTATCCGATTGTCTCGTCAGGCCAATAAGCCCGTTATTACTGCAACGCAGATGATGGAGTCGATGATTACTAACCCAGTACCAACACGTGCTGAAGTTTTTGATGTCGCTAATGCTGTTTTAGATGGAACGGATGCTGTCATGTTATCGGGTGAAACTGCTGCGGGTAAGTTTCCTGTTAAGGTTGTTAAGGCCATGGCCGAGACAGCATTGGGTGCAGAAAAACATCCTATGATGCGTCAGTCGAGCTATCGTGTTGATCGCACCTTTGATTGTGTAGATGAATCCATAGCTATGTCTGCTATGTATGCCGCTAACCATGTGAGTGGAGTAACGGCGATTATTTGTCTTACTGAGTCAGGTATTACACCGTTATTAGCTTCACGCCTAAGCTCTGTGTTACCGATTTTCGCAATTTCTCCTCACATAGCTACTTGTAGAAGAATGGCGCTTTATCGTGGCGTTATCCCCATTTATTACGATGTAATGGATGGTGAAGAAGATCTTTGGGCAAAAGCAATTGAGCTTGTAGCTGAACGTGGCGCTCTAGAAGTTGGCGATCGAGTGGCGATTACCTGTGGTGATTTACACGGTAAAGGTGGCTCAACTAATACGCTTAAAATATTGGAATATAAAGGTTAATTATCTCTATTAATCCCTCCTGCGGGTAAGCTTCTTACCCGCTTATGCATTAAATTACTCCCTTGTCATATTAGCGTCACATTGCTAGTCTAGCCTTAGCTTTGTGATTTGGTATTGTTATATCTATTAATAATTGCTTTTGATTCATTTTTAATAAAAATAATACTTTTGGTTAAGTTTATAATTTAATAAACTTATTTTCTTTCTATAAGCTAATAAAGACTACTCAATAAATGATTACTTATAAAATTCTTATAGTTGATGACGAAGATGCTATAAGAGAGATGATTAAGGTCGCTCTAGAGTTGGCAGGCTTTCAATGCCTAGAAGCTGCTACAGCAATGGATGCGATGCCATTAATTGTTGATGAGCGTCCTGATATTTTATTGCTTGATTGGATGATGCCCGAGGTAAGCGGTATTGAATTGCTGCGTCGTGTTCGCCGATATGATGTGACTAAAGATATTCCAGTGATTCTTTTAACGGCGAAGGCAGAAGAGCAGAATGCGGTCCAGGCGCTCGATTCTGGTGCCGATGACTTTATTACGAAGCCTTTTAAACCGCGTGAGTTAATCGCTAGGATAAAGTCGCTATTACGCCGCACCGAAGCCGCGGCGGCAAAGGAACTAATTGCTGTTAAAGGATTGAGTCTTGATCCTATCGGCCACTTTGTACTTGTCAATAATAAGCCTGTCAGTATTGGTCCTACTGAGTTTAAATTACTTAAGTTCTTTATGTGTCATCAAGAGCGAGTTTATACGCGTGGGCAGCTACTTGATCAGGTATGGGGTGCTAATATTTATATAGAAGAGCGCACCGTTGATGTCCATATACGACGTCTTCGTAAAGTTTTGATGTCTTTTGATGATAAAGAATTTAAAGTAGGCGATTATATTCAAACTGTACGTGGTACTGGCTACCGTTTTTCGGCTACACTAGTTGCCTAATATGGAGCACAGTTACTCAACTTAATATGTGTATTCCTTTTATTCGATGGTAAGTGGTATATGCATTCTAATTTATTCGCTGGCTTAGTTCAGTCATGAAATCTTTGTTTAGAACTGAGCTTTCTAAAATCCTCTTACTCTCTTTTATAGGCCTTTTGGTTGGTTATCAGTTAGGTGATATTTGGCTTGGGCTTTCAATTGCTTTAGGTATCTACCTCATTAGTCATCTTTATTATTATAGCCGCCTAGATGAGTGGTTAGTAAAGGGTGGCCCTCTCGAAAAACCGTTTACAAATTTATTCTGGTCAACAATCATGGATCAGATGCTGCGCTTGCTGAATCAGCTGCGCAGTGATAAACGCCAGCTTAAATCAGATTTAGAGTACTTTAAAGAGTCATTCCAAGCGCTTGAAAGCGCTGTGGTAGTGGTGGATACTCGCGGCGCTATCGACTGGTGTAACTTAGCATCCACTCACTTATTAGGCATTGATTTTGAGCGAGATAGGCTGCAGCCTTTCCATAACTTAGTGCGAGCCCCCGAAGTATTAGCCTACCTTGAAGAGCGAGATTTCGAGAAGCCGTTATCTATTGTTTCGCCGTGTTCGCTAGATATTCGTTTAGAGTTGCAGGCAACCACTTTTCGTCAAAACTTTACGCTGATTTTTGCTAGAAATGTCACAGACGTCTTTAAACTAGAAACGATGCGCCGGGATTTTGCTGCTAATGTCTCGCATGAGCTCCGCACGCCATTAACTGTCATTAAGGGTTATTTAGAAACGCTGCGTGATAATAGTGATGATTTACCACCTGCCTGGTCTCGCGCCATTGGTCAAATGTTAGATCAGTCGCAGCGAATGGACTCGATGGTAGAAGACCTTATTTGGCTGTCACGTCTTGAGGCGCTGCCTGTCAAAGAGGATGATATTGAGTTAATTGATATTGACGGTATTCTCACTAGCGTAGTCAAAGATGCTCAAGTCGCTGCACCTAATAAATCCATCCAAATTCATATTGCCGTCGATCAATTTAAAGCCTTAGATGCAGCGCTCACCGAGCCTTTGCAAATTAGTGGTTGTTATCTTGAGTTACGAAGTGCCTTTAGTAACCTTGTTCAAAATGCGGTTAAGTACACGGCCCAGAATGGGCAGATACAAGTGCAGTGTTTTCCTCATTATGACAAGCTCGTGGTGCGAGTGGTTGATAACGGTGATGGCATTGATCCCTCACATATCCCCAGGCTCACTGAGCGCTTTTACCGAGCCGATGCGAGCAGAACCTCATCTACCGGCGGTACCGGTCTTGGCTTGGCCATTGTTAAGCATATATTGGCTCGTCATGAGGCAGAATTAGAGATTAAAAGTGAAGTGGGCGTGGGCAGCGAATTTTCTTGCCAATTTCCGTTAACTTATCTTTATCGCTCATAAAGGGTCTGTCCGTCATATACGTTTTGTCTGTCATATACGTTCTATCCGTCATATACGTTCTATAAAGCCCGCTTTCCCTTTCAATTATTGATTTTAAGCGTCTGATTTTAAACCCTTTTTAATTCATTTCTTTATTCTTTGTTTTTTCATAAAAGTGTCACAATTCTTTCATATGATGTGTCCAAGTTAATGCTTAGGGAGAGTTCTCGAACGCTTCATATACTTATGGCATTTTATATTGTACCGATTGACTTAATATTTATTTAACATCAACTGCTTCAGATTTGATCTCTGACGAGGAAAAGAAAATGAAAATAGCTTCCGTAATAGCATCGATAGCGCTGCTTGCTTCAAGTGGCATTAACGCAGCGAGTAATCGTGATTACATTGAAATTGTGGGCTCATCAACGGTTTATCCTTTTGCCATAGCTGTCGCTGAACGCTTTGGTAAACGTAGTAAATTTAAAACCCCAAAAATTGAATCAACTGGCTCTGGTGGTGGTTTAAAATTATTTTGTAATGGTGTTGGTGTTGCGCACCCTGATATGACTAATTCTTCTCGCCGTATTAAACAGAAAGAATTTGAAATGTGTCAGAAAAACGGTGTCACTGACATTATTGAAGTATTAATCGGTTTTGACGGTATTGCTTTCGCTAACTCAAAAAAGACTGAGCAATTTTCGTTAACGCGTCGTGATATTTATTTAGCGTTAGCTAAAGATATCCCAAATCCTGATGGCTCTGAAAGCTTTATAACTAACCCGCATGTTACTTGGAATGATGTTAACAGTGCATTACCTGCAACTAATATTGAAGTGTTAGGTCCTCCACCAACTTCAGGAACTCGTGATGCCTTTGCTGAGTTAGCATTAGAAGGCGGGTGTAAATCTTTCCCATGGGTCAAAGCGTTTAAAAAAGTGGATAAGGGAGCCTATAAAGCCCGTTGCCATACAATACGCGAAGATGGTCCTTATATAGAAGCCGGTGAAAACGATAACCTTATCGTTAATAAGCTTAATGCTAACCCATCTGCTTTTGGTGTATTTGGATACAGTTTCCTTGATCAAAATACAGACAAAGTACAGGGCTCTTTAATTGAAGGTTTTGAACCTACATTTGAGTCAATTGCCGAAGGTGATTACAGTATTTCTCGTCCGTTGTATTTTTATGTTAAGAAAGCTCACATTGGTGTTGTTCCTGGTATGGAAGGCTATCTACGTGAGTTCACTTCAGAAGCTACTTGGGGTGATGAAGGGTATTTAACCGATCGAGGTATGATTCCACTAAGTATCGAAAAACGTAAAGCGATTGGTGATGCAGTTAAAAACCAAATATCGTTAGAGTTATAGTTGAATAACTAGCATTTTGACTGAGTAACGGTTATAAAGGGCGGCTTTTAAAGTCGCTCTTTATTTTAGGTAGTTTTTTTATTGCTGGGTTCTATTTAAACCTATCTGCCAGGCAGTATAATGACGCCACACTAGATTTTGGTTATTGATATTGCATGCCTTTTAATACGCTGTTCACTATATTTGTCGTTGTTATTGCCTTTTGCTTCTTTGCCGGTCAGCGCAGAGCGCTTAAGTTAAAAAGCGATGGATCTTCACTTCATTCCCTGCCTTTTTATCATGGCACTTGGCTAATTATTGTGGGTGTCTTACCGGCACTCATTATTTTACTGGTTTGGTCTTTAGTCGAAAGCGGTATTGTTAGAGCGGTTATCCTTTCTGAGCTCCCAACCAGTCTTATGCTCGTATCCGAGGCTGAAAAGTCATTGTTATACAGTGAGATTGCGAACCTTGCATACGGTCAAACCGTTTCGCCAAATGCCGAACAATTAGCGCCTTTAGCCGATCGTTATAATCTGCTTGTATCATTAAGTGGCAAGCTTAAATTGGGCTTAGCCCTAATAGTATCGGTCATTGGCTTTGGTATAGGCTGGCTGCGCTTAAAGCCAGATTTCCGCGCTCGTAATAGTTTCGAAAGTACAGTAAGAATTATTTTAATGTCTTGCGCTAGCTTGGCCGTATTAACCACGGTCGGCATCGTGTTCTCTGTATTATTTGAGGCCATGCGGTTTTTCGATACTGTTTCAATCTTAGAATTCATATTTGGCACTCATTGGAGTCCGCAGATAGCCATTCGAGAAGGGCAGGTTGGCTCCTCTGGTGCATTTGGTGCTGTCCCATTATTCGTCGGCACCATGTTGATTTCTGCAGTGGCAATGATAGTGGCGGTGCCAATAGGCCTAATGTCAGCTATCTATTTATCTGAATATGCCAGCCCCAAATTTCGCGCCTTTGCTAAGCCTTTATTAGAGGTTTTGGCAGGGGTGCCAACGGTTGTATATGGTTTTTTTGCGGCCATTACTGTTGCTCCCATGCTACGGGATTTTGGTGAAGCTTTAGGGTTAAGTGTTTCATCAGAAAGTGCACTTGCCGCCGGGCTTGTTATGGGCGTTATGATTATTCCTTTTGTATCATCACTCTCAGATGATGTTATTAATGCTGTGCCACAATCACTTCGCGATGGCTCATTTGGGCTGGGCGCTACACAGTCTGAAACTATTCGACGCGTTATTATTCCTGCCGCATTACCGGGTATTGTTGGCGCTATATTGCTCGCTGTATCTCGAGCCATTGGTGAAACGATGATCGTTGTTATGGCTGCAGGTTTGTCGGCTAACTTAACGATTAACCCATTAGAAACGGTGACTACGGTGACCGTACAAATAGTGACTTTACTCGTGGGTGACCAAGAGTTTGATTCACCTAAGACTTTAGCGGCTTTTGCACTAGGTCTAATGTTATTTGTCACTACGCTTTGCTTAAATGTTGTTGCTCTATATGTCGTTAGAAGATACCGCGAGCAATACGATTAATTTTATTTTTTTTAGAAGCTTTTACTGAGTTTATTTATGAGTCGTTCTACCATCGACATCGTCAATAGAAATCTTGCAAAGCGTTACGCAAAAGAAAAGCGTTTTCGTTTATTTGGCTTGGCTTCAATTTTAGCTGGGCTCACTGCATTGTGTTTTTTGTTGGTGACCATAGTCAGTAATGGCTGGGGTGCGTTTACCCAGAGTTATGTTCAGCTGACTTTAGATCTTGACCCAGAAACGCTGTTGATTACCAATCCCTTAGATGATGATCAATGGAGTTACGCTAATTATACTGGCGTGATTAAACAGTCATTACGTGAACGTTTTCCCGATATTAAATCTCGTAAAGATAAAAAACGCTTGTATCAAATTATCAGCCCCGGTGCTGGCTATCAACTTAATCTACTGATGCAAGATCGCTCTTTACTCGGACAAACTGTGACCATTTGGTTGCCTGCTGATGATGACGTCGACTCTGTTATTAAAGGGCATATTGATCGTCATCGTCCCGAAAATGAGCGCCGCGTGAGTGATAAAACACTTTCACTTATCGATGAGCTCGTTAATAGCGGTGAACTGCAGCGTAAATTTAATAATGTTTTCTTTACTGCCGGTGATTCTAGCGAACCTGAACAAGCTGGTATAAAAGGTGCCATGCTGGGATCCTTTTTTACACTTATTGTTGCCTTGTTATTGTCATTCCCCATCGGTATAGCCGCGGCTATTTACCTTGAAGAATTTGCACCTAAAAACAAGTGGACTGATTTTATTGAGGTTAATATTAATAACCTTGCTGCCGTACCCTCCATCGTTTTCGGTTTGTTAGGCTTAGCCGTTTTCTTGAATTGGTTTGGTCTACCGCGTTCTGTGCCATTAGTCGGCGGCATTGTATTAACACTTATGACGCTTCCCACTATTATTATTTCAAGTCGTGTTGCACTCAAATCAGTTCCACCATCGATTAGAGAAGCAGCTCTTGGACTTGGCGCATCTAAAATGCAAACTATCTTTGATCATGTTTTGCCATTAGCTTTGCCCGGTATGTTAACCGGCGGCATTATCGGTATGGCACAGGCTTTAGGTGAAACAGCCCCATTGTTAATGATTGGTATGGTCGCGTTTATTGTCGATATTCCTGGCTCGTTTACAGATCCTGCTACGGTTTTACCTGTGCAGATTTTCTTATGGTCGGACAGTCCAGAGCGCGCATTTGTAGAGCGAACCTCTGGTGCTATCATGGTATTGCTGATGTTCTTGATACTGATGAATTCTATTGCAGTGCTGCTGCGTAAACGCTTTGAGCGTCGCTGGTAGCCTTTAACTTTTATAACACTATTGCTTAATGGGCCTAGGGCTCAAAATCGTACGAAGAGATAATGTATGAGTACAATAATGGTTGATACCAATTCTAGTTCACCGACAAGCAGCGATCCGCGTGACTATCGCAACACCGTGGGTAAAATTGAAGTTCCTAACACTAAAATGTCGATGCGCGATGTGGATGTTTTTTATGGTGATAAACAAGCAGTTTTTGGTGTCGATTTAGATATTGCCAAAAATGAAGTGATCGCGATGATTGGTCCATCAGGTTGTGGTAAATCGACGTTTCTTCGCTGCATGAATCGTATGAATGATACGATTGAAGGTTGCGTTGTTTCTGGTTCTTTAAAGCTAGATGATCAAGATATTTATGATCCAAAGTTAGATGTTGTGCCACTAAGAGCGCGTGTTGGCATGGTTTTTCAGAAGCCGAATCCGTTTCCAAAATCCATTTATGATAATGTTGCTTATGGCCCACAGATTCATGGTTTGGCGAGTAGCAAAGTTGAGCTTGATGAGATTGTTGAGAACAGCTTAAAAAAAGCCGGTTTATGGAATGAAGCTAAAGACCGTCTTGACCAACCAGGTACAGGTTTATCGGGCGGACAACAGCAGCGTTTATGTATTGCCAGAACCATTGCCGTTAGCCCTGAAGTTATTTTAATGGATGAGCCTTGCTCGGCATTGGATCCAATTGCTACGGCGCGTATAGAAGAGTTAATTGACGAACTAAGTGCTAATTTTACTATCGCTATTGTTACGCATTCTATGCAGCAGGCTGCTCGTGTGTCGCACCGTACAGCTTATTTTCACTTAGGCTATTTAGTTGAGATTGGAGCAACAGACGATATCTTTACTAATCCTCGTCACCGTCTAACAGAAGACTATATTACTGGTCGCTTCGGTTAAGCCAATTAATAAGGAGATAATATCTAATGACAATCAAAAAAAGTTCATCACATATTTCACAGCGCTATGATGACGAGCTGGCGGCCGTTAAAAGTCAACTGTTTGAAATGGGTGGCATTGTTGAAAAGCAAGTTACCGACGCCATTAAATCCTTACTTGAAATTGATAGTGAGCTGGCTGAACGTATTGTTGTTGATGATGATCGTATCAATGATATGGAAGTCGCCATTGACGAAGATTGCGGTTTAATTCTTGCCCGTCGTCAACCGGCAGCAAAAGACCTTCGCTTAGTTTTAACGATTATCAAAGCGACGACAGATTTAGAGCGTATTGGTGATGAAGCCAGAAAAATGGCGAAACAAGCCATTACTTTAGCAGAAGAAGGTAAAGCACCGAAAGGCTATGTAGAGATTCGTCACATTGGCGAAAACGTTGCTAACATGTTATCTCAGGCGTTGGATTGCTTTGTTCGTCAGGACGTTGAGTTAGCGCTTAAAGTAGCGCAAGATGACAAGACGGTTGATCTTGAATATGCCTCTGCGATTCGTGAAATGATGACTTATATGATGGAAGACCCGCGCAGCATTACAAGGGTTATGAGTATTATGTGGTCATTGCGAGCGCTAGAACGTATTGGCGATCATGCTCGTAATATTGCCGAGCATGTTATCTATTTAGTTAAAGGTGATGACGTTCGTCATGTTGGATTAAAGCAAATGGCAAAAACTGTTCACGATAATTAGTCGCTAACGGCTTTTATTTAATGCTTATAAAAAGGTTTTCTATTGATGCTGTTTTTTGTTAGTTAATCTTTTCTCATTTCAGCTTACGGTTTACTTTACCATTTTAAAAAACGCCATAAAGCGCAATTGCTTTATGGCGTTTTTGGTTGCGGGCAAAAAGTCTTGGTTAAAACTTAGCTACAAATCTAACTACAAA
>Ga0115548_1001925_pt1 | contig 11008 bp, 7 predicted proteins | sample COGITO_mtgs_1004_4_FD_87187 | JGI IMG/M metagenome (GOLD analysis project Ga0115548, IMG submission 87187) | Pelagic marine microbial communities from North Sea - COGITO_mtgs_100423 | ecosystem: Environmental > Aquatic > Marine > Epipelagic | place: Germany:Helgoland, sampling site Kabeltonne...
CCGCGCCCGCGCCCGCGCCCGCGCCCGCGCCCGCGCCCGCGCCCGCGCCCGCGCCCGCGCCCGCGCCCGCGCCCGCGCCCGCGCCCGCGCCCGCGTCAGAGCCGAAACGTACCCTGAGAAGATCAACATCAGATTCCAATCGACCTGGTTATTACAAAGAGCCCTTACACAGCGATTGCTCCGACGATGAGTTGAGTCTCCCTGCTCCGAAAAGAAGACAGATGATTTCGCAATCCGCGGTTTTCGGTTCTCCCAATAAGCCAAGAGACTTGATTAATCAAGTACATGAACTTCCGCTACAGTCTGTGTTTACATCTGATTTGCGAGAGTTCGAATGTCATTATCTTGATGGGTGCGTTGAGATGCAAAGGAAGACTGCAGTTTCCTATCTATTTCCATTTTTCGAGGAGCTGCAAAGGTGCGTGGCTCTACACAGGAGATTTGAATTCGATACCTGCTACGAAACGCAGCAAATCGAAAGACTAAATTCGGTTTTTGAGGCAGAAAGAGCCTCGTTGAATGAGTCGGTTTCGCAGTTGGAAATGGGCCTGCAAATCACAAGACTGGCGGTTCCGACCCGCTCTCGCGATTTCACACTCACTCATGCACAGAGAGCCAGCGCTTTACACATATCCGGCATTGCCGACATGGTGGACGAACTTGCGCCGCCCCGGTCTTACCTCTCGGCGAAGATGGATCCCGAGTGGTTCAAGGAATTAACGGGAGTTTTTCAGAAACCGAGCCCTGAATTTGTCGCGATGCGCAAGATAGCCAATTTACGCGTCACGCGTTCCAGTCCCACACGCCCAGCTCTCCAGATACTCGTATCTCCAACAGGGACGGGGAAGCGCACCATCGCCGCCTCGTCGGTCGTGGGTCTTCTCTGTTCAGCCAACTGGCATACGTTTTGGCTTGACGCGCGGTGTCGACGGGAGATGTCTGCCGATATGGATGGTTCCAACGAGAAGACGCGCCTTGCTCGGGTGGCCGTAGTGTTCGCCCCGTATCCTCACGGCGAAGATTGGGAACAGACATTCAAGGGGTTGCTTGGCACGCCCGACTGTTCTCGCGAAACGGGCAGCTTTGCTGTAAATGAAGGTTCGGGTTGGACGCTCGCCAGGGTTGGCGGGGTGAAGCAAGTTGCAGCTGCGTTTGACGCATACAGAATAACGGGAGGAGCGCACATACTCATAGTTGATTCTTCGTTCGGGGCTCCCACACCCATCGCGGTATCCAAACAGCTTGACTTCCCGTCTGTTTTCGTTTACGCCGCTGGCACTGGAGCGGCCGCCGCCATCAGCGCGGAGGCGAGACCACCCCTCTCACTCTTCCTGGCGTCGTCGTTCCGCGAACTATCACTCGACATTCAAAGGCACGATAGACATCCGCTTCGCAAGATGCTGGGGATTGGGCGGGAATCTAGCGTCAGAGATTTGGAATTTGCTTGCTCTGTCACAAATGGGGTTTCGACGGGAACGGCAACGCAAGTCGATACTGCTCTACAGCGGCAGCTGTCGCTCCGACTGGCAACGGGTCCCCTTGGCCTCGCACTCATGCGCCTCGCGGACGCAATTCCTCTGATGCCAAGAGCTTCCAGGTGCTTCGAGCTCCAATTTGACGGTAGCAAAAGAAAACTCGTACCGAAGGAAAATATCTTCGTCGATTTCGTGGAACACGCGCGGCACAAGTTCGAAGCAATTCAGACATACTGCTCGTGGGTCGGCGACAAAGAATCCAAAGAGGCGTTTGAGGAAGTTTTGAAATCGCCTTCAGAGTTGCTTCACAGATCATTCGAGACCAGCTTTGGCGGTGGCCTCGCTCTCGTCAGGGAACTCTGCAATTCACTGTTGGACGCCATCGGGAACTTTCGTGTGCAAGAGGGCACTGTTGTCAATTTCATCGGCGCTACCGGGCTCCCGAATCTTCTCCGCAAAGCTGTCGAATTGGTGGAATCTGCGGGGTCGGTGAGATGTATGGTCTGCTTTGGTCCGTTAGTTGACCAAGACATCCTCGGCCTTTCTCACGCCCCCGAATCGGCCGGACTCACCGGGTGCTGCGCCCATCCCTTGTGCGACCACTGCTACAAGCTGATCAAACTCGAATCGAGAATCTCGTGTCCGGCATGCCGGTGTGACACTGAGGAGTTCTGTTTTGTTGGCGTCCTTCCAAAGCAACAGCATCCTCCGTCCGACAGGATCTGTGACAAATACCTTCCCAGTATCAGAGTTCCAGACGACGAATCTGGGGACGGGATTTTCGACCGATTCTGCGCAGCTATCTCGAAGAAGCCCTGTTGCTTGGACCGCACAGTGGATCTGGCGGTTGCGGCGGCCTTGCGCTCGTGCCCCACACAGCACCCTCGAATTATCGTCCTGAGTGAAGCGAGCGCCTCGATCAGCGTCGTCGACCATTCCAAAATTGATTATGCATCGCCTACGTGTTTACCGAATTCCTTAGCCGCGGACACTGCTACCAACGAGTCATTCGCGCGCTTCTCGTCGCTTCCAGGACCTCGTGTCCTCTTCGTCTATACAAGCAACCGCATAAAGCTTCTCAAAACCTTAAGCTGCGCCACGGCTGTGGTCGCAGTTGAGCCAGGTGAATGGTTTGCGCAATCGCTGGCAGACCTCATGTCTGTGGGCAGCGCGCGCAATAGACCAGTACTTCGCGTTTTCCGCGTTCTGAAGGCCTGATTGTTTTAATGTGCTTCGGCAGACAGCATCCCTTTCGGAAACTCACGACCTTTGGTGTGCGAATTCTGTCGTACGGCTCCTGTTTACTCTATCTAGTATATCCTTAAGCCCAGAGCACATTCGGTGATTATTTGCGCTTAAGCTCGGCAATATCCGCTGTAAGCTTGATTTCCACAAATTTTAAAATTTAACTTCCAGGTCATTAACAATCAAACCCGGCTATGCCGTCCAATCCCGCAAGCAGCTTTAGACACGTGAGCCAGGCGAGACCCCCCGGGCCTTCAGTTCACGCGAAAAAGGTTCCAATCCATTTATAATAAATAGACAGATTCTCTCGAATCACGATTTTGTATCTAAAAGCGACCTTGAACGCTTGCGCATCCGGGCCCGGATGCGCTCGCGCATGGCCTGTTTTGATATGGGCGTTTGCCTTGGACGTGCCTTGCTAGTAACCCACGGGCCTTCAGTTCACGCGGAAAAAAAAAAGCAACCGCGCCGGGTGGTCTGCCTGCCGCCGCCCGATCCCGTAAGCAGCATCTGACACGTGAGCCAGGCGAGACCCCCCCGGGCCTTTAGTTCACGCGGAAAAAAAAGCAACCGCGCCGGGTGGCCTGCCTGCCGCCGCCCGATCCCGTAAGCAGCATCTGACACGTGAGCCAGGCGAGACCCCCCCGGGCCTTTAGTTCACGCGGAAAAAAAAAAGCAACCGCACCGGGTGGACTGCCTGCCGCCGCCAGATCCCGTAAGCAAAGAAACACTCCTGCTTGCCTTTCGTCGCAGGAATTTAAATATGGTGCTGAACATGACCAACAGAAAACTGGGCAAAGGCACTCGGATCGAGCACACAAGAGATTCAGATTCGGACTCTCAGGAGCCGTCCGATTCTGAAACAGAAAGCGAATTTGACTCGGATGCTGTGCCCGAAACAGAAGTTGAAGATGACGAGTCGGCATCGACACCGGCGCCAGAGTCGCCAGAGTCTGTACATATTGCTTCGACACTGCCCGCGACACAAGAGTTGGCACCCGCCCCCGCTCGGGACCCAGGTGAGCTACCTGAATCGTCGCCGCTTCCAGAATTTCCGGCGTCTCTGCCGGAATCTCCGGAGCTCGAGGCAGCGTCGCATTCTACGCCGCCAGCGTCGCCGGCGTCGCCGGTGTCGTCAGCGTCGCCAGCGTCGCCCCCGGTTTACCGGAACCCAAATGGGAGCTTCGTTCAGAATGTGACCCCCGAGGCGAATGGAGATGCGACAGAATCCCAGGAGGAAGTCAAAATCGACTGCCAGCAGACGAAAAGCGAAACCAACCCCACGGTTATCGATATTTCGAGTGATGATGAGGCGCCATCCGACTCGCGTTCGCGGCCGGTAGATGATGCTCTCGAATCCCAGACTACGACGAAGAAACAAAAGAAGGCAGCGGCAAAGCTCGAAGAAAAGAATTCCGAGAAGACCTCACCAGACATTTCCCGATCTCAGCTGGTGCGCGAGCCAGCACCCGCGTCCGCAGCAGAGGCGCCGCCAAGTGTAAAGGCGTCGAAAAAAGAAAAGAAGGTCGCAAAGAGGGTTCGGGAAAATGACGAATCCAAGAACAAAAAGGAAAGGTCACTCGGAAAGCAGAAGATCGGAAAGGAAGATGTCTCGGTATTGCCAAAGAAGAAACCCAAAACGGGCGAGGGTCAGCAGCTGCAGGGCCCCAACGCTCTTAAGAAGCAAAAAAAGCAGCCCGTCGCCGAGGCTGGTCTGGTTTCCTACGTGGAGAATTTCGATTCTGTGATGAAACTGGTGTCGGATGATCATTACGATATGGCTTCCGTGCTCCCAATTTGCCTCGACGCAAGCATCTTTTGCGTGGTGGAGTGCTCTAATACTCGTAACGGAGAAACCGGCTCTACTCCAGAGGCATTGCTGATCGCACGCGCGCCAGTCGGTCGTCGCGAAAATGGAATCGCAATCTCGACCCAGCAGAGTACCAAGAAAGACGCAGCAAAGCTTGCATCGTGTCGCGTGGCGCCAAAGGAGTTCTACGGCCTTCTCGGTAGTGGCCGCTACGTTCTCGAAACCGCAGAGATTCTCGAAACCACCAGCCACAAAATTTGCTACCGCAATGGGCAGTTGCTGATTGCAGGTCCTGTCCGTTTTGTACCCAAGCATGCGAATGAAGCTGAAGGCGGCTCTTCGTCTTCCGCGCTCCCCGAGTCGATCCGTCCCGGGCCCACAAGCATGAGCATGAATGCTCTGTGCGACAAGCTGCTGAGCGACAAGAGCTTCCGTATCGTTTCGGTTGCTTGTGAGGAAGAGACAGGCGAGGACCTTCGGTTTGCCTCGCTGGGTGGCGTACGCGTCACGATCGGCAAACGGCACTGAACCGACGAGACTGGCGCTCTGAGAACCCAACAGAAACCTTCATTACCAATTTCTCGGCCGTGGATATTGGCCACGACTTGAATCACGAGAGAGATTGTGCATATCTTCGTTGTAAACATAAAGACACTCCAGCGCCATAGACGTGACCTTTCGTCTCCGTAGATTTTAAGAAGACAACCCACAGTTTTAATTTATTTTGCCACATCGGAAAATTGTGTTTGGTGGTAGTGTCTGTGGATCGATAAGATGAAACATTTTAGTGGTGGGCCTTAGAATGACATCTACCAACTGTTCTGACTTTCCCATGACATGGTGTACGGAAACATTGGCTTCTGCATCTTGGCAATCCATGTGGTCGTCGTCGCTAGAATAGTCTGCGTTCTTTGTTCGGTAGTACTCCGCGCTGAGAATTTCGAATTCTCCAGGCGGTAACAGTACGTCGGGGTAAAGAGATGTATTATTTTCGTCAAACTGACACATATTCCCCAAGCCGCTTGTGGGACCGCGATCCACCACGACTTGTGTATGCTTAGGCAGTATGATCGTACAGCGCACCACTGAGGGGTTGTTTCCCCCCCACGACCATTTCGGATTGGTATTGCACCACACAAAGCCATGTGTGTATGCAAGATCGCCCTCGTCAAACTTATTTAGATTTTTCTCATCAGATAACCTACCAGTATCCCAAAATTTACCATCGGTGATGAAGTGTATTACTTTTACTTCCTGTGTGACATTTTGCAGGTAGTACTGAGGCTGATAATTGTGGTCACGAGTCGTGCGGAATGCCTGACCTTCTCGTTTCTCTACGGGTGTTTTCGGGTCAGGAGCAGAAGTGGGTTTGCCGTAGAGTTCTTGGATCACGCTCTGAAACGACAAATCTACGTCTAACCAGCCGTCGAAGGAGATTTTAAAATAATCGTCACGCGAAGACGGAAAGGGCGCTTCAAGCGGAATGATATCGCTCTTTGTCTTTTTAAATCTAGAAGATGATCCTGATAGTTTACGTCCGTTGTCATTCAAAAGAATTACTTCGTTTTCATCGTATTTGAGCCCTTCGGTGCACGGCTCAATAACCCGCAGTCGTTTCCGCTTAGTCGAATTTAATTTGGTCAATGAAGGTGTGAGCATCGTATTGGGTTCGGGTAAGTCACCTCTCTTATTATTGCCACGCGGGTGTGTGACACCCGTCAAAGAAATTTCCGTGCGTCTATGACTAGACCAACCGCTATCGTAGGCGCCAAGAGGCGGGTGCTGCGTGTCGGGGACGTGATAACATGCCCAACTTGAAGGTTGACAGGAGACAGAGCAGGCGCGGAGGATATGGAGCTTCCAAATCGACGCCGCTGGATTTCCTAACGACAGAAAACGGAAGGATAGAGTCCGATGAGTTCTGCAGACTGGATAATCTGTACAACCATAGCGCGTCGTGCCAGGCAGCCCGCGTGATATTGCATTCCCAATTGATGTCAGGTGGATTGCAGTTCACGAGAATGGGGAAGAGGGTGACCATGACCAACCAGTTCACAACGCACATCCAGAAGTTCTGGGAGCCGTTTGCGACTAACATAATCGACTCTTTCTTGAAATGGGGGTTGTGTCCGGTGATTATGGAAGAAGAAGAAGGCCGTGGCGGCGAAGCCCACACAGTCCCGTACGTTCCGGAGACCGGAACATTTTACGTGACGTGGACCGGCAAGGGAAAGAGGGGCTTCAGAAGACAATACAGCCTGCGATCTATTGACCAACCGACGGAAATCGACGATGACACGGTGGTCCACATTCGACAGCCCCCGGATAAAGACGGCAACTTGAATTCGCCAGTCTCGACCGTGGCACCCATGTGCGAGTTTGTTGAGGCGCTGCAGAGACTTGCCGAGGAGGCCGAGCACTCCAGAGCAGCACCATCCATTGTCACCCAGATGCGCAACCGCAACACATCCACTGGTCTTGATTCGGGTGCCTTGTTCTATGACACCGAAACTAGAAACATGAACACTTCGAACACCGAGAGGGAGTCAATGGAGGCCGCCAGGGCACTGCAAGCACAAGCACGCATCTGTCAGCTGATCAACGAGTCGCAGACTCGTAGAGATGACGCGCAGACCAGCACCCAAAAGCCGCTTATGAATCAAGGCCTGCCGCCACGGCTGTTCACTCTGCCAAAGGACCACGAAGTGGCACCACACACAACGCTACCACAGACCAGAACAGACCTCGAAGCGCTCATGCGACTGACCTCCCAGAGTATCGCTGCGTCGATGGGCGTGCCATCCAGCCTGATATTGGAAAGCAGGCACACTGCAGCCTCTTCTCAGCAGCTGCATCTGCTGAACGCCACGGTGTCGCAGCTTGCTAGTTCGGTGGCTTCGATACTGACACAGACCTACTGCTGCATATACGGAAACAAAAATCCCGTGGAAGTGGAGCTTAACACAAGGCCGATGATAGATTCTTCCGACCTCCTCTCGCTGTACACGAGCGGCCTGATAGACATCGACACAGCGCTACCGTCTGCGCTCACTCTTCTCGGAGCTTCGCCATTCGAAATCGACGACGCTCTTGCAAGAGCTGCCTCCGGACGCCAGAAGGCGACAAACAGTTCGTCCAACCCCTCTCCAGACGTTGATAATAAAGACGATGGTAATCAACCGCAGCGAAAACATATCACTCTGCCAGAAGTAAAGACGAACCGGTTGTAGACAAGGCGACGCTGACATTGCCGAGCATGCGCTAATTTTCCTTTGGGAGACACAGCTTGCCAGAACGAGAGCCGCTAAAGACTGGGTTCCGCAGGACCCCCCCGAGAGGTTACAGCACAGGTTAAAGCATGTCTGATCCGCGCGGAAACGATCAACCGTTTGGCGTTCTGGTGTCTCAGCTACTCACGCACGTCTCCCGGTGTTGCTCAGTCGACGTCAACATAACGCAACTAGAGCAGCAGATGCAGTTTTCGTGGGCGCCGCTGTCCAGCTCAAACGGCGAAAACCGCGACCACCTACTGTCGCTCAGACTCCAGAACATTGTATGTTCATCGTTCTACGACTGGCTGCAGAGCATCGTCGAAGTCGTTTCCAGGCTTCCCGGTTTGCACTTCTCGCAGAAGTCGGAGAAAGTGGATGCAGAATGCAACAGAACCATCCGCTGTATCGTCAGCGAAATGACTTCCGAATTTCCTCGCGTTAAACATACCTCGTGGGAACTATACAATCGCGTCACGATGGCGTGCCAGCCCTTGGTCAGAAGAGCAAGGGCATCTGCGCTCTCGGTCGAGTTCGAGCTTAGATCCGGCATCGAAGCCATTCGAGAACTTTGCATTGCGTATTTGGTGAACGGGAGCGAAGCCGCGCGTCCTCTGGCGTCGATGCTCAGCATGGATTCGATCCACCGTCGGTCAAACTTCTGCCAGATGATGGGCTCCGCAGTAGACATCCTGTACGACATCGCCGCGACGCGTCCGCTCCCCAATGCTCGGGGCGGTGCTTGCATGCCGCCCGCCGGCGCCGTGCGAGAAGAAAGCATACTGGGATGGGTCTCCATATGGGGTCCCCTTGCGGTCGACTGCGCAACGGAAGCGCTGAAGAAACCCATGCCCACGGACGTCGGTGCTCTCCCCTCTCTACAGGAGACAGACGTGTGGCTGGAGACGGCTACATTCCCGGCACTCTATCCTCTGGACTTGGTGGAACCGTTTCCCCATCCCAAACACAGCACGATACGCGAAGCGCTCTGCATTCGTTCTAGATCATCTGCCTTTTTAGGGGGTGGGATGCGAGTCACGCGACTGGTGTCGGTAGTCCTGCAGGCTCTCGCACTGGACGTGGTGGATACGCAGTCGGTCAAGGGAAGTTTGCTGATGGGTCTTCTGCTGAGGTCTCAGTCGGAATACGTTTTGCTCCAGATGGGAGAACCCCAGAGACAGATCGCCAAACCAGCGCAACCACCATCGGTGCCGGTCGCGCACACAGACATCCTGCAGACTGTGCAGAGGTTTGGCGATCTACGTGGTCTTCCATTCAAGATGCAGACGGAACTCACCGTCGCACTTGCAGCTCTAGAAATGGCCGTGGGAGATGGACGGTCTGGCAACTTTGTCTCTTTAAAGGACGTTTCGCATTTGGCCAAGATTTTACCTATGTACAAAAAGCAATCCCCAAACGCAGTCTTGCAGAAAGTTGCCCATGTCTTGCGGCGATTTGTAAACAACGTGCACCACTTTTGTTCCACCGAAGAAACTCAAATTTGCTCTCAAGACCTGGTGTACCACGCGTCGGAAATGCACGGAAAGCGCCAGCGTGGTATGTGCGCTACCAACGACGGGAAACTGCACGCCACCGCATACCTGCAACGACTCATCGAATGTGCGGCCGAAAAAGGCGACACCGTCGTGCAAATCATGTGGTGGTCGCGACACCCCCTTGCCCTTCCGACCGAAAGCCCAAAGGGGCGAATTTTAAAGCACTCGTCCGCATACGGCGTTAGTACGATACAAAATGGTCCAGGACATCGGGTGGATGGTGACCTAAACCAAAACTATTCCAAAGGTGGGGGTGTTTTGGAACAGATTGTCTAGATTGCGGATCCGGGACTTATACATTTCCCCCGATCGGGGCTGAGTTGGAAACGAAATCATTCTTTTACAAAGTTGAATATTGAAACTTCTGTGATAAATCAACGGAGCCTACTCTACAGTGCCCTGGCGCACGAACAAGACGTTTCCATACAGTTTTCCGTCGAATACCTGGTCTCCCAGATGTCGCGTAGCCGTCTGGTTAAGTTCGTTCTCGTACACGCCCTCTTCGTTGACCCAGAGCTCGAATTTACCGGCGAGAGCTCCGACGGTACAAGGCACTACCTGAAATGTCCTGCACTTTACCAAATCCTGAATTCGTGCTCCGTCAAACGGTCCGTCCACGACATCGATGTCACCGTTGCTTAGAATGAGCTTTCCCTTCCCCGCCGCGAGACGCGAGAGCGACCACGTGGCGAATGGAATCCTAATGTTATCCATCGATATAATTCTTTATACTCAGATGCTTGGACGAGCGAAGGTACCTAATCGACTCAGGTTGCTTTATTTTTTCCGCTGCAGAGAGGGTCCGGCTCTGGCTCTTGATTGCAAGACGTAAATCATCGATTAAAACGAGTTTTCATTGAGCAATCCCTTGAATTACCACTAAGCGGGACCTTAAATAAAATCGATAAATATTCAAGAGTAGAAACTATAATGAATGTCTACGGCTTTGCCTGGATGCGTTCGGTTTGATGGGCGTCAGGTGATCCGCGAAGCGCCTACGCCGTGGGGTTGTTCACTTGTAGTGCGACCAGTATTCATTGTTTTTTGCAATGGCTTCCAGATCGATATTTGTGGAATCGGCATGAACTTCGATGGCTCCATTCCCTTTTCCTAATACAAGATATTCGACGCCATCGGCGGTCAGGTGAACTTTGCAGCGTTTGTCGCCGATCTTGATCATCCTGAAGCGGCCCGCTCTCTTTCGCTTCTTGCCCGCAGGCGGCACACACACGGTGTACACATTGATCCAATTGTACCATCCGGTGGGCCTGGACGCGTACTTGCATTGGTCGCGAAATCGCGTCAGTCGCGAGTCCACGAGGCGACTCCACCCGCCCTCTACGGCACGACAACTCTCGTTCGTGCTTTTGGACAGGCGAGGGATATAACACAGCTCTTTCAGGGGGAGGAGGTCGATGATCGCAGCAAATGATCCGGCATCCAAGCTTGTTAACGACATATATCTCTCTCTTTATGCTTTTATGTTTGCACGGGTGAAGGTTGCCAGGGAGGGCAGTGACACAAGTTGCTTTTTTTTTTCCGCGTGTGGAGGGGGGTTCCGACTCCGGCTCTGGATTCGGCAGCAGGGATCCTGAACAGGATAGGGGCTATCATTGAACGAAGCACGTGAGCAGCAGCAATTAACTTAAACAA
>Ga0115548_1001938_pt1 | contig 10946 bp, 11 predicted proteins | sample COGITO_mtgs_1004_4_FD_87187 | JGI IMG/M metagenome (GOLD analysis project Ga0115548, IMG submission 87187) | Pelagic marine microbial communities from North Sea - COGITO_mtgs_100423 | ecosystem: Environmental > Aquatic > Marine > Epipelagic | place: Germany:Helgoland, sampling site Kabeltonne...
AGAAACATAGGCGTACCAAAGCGCAAAATTACAGGGGTTAGGTGCAATTTTATTCTTAATCATCATTGGCAATGCCTGTTTGACATAGCGGGATGCAAGCGTTGTATCTTCTGGAAACTCAAGGGGCACTACTGTTTACTCCTAATTGAAAATGGTTCTAATCTATTGAATAACGAGCATAGATTTTTTGATGATCCTTCATTGAATTGTTATCTATTGATCAATAGCGATAAAAATATTCTTTTGAGGTGTATTGGCGGTTTTCCTTAATTGTTATCGCGCTATGCCCATGATTGTAAAATCTGGATGAGCACTTTTTCCCTCATTAACATTTAAAAGTTTAGTCGTTTTTGATTGGCTTGCTTGCAGAAGGAGGGATATTTGCGTTGTACTTTGTAAAATTTTTATTTGAGTGTTTTGGCGATGATGTAGCAGATCTGCATGGTCATTGCCCAAATAAAGGCGCAGGCGGCAATAAAAAGAAAGGCGAGGGTGGTTAGTTCCTGCTTGAGTGACGGTGGCATATTGTTTTCACACCAATAAACCATGACGTAGGCCACAAAAAAAACAACAGCACTGACTGAGAAATGCTTTAAACGCTGGATATCGCTCGCAATAATCGATGATAAATAAGTGCGTAGAGATACCCAGATTTTTTTCATTAGGCGATTATTAACTCAGCAGACGACCCATGATGGATTGATAAATTAAACTGAGTTTATCGAGTTCAGCGGCATTAACGCGTTCATTAACACGATGAATCGTTTCATTAACTGGACCTAGTTCAACTAATTGCGCACCCGTTGGCGCAATAAAGCGACCATCTGATGTGCCACCGGCTGTACTCAGCTGTGTTTCAATACCAACGACTTCTTTGATAGCCGCCATGCTGGCATCGATTAATTCACCGTGCTCGGTAATAAAGGGATGGCCACTTAGGTGCCATTTAATTTCATAATTCAGTTCGTGTTTGTCGAGAATGCTTAGAAAGCGTTGCTGAATCGCTTCAACCGTCAATTCGGTCGAGAATCGAAAGTTAGCCGTTATATTGAGTGTGCCAGGAATGACATTGGTTGCGCCAGTACCGGCTTGCAGGTTAGATATTTGAAAGGAGGTGGCAGGAAAAAATGCATTGCCATTATCCCAAACGGTATTGCTGAACTCGACCAAGGCGGGCCCAAATCGATCGATAGGATTATCAGCCAGTTGCGGATAGGCAACATGGCCTTGAATACCATTAATCGTTAACTTTAGGCCGAGTGAACCACGGCGACCATTTTTGATGACATCACCGGTTGTTTCTGTACTTGAAGGCTCGCCTACAACGCACCAGCGGATTTTTTCATTAATAGAAGCCAGATGCTCCATCACCTTAACTGTGCCGTTAGCGGCGATACCTTCTTCGTCACTGGTAATTAAAAAGGCCAGGCGGTGAGGGTGGTTGGGTTGATCACTAATAAAGTTCTCTGCTGCGGTAATCATGGCAGCTAGGCTGCCTTTCATATCGGCTGCACCTCGGCCACATAGCATATCGTTGTCTATGGTCGGCGTGTAGGGAGGGTATTCCCAGTGGCTATCATCACCTGCGGGAACAACATCGGTATGGCCAGCAAAAGCGAGTATGTCGCCGCTATCACCATGAACAGCCCAAAAATTATCAACATCATCAAAGCGCAGATTATTCACTTGAAAACCAATGGCTTCAAGTCGATCAATCATCAGCTGCTGGCATCCGGCATCTTCAGGAGTGACGGATTTACACGCCATGAGTTGCATGGCGAGGTCGATGGTAGGAGAGTTTGCTGACATGTTGAATTTAGCTCGTTTGGGTTTTATAGGCATCACGATTTAGCGTGATCGATAGCTGTTGTTCATAAATTGGTGCTAAGTTGTTGCTTAGTCATCTCTAAAAAGGAAAGCGGTAAGACTTGTAGTGGCGATTCCTAAAGTAGCCGCTCTTACAATGAACGCTCTTAACAAAGTTGATTTATATTGTAACTGGATGTCCACACTAAAGAAAATAAAGCCTGCAAGCGTTGCTTTAATCTGTATTTTTTAATAAAACGCGCTCTAGCGTCGATCTCAAGTCTTTGTCGCTAAATTGATAACCATGCTCTATTAATAAAGACGGTTTAACCCGCGCACCAGTGAGTAATAGGTGATCGGCCATTTCGCCAAAAGCGAACTTAGCAATGGGGGTGGGTACCGTGAAAATAGTGGGTCGTTTTAGCACTGCGCCTAATGTCTTGGTAAATACTTTATTGGTAACGGCTTCTGGCGCAACCATATTAATAGCACCGTGAATGCTTTCTGTTGCCATAATAAATTGAATAATATTGACGGCTTCATGTAAGCCTATGCAGCTCATATATTGCTGGCCATTACCAAACGCGCCGCCTAAACCCAGTTTAAAAGGTAATAGCATTTGTTTTAAGGCTCCGCCATTGGGGCTTAATACGATACCTGTGCGCAGGTGAACGGTGCGGATGCCTGCTTCTGATGCGGCGGCAGTGGCTTGTTCCCATGCAATCGATAACTCAGCCAAAAAGTCATTGCCAGCATCGCTGCGCTCATCAACTGTGTTTGAGCCTGTGTCGCCATAAAAGCCAATAGCAGATGCAGAAATTAACAATGCGGGTTTGTTCTTGAGTTTGGCTAAGGTCTCGGATAATAGCAGGGTTGAATCGATGCGGCTTTGCCAAATGGTGGCTTTACTATTGGCCGTCCATCGACGATCAGCAATATTTTCGCCAGCAAGGTTAATGACAATATCAATAGTAATTGAGCTGTCGAAGCGAATAATTTTTTGCTTTGGCTGCCAATAAAAAGGCGCAGCTTGAATGGCATCTGCGGCGCTATCTCGCGACAAGGCATAAACGTTATGGCCTTCGGCGGTGAGTGCGGTGTTAAGTGCTGTGCCTATAAGGCCGGTTGCGCCGGTAATTAAAATATTCATAGTAGGGATATCTTTTGTTAGCTTTATCTTTAGCCGTTGTTATAAATTGATATTGCTAGCTTTTGGGTAAATGGCTTATATGCTGTGTAAGCAGTCTATCTAAATTATTGGCAAAGTGCTGCCTTTCGCTTTGCCCTAATGGCGGTGGCCCACCGGTATTGACGCCGCTCGATCTCAGTGTGTCCATAAAGTCACGCATATCGAGTCGCGCCTTAATGTTATCAGTAGTATACAGCTCGCCGCGAGGATTTAACGCTTTGCCACCTTTTTCTATCACTTCTGCTGCGAGCGGGATATCAGCGGTTATTACTAAATCTCCTGCGGCTAGTCGCTTAACAATTTCGTTATCGGCAACGTCAAAGCCTGCCGGTACTTGAAGCATTTGTATATAAGGAGAGGGAGGCGTGGCCAGCGATTGATTAGCAACCAGTGTAGTGATGATTTGGCGGCGTTCGGCGGCGCGAAATAAAATCTCTTTAATTACCCCAGGGCAGGCATCAGCATCGACCCATATTTTCATAGCAGTTAATCGCTTTTTTTGTTTGGTCGTAAACCTATTTCAACTAAAAAATCTTGAGCGTCGCCTTTGCGCATGGCGCGAATATTAATAGTAGTGCCCGGTTTGGTTTGGGCAATTTTATGCATGCCTATATTGCCATTGCCAACACTGGTGTTATCAATATGGGTAATGATGTCGCCTATTTGTAAGCCGGCTTTTTCCGCAGGGCCATTGGTTTCAATGTCGGTAAGTACTAATCCGCGTAAAGCTTTAAGGTTAAACGCTTCTGCAACACTGGGAGTTATTTCTTCTGCGCTAATGCCTAGCCAGCCTCTAACGACTTTGCCATACTCGACAATATTTTCAAATACATAAGAAGCTATATCTATAGGGATGGCAAAGCCGATACCGTTTGAGCCTCCTGTTTTTGAATAAAGGCCGCTGTTTATACCGATTAATTCGCCATAGGCATTAACCAGTGCGCCACCTGAATTGCCTGTATTGATGGCGGCATCGGTTTGAATATATTTTTCATAGGTATTAATTTGTAAGCCATGGCGGCCAGTGGCAGAGACAATGCCTTGAGTCACGGTTTGCCCAATGCCGTAAGGGTTACCTATGGCGAGTACGACATCACCTATACGAATAGTTTTAGGGTTGGCGAAAATGGCAGGCGTTAAATTATCGAGATCAATTTTCAGTACAGCTAGGTCAGTGGGGGCGTCAGAACCTATGACAGTTGCGAGTCGCTCTCTGCCATCGGCGAGTAATACTCGAATCCGATCGGCTTCATTAATAACGTGATTGTTAGTGAGTACATAGCCATTGCTGCTAATAATGACGCCAGAGCCTAAGCTGCGTTCAATTTTGTCACGTTGTCGAATGCCATTGTTATTGAGGAAGCGTTTAAAGACAGGATCTTTTAATAGCGGGTGGCTTTCTACCTGAACGGTGCGGCTGGTATAAATATTGACGACAGAAGGCAGGGCTACCTGAACAGCGTCGGCATAGCTGGTAACAAAAGGTGAAACGGCTTGAGTTGAGGGCTCTCGGTTTAACTGTAAGAGCAGTGCGGCAAGCAGTAAGCCCGTTAATACTGGCCAAATATAGTTGCGTATCATATTTTTCCGGTGTGATTGTGATGATCTTTTAATACTCATAACTCAATGCCCTCGTGCGCTTTTATACGATTAGTATAAAATGTCCTTGCCGCTGTTTGAATCACTCACTGTTATAGCTACCATCTTAGTCCATTGTACGTGTGATGATACATCTGATTATACAGGGGAATATTTTAATAATTCAAAGAGCTTTGTTTGTCTGGCTGGTTTATATACATACTTTATAAAGGGTTTTACATGATTTTATTGTCTCAGCTCGTTGATCATATCAATACATTACTCGCTATTGATAAAATTCAGGACTATTGTCCGAATGGTTTGCAGGTTGAAGGCTGCGCCCAGGTTAGCTCTATTGTTACCGGTGTTACTGCCAGCCAAGCATTAATTGAGCATGCTGTGGCAATAAATGCCGATGCAATTTTGGTTCATCATGGCTATTTTTGGAAAAATGAAGCGCCGCAAATTGTCGGTATAAAGAAGCAGCGGATTGCGCGCTTGTTAGAAAATAATATCAGCTTATTGGCCTACCACTTACCACTCGACCTTCATGCCGAGCTGGGTAATAACGTGCAGCTAGCTAAAGTGTTAGGTTGGCAGCCTGATGTCGAGACCTCTGTTAATGGTATACCACCATTAATTCGCACTGCCACACTCAATACTCCCTGTGATGGGGCGACAATGGCTAAGCACCTTGCTCAATGTTTGCAGCGCGAGCCTTTGCATATTCCTGCAGATAAACCGATTAAGCGAGTGGCTTGGTGTACCGGGGGCGCTCAGTCATCATTGTTGGCTGCGGTCGACTTAGGTGTTGATGCTTATATTACCGGTGAAGTTTCTGAGCCGACAGTCCATGAGGCTCGCGAGTCAGGCATTCACTTTTTTGCTGCGGGGCATCATGCTACTGAGCGTTATGGTGTAAAGGCTTTAGGTGAGTATTTAGCTAGCAAATGGGATGTTGATTGTCACTTTGTTGATTGTGACAATCCCGTTTAGCGATTAACACCTAGCGATTAACACCTAGCGATTAACAAGTAACGATTAACAAGTAACGATTAACAAGTAACGATTAAAAAGCAACGATTAAAAAGCAATAAGCAATAAGCAATAAGCAATAAGCAATAAGCAATAAGCAATAAGCAACGATTAACAAGTAACAACTCTTTTAAATAAATAGTAATAAAAAATCAGGAATTGAATGACTTATTCAGATTACGAAACGCTTGTTCAGAGCACTAGCGAGATTTCAATTGGCACTCTGTGGTCACAAGGGCGCAGTGCCTTTGGCGGTTTAACGGCGGCATTGGTGTTGGCGCATATTGAATCGAAAGAAGATTTAAGCGATCGAGATTTATGTACCCTCAATATTCATTTTTGTGGTCCCACGATTGCCGATGAGCCTTGTGAGTTTCGTCATAAGGTGCTCTCTAAGGGTAAATCGGTTATGCAGGTAGAGGGTCAGCTGCTTCAAGGTGGTGAGGTCAAAACACAGATCATTGCCTGCTTTGGTGTTCAGCGTTTTGCCAATTTGCAAATTACTCCGGCTACTAAGGTGTTTCCCGAAAAATCGATGCAAGTACCTTTTGTAGCGGAATTGATGCCGGAGTTTGTACAGCATCTTGATATGAAGTACACCAGCGAGCACATGCCTTTTAGTGGCAGCTCAGAGGCTCGTGTAAGTGGTTGGGTGCGGTTTGTAAGTGCGCCATCGGTATTTACTGATGCAGCTCTCGTGGCGTTAATTGATGCTTGGCCACCGGCGGTATTGCCTATGCTTGAGCGCGTGGCGCCTAGTAGTTCTATTACGTGGAATATTGAGTTTCTTAATCCTCGAACCGAGCTTAATACCAGTGATTACATTTACTATGAGTGTGAGGCGATTCAGGCGGCAGCGGGTTATGCCCACACTGAAGGTAAAATTTATAATCAGGATGGCCAGCTTATTGCGCTAAGTCGTCAGATGGTGGGCGTTTACGAAAAGAAAGTTAACTGAGTAAAGATGTTTAGCGCGAGCATGATACTTATGCTGTCGCGCTAATCCTTTTATTCAATGCCATGAAGTTTAATTAATTAAATTAAATGGCATGCACATTGGGAGGTGTTTGCTTGAGGTGACCTTCTTCATCAGTGTTCGCCGATGCACTGCTGTAGTCTGCTTCAGTAGGGTCTACGTCATCAGCGTTTTGATTTAAATTAATTTTTTCTAAATCGTAATCTTCAGACAGCGTACCGCTATTGGCAGCATCGGATTTTGGTGCGTAGTCGAGAGGCGGCTGTATAGTCTCTGGTGAAGCAATCGCATTATCGGTTAAGACTGAATCGAGTAACAATGATTGCCCATGCTCATCGCGGCAGAGTTGATCGGCGCCTAGCGCTAAATGCTGATGAATATCTTTATATTTTTCGGTCAAATCATTAAGCATTAACGCCGTTTGCGAAAAATGATCGGCAACATGTTGTTGGTATTGTTTGTTTTTAGTTTCAGCATCGGCTAACGCTTGGTTTAATTCGCGCACTTTATGTTCTGCATTACCTGAATTCCGATACAAGCCAATACCCACCAATAAGCCAATAATAGCGGCGACAAATCCGATAAAAACCAAAAATCCTAAATCAAACATATGTAAACTCTCTTCATACCATCCAGACAGGGCTTTAGTATAACGCTAAATGAGAAAAATCGGGCGTTATTAGCGTATTTTATCTGCTATTCATCGCGGAGATCACATTGCTAAGCGCATGTAGTACGGGTAATCTGTGCGCTTCTTAAAAGTGGCGGTAATTAAAAAGCCCTTTTTTAACACCTTGCTTTAACACCTTGGTATTCGTCTGTTTTATGACCGCTATTATTCGCCCTCATGACCGCTATTTAATGGATCTTGAAAAGCCTGATTTTCGCGCGGATCCTGCGCAGGCGTTGGCGATTAAAAAGCTCGATAATTTATTTGATCGTTTACTCGCGCAGCAAGATTTATCGCTTAAAGATAAAGGCTTGTCTTTAGTTAATCGGTTGTTCGGTCGATCACCATCAATACTGCCAGAGCGTGGCTTATATTTTTGGGGCGGTGTTGGGCGCGGCAAAACCTATTTAATGGATATGTTTTTTGATGCCTTGCCGATGGATCAGAAACTGCGTATTCACTTTCACCGCTTTATGCGTCGTGTTCATCAAGAGCTCGCGACACTGGCCGACACAAAAAACCCATTAGAAATTGTTGCCGATAGAATTGCTGCCGAAGCCAAGGTTATTTGCTTTGATGAGTTTTTTGTCTCGGATATTACCGATGCCATGATACTCGCGGGTATGTTTGATGCTTTATTTAAGCGAGGGGTGTGTTTGGTCGCCACTTCGAATATAGCGCCCGACGGTCTTTATAAGGATGGTTTGCAGCGAACGCGGTTTTTACCGGCGATTGGCCTAATTAAGCAGCATACTGAAGTGCTTAATATTGATGGTGGTGTGGATTATCGTCTCCGGACTCTAGAGCGCGCTGAATTGTATTACACGCCATTGGATGGCGGTGCTGATGCTAGCTTGTTACAGAGCTTTGAGCGCTTAATACCGCAACGAGATAGCGAATGTGTGAGTCATAGGGTAGATACCTCTATTGAGGTTGAGGGGCGTCGTATCAATGCTCGTTATTTGGCTGATGATGTCGTCTGGTTTGATTTTGATGCTATTTGTGACGGGCCTCGCTCGCAAAATGACTATATCGAGATTGCCAAAGAGTTTCATGCCGTGCTCATTAGTGATGTTCCTCAAATGGGGCCGCACAATGAGGATAGGGCGCGACGCTTTATTAATTTGGTCGATGAGTTTTATGATCGCAATATTAAGTTAGTTTTATCTGCGGCTGTGAATTTGCAAGATTTATATCAAGAGGGTCGTTTAGCTTTTGAGTTTCAGCGTACCTGCAGTCGCTTACAAGAGATGCAATCACACGAATATTTGGCGGCTGCGCATAAAGCCTAAGTGCTATTTTGTTTTGTATTCTCCCTGAAGGCCCCGTTATTACTGGCTTTTACGGTAGCTGGGGGCGCTGAGTTAGCGTGGCTAGTGGTTGTCGAAAGGCTGTTTATAATTGCCTATATAAAGATATAATGAGGTTTGATAAGTGCTGTTTTGAGGCTTAGCAGTTAGCCACTTTGCGGTATTACCTCATCCGTACTGGCTAAGACGATAAGAGTTGCGTTATCTTATTGATAAATCAGTTGCTAAACCTTATTTGATTCTGTAGTATTCGCGCTCTTTTTTAGCTTGCTCCAAATGCGGAGTAATCATAGTCAATGCCCACATATTTGGGCCAATTTGGGATGTTTTCTGATGAAAACTTATAGTGCCAAGCCTGCTGATATCCAACAAGATTGGTTTATCGTCGACGCTACAGGTAAAACGCTCGGTCGCATGGCGACTGAAATTGCGCATAGATTGCGTGGTAAACATAAAGCTGAATATACACCGCATATGGACGTTGGCGATTTCATTATTGTCGTTAACGCTGAGAAAGTTGCGGTTACTGGTAAAAAAGGCACTGATAAAATTTATCATTCGCATACCGGTTATCCAGGTGGACTTAAGTCTATCTCGTTCAACAAATTAATCGAAAAAGCACCTGAGCGGACTATACAGTCGGCTGTTAAAGGCATGCTTCCTAGAAATCCTCTAGGTCGAGAGATGTTTCGTAAGCTGAAAGTGTACGCGGGTGACCAACATCCACATGCAGCACAGCAACCACAAATTCTAGAATTGTAAGAGCACAAGACTATGGCAGCGATTCAATATTACACGGGTACAGGTCGACGTAAAACGGCTTCAGCACGTGTCTTCTTAAAAGATGGCAGCGGCACAATTACTGTCAATAAGCGTCCACTCGATGAGTTTTTTGGTCGTCAAGTAGCACGTATGATTGTCCGTCAACCTTTGCAATTGGTTGATTGTGATGAAAAATTTGATGTTAACGTCACTGTTAAAGGTGGTGGTAGCTTTGGTCAGGCTGGTGCAATTCGTCACGGTATTACTCGTGCGTTAATTGAGTTTGATGAAGCTTTACGTTCGCCACTTAGAAAAGCAGGCTTCGTTACACGTGATGCTCGAGAAGTTGAGCGTAAGAAAGTTGGTCTACGTAAAGCACGTAAGAAACCACAATTTTCGAAACGTTAATCGTCTTTGGCGATGTCAAAAAGCCCGATTTTTATCGGGCTTTTTTTTGCCTGATGTTTCTTGTTGTCGCTCGTTTGTCCTAAATCTTATGGCACAAAGAGAGTGGTCAAAATGCCTTGGTTTTATGGTTAGGGCAATGAGCCAATAAACCCCGCTACACGTATAAAAATAGTTGAAAGGGGATATTGTTGTGCGATAGCGCCAAAATGCTCGAAAGTGGTTGAATTTACGCAGAAAGTACCTGCAAAAATGCACAATTTTCTGACAGCAGCGCCAGATTAATTTACCATTCGCACCGGCTGAACACTGGGTTAATTACTCAGTGTGTTGAGCGTATAAAACGCTATCTTAGATGATGCCAACCAATATCTTTTCGTACTAACGGTCATCACCTTTAGCTTGAACAAATGCACTCGTTTAGTTTGCGTAACATTTGATCTGCTTGAGGGTAATAAGCCGAGAGTATAAGGAGCTTGTTGATATCTTTAACGATTTCATTAATGAATTTTTAATGATGTTATTAAATATGGTATTAAATATGTTTTTGAATATGTCTTTAAAAACAAGCACCTCAGCAGTAACACAGTTTTAATGATCAGTTCTAGCTACCGATTTCTAGCATATACAGTATAACGTTGCGTTATACGGCTTTAGGAGAATCAGATGAGTAACGACGGCACCAATACCGGCCGAAGACGGTTTTTAACAGCAGCCACATCGGCAGTAGCAGCAGTAGGCGCTGTGGGCATTGCTGTGCCATTTCTTGGATCATGGAACCCCAGTGCTAAAGCCAAAGCGGCCGGCGCACCCGTCAAGTTTGACGCGGGCAAAATGGAACCAGGACAATTAGTACGTGTTGAGTGGCGTGGCCAACCGGTGTTTGTTATTCGCCGTACCCAAGCACAGCTCGACGGCTTAGTAGAGAATGACGGTGATCTGAAAGATCCAGAATCACTAGCCTCTAAGCAACCAACCTATGTTGATAGTCGCAACCGAGCCGTGAAGAGCGAGTTTCTTGTATTGGTAGGTTTGTGTACGCATTTGGGTTGTTCGCCAAAATATATTAAAAAGTTAGATTCAGCAGCCCCCGACGCAAGTTGGAATGGCGGCTTTTTCTGTGCTTGTCACGGTTCAAAATTCGATATGGCTGGTCGCGTCTATAAAGGTGTGCCAGCATCAGAAAATCTAGTTGTACCACCTTACACCTATGAA
>Ga0115548_1001944_pt1 | contig 10934 bp, 7 predicted proteins | sample COGITO_mtgs_1004_4_FD_87187 | JGI IMG/M metagenome (GOLD analysis project Ga0115548, IMG submission 87187) | Pelagic marine microbial communities from North Sea - COGITO_mtgs_100423 | ecosystem: Environmental > Aquatic > Marine > Epipelagic | place: Germany:Helgoland, sampling site Kabeltonne...
AAATGAAAATCTACACTCAAGACCGCTTTATGTTTGCCTTTTATAATGATCTCACCGATAAGGTTGATGCTGGCACTGGTTACACCCATTGGGTTGATGGTGTTTTGGTTGAAACGCCGATTGCCAATCAGGACGGTGAACTGGAAGACCTGAGCTTTGATTTAACCATTACGCCAACTGAAGCGGGCTTTACTCAGAGCCTGAAAGGCATGAAATACGGCGAGCGCAGCGTCAATATGGTTGAGCAGTGGAAAACACTTTCCACCGAAACTACTCCTTTTGATGGGCTGTGGAAGCTTGATAATCGAGTTTCTGGATCCGACGATTGGGGCGATTTTATGAAAATGAAGCTGATTGGTGGTGGCCACTTTATCTTTTTCCAAAGCATGGTTGTTGAGGGTGAGTCGATTAAGCACTTCGGCTTTGGTTCTTTGGGAGTCGATGAAGCCGGTCATGTTGTTGAGACTGGCATAACTAGCACTATCGAAGGATTTGTCGGCGCTGAGTCGATGCTCAATATGCAGTTGATTGACGATAACCATATGAGCCAGTCCTTTGAATTGAACGGTGCCATGGTCACTCAAACCTACGTTAGAATTTAAACCACAAAAACGTTCTCTCTGAACCTCTTTACAAAATGCCTGAGCTAACGCGGCTCAGGCATTTTTGTTTGTGTCACCTTCTTATCCCGCTTTCCTTATTTTAAGTCAGTCTTAATGGACTTTTATCTCAATACACCTGCTGTGGATGCGGTTTCTCGCGTCAATACCTATAGGCTCCTAGATCTATGCTCACCTGGGGAAGTGAGCGTGCTGATTTTTCGCACTATAGAATGCGGGACATGAAAAAGAGCCAACTGAAACTGAATGCTACTTAAAACCGGGAAGGCGCAGTTCAACTGTTGCGTGAAATTAGCTATTTTAAGGCTCAAATAATTATGACAGCGGATATACCCTCTGATGAAGTCGATCGCTTAAGCACTCTGCGCGAACTCAATATTCTCGATACTGATTCGGAAAAAGAATTCGATGAGCTGTCTGTGCTGGCGGCACAGATTTGCCGCACCCCTATAGCGCTAATTTCACTGATTGATGAGCAGCGCCAGTGGTTAAAGTCTCGGGTTGGTCTCAACATAACTGAAACGCCCCGCGATATCGCCTTCTGTGCCCATCCCATCCTGCAGCCCAACAGTCTGTTGGAAGTGCCAGATACTCATCTTGACGACCGTTTTTCAGCCAACCCATTAGTCTTGGAATCCCCTAATACTCGTTTTTATGCCGGCGCTCCACTGATCGCGACGGATGGCCATGCACTGGGAACCCTCTGTGTCATCGACCATGTTCCACGAGAGCTGACCGAGGCGCAGCGGGCGGCACTGTCGATGCTGAGTAGTGTCATTGTCCAACAAATCGAACTGCGCCGACGTCTGCAGCGGGTGAGAAATTCCACCGATCTGCTGCTGACTAAAAATAGTCATCTAGAAGCCCAGGTTAAGATTGCCGCCGCTACCTTTGAAGACGAGGTGGCGATGCACAATGAATCTGAGCTGTTGTCACGACAAATTCTCGATCGGGCGCTGGACGGTGTGATCACTCTTGATCAGCATGGCAGGGTCACTTACTGGAACTCTGAGGCCGAGCGGATCTTTGGTTATTCCTCTGAGTATGCCCACAGTCGGGATATTATTGAGTTGATACTGCCGACTCATCAACATCTGGCTATCCGTGAACTAATGGAACAGTTTCTGTCGGCTGGATTGGGCAAGGAGAATCATCGTCGCTTCAAAATTAATGCTGTCCGCGCAGATGGCTCCAAGGTGCCGCTGGAAATTGCCCTTATCGTTCTGCAGCGCTTTGGTGAATATTTTTTCAATGGCTTTGTCAGGGACCTCACAGAACACAATAAAAACATCGAAGAGTTGCGTATTTCTGCGATCACCTTCAACAGTCAGGACGCGATTATTATCACTGACGCAGAAATGAAAATCTTGCGCGTCAACCAAAAAGTTATAGATATCACCGGCTATACGTCTCGGGATCTGATTGGCCTTGAGCCCAGCCTGTTGTCATCAAATGTACAGAACAAGCAGTTCTATGCGGATATGTGGCGAACGATTGAGATCTTGGGGAGTTGGGAGGGGGAGGTCTGGGACCAGCGTAAAAGTGGTGAGGTGTTTCCGCTGTTAATCGCTATAACAGCGATTCGCGATGGCAAAGATCGAGTGACCAATTATGTCCTCTCTTTTTCCGACATCACCGCCACCAAAAGAGATGCGGATGCGATTCATAAGCTGGCGTTCTTTGATCCATTGACTCACCTTCCCAATCGCAGGGCTCTGATTGATCGGTTGCCTCAGGCATTGACCTCCTGTGAGACAGATAGAAACACTCTCGGATTATTGTTTGTCGACCTAGACCGTTTTAAAGATATTAACGATGCACTGGGCAATCAAGTGGGGGATAAGGTTCTTATTGGAACCGCTCAGAGATTACGCAGTTGTGTCGGCAGTGAGGATACAGTTGCGCGGATTGGCGGGGATGAATTTGTCGTTGTGCTAGAAAATTTAAATCTCAACATAGAGGTAGCAAAAGCTGAGGTGGATGAAGTTGCAGCCAATATTCTCGTCAGCCTGAACCGTCCCTACCATATCGATAATCAGGAAGTTCGCAGCGCTGCTAGCATAGGCGTTGCTCTCGCCGACCACGGTCAAATTTCAATCGAAGAGCTGTTTAAACAGGCTGATATAGGGCTCTATCAAGCGAAAACCTCCGGGCGTAATCAAATGTGCTTTTTTGATCCGGCCATGGAGCAGACGGCGACACTGCAAGCTCAGTTGGCTAATGCACTGAACAGTGCGGTGCAAGATCAGCAGTTTGAGCTTTATTACCAAATCCAGGTGGATAGCCAACACCGCCCAGTAGGTGCCGAAGCGCTTATTCGCTGGGAGCATTCAGAGTTAGGCATTGTCTCGCCGAATGACTTTATTCCCCTAGCTGAGGCCTCTGATCTTATTCTGGCTATCGGCAGCTGGGTTCTCGACACAGCCTGCGCTCAGCTCAAGTCTTGGAAGAATAATCCTCGCACCTGCTGGTTGAGTATCGCCATCAATATCAGTCCGCGGCAGTTTCATCAGAGGGATTTTGTTGACCGGGTATTACAGGCGATTGCACGCTGGGATATTTCTCCCAGCTTGATAAAGCTAGAGCTTACCGAGACAGTGATCCTCGATAATACCAATGAAACCATTGAAAAAATGCATCAGCTGAAGCGGGCTGGAGTGGAGTTTGCTCTGGATGATTTTGGAACTGGTTACTCGTCTCTGTCCTATTTGACCCAGTTGCCGCTCTCGCAACTAAAAATGGATCAATCCTTTGTGCACAACATAGGTATCAAAGACAGTGACGATATTATCGTCCAGACAATTATTGCGATGGCCAAGAGTTTAGCCATTAAAGTGATTGCCGAGGGTGTTGAAACTGAGGCTCAGCGGAGCTTCTTGGAGAAACTCGGCTGTCCGTTATTTCAGGGCTATTTGTTTAGCAAGCCAGTACCTATTGACGAGTTTGAAAAGTTACTTAAATAGGCATCAATGACCTTTCATAACTTTTTTTAGCAACCTCGGCAGGGCTACCGAGGTACTGACTCTTCTTTACTTGACTCTTTACTACTTGACTCTTCGCTACTTGACCCTTCGTTACTTGACGATAGCCTCATTGAGCAGGGCACCGGCATCGGCAACACCGCCAGCGTTGACCACGTTGGTGTAACCCATGGCTTCAACTAAGGTTTTTGCCTGACCGGAGCGATTGCCGCTGCGACAGTAGAGATAAAGCTGCTGGCTTTTGTCTGGAACCAGTTGTTCAATACCACCAGCTACAAGCTGCAGCTCTAAATGCTGTGCTGAGGCTAGATGGCCTGAGTTCCACTCTTCTATAGTTCGAACATCGATAATCATGTGTTTGTCTCCTGGGGTTGCGCTTGCCGACAATGTCAGCGCGCAGAGAATGGTTAATAATAAAATTTTCATTGGTCTGGCCGTCGTGGTTTTGGCGCTACTGTACTGCTGGGCTAGTGTCGCTGCAACTGCAAGATATTACCAGTGAGCACTAAATTGTGGGCGTGACTCTATTGGAATGTGAATAGCATTATAAGTGTTCCCTTTAAGACACTGGAGCATTAAGGGTTTAAGTGGAAATTCCAGATCCATTGGGTATCCTGCCTCACAGCGCGCTTAAAATAATAATTAGAGTCGTTGAATGACTAATATTTCACAAGAAGAGCTACTTGCCCTGCAAATAGCACATGCTGAAGTCGATAGCTTCCGCTGGCAGATACGCAAAAGACGGGTTCTTATCCGTGCGGTTTTGGTGGTAGTCCTGATATTGTTTAGAATATTGATGTTGAACGTTTTTCCTCAAATTTATGTGCCGCTTGTTTTTGGTGATTCGGATGTCGGTGCTACTGAACTGCAATCACTGATCACGATAAGGCTTTTAGTCGGCGCTGTACTAGGCGGCCTGTATATCTATGCATTAATGGCAAACCATTATGTAAAATTTGCCTCTATTGTGGCGCTGATGGCTCCTGTTACCTTGATCTTGGCCGACCTGCAGATGTTCTTGGTCTCATCTTTCCCGGATTTTACTCTGGTGGCATCAATTAGTTTTGGCTTGCGCTTACTAGCTATCTATCTTCTTGCACTAAATTATATTGATTTAAAACGCTGATTATCAGGCCGGTTTCTGCCTGGCTATTTGTTTTTAAATAGGGCACAGCAACTCATGCTGTCTATGCCCTATTACTCTTCTCTGGCTTTAGAGACGGACTAAACTACCTCGCCTGTTTTGACTGATGCGGTGTCAGTAGCCTCATCCCTGTCTTCAAGATAAAGCGACTTGCACAGACCATAGGTAGCCAGTAGCAATATCACTGAAAACGGCAGAGCTGTCACAATAGATGCGGTTTGCAATGCGGATAAGCCTCCAGAGAACAGTAATACAGCTGCTACCGCCCCTATGCTGCTACCCCAAAAAATACGTGTAGCAGGACTTGGATTTTGATTGCCTCCAGTGACTAGGGTGCAGATAACCAAGGTGGCTGAATCCGCTGAGGTCACAAAATAGGTAATTAGCATTAGCGTGCAAATACTGGCAGTGATGAGCGCCAGAATCTTACCCATGGCCATTAGATTAATGGTGGTAAACAGTGCGCTGGTGGTTTCGGTGTTCACGGCATCTACAATCCCGCCCTCGCCAAACAGCTCAATATGGAAGGCGGCGTTGCCAAATATGGAAATCCAAAAAATCGTTAACATCGTCGGCGCCAGCAGCACACCAAAAACAAACTCTCGAATAGTTCTGCCACGGGATATACGGGCAATAAAAATACCGCAGAATGGTGACCAAGCAATCCACCAGCCCCAATAAAAAATTGTCCACCAGCCCTGCCATTGATCACTTGGGTCGTCGTTGACCCAGGCGCTGAGCCGCGGTAAGTGAACAATATAATCGACTATGTTGCTAGCGAAGGAGGAGAGCAGATAGAGGGTCGGGCCAAACACTAAGAAGAGTGCCAATATAACCCCAGTAAGTTGCATGTTGAGTTCGCTGAGTATGCGAATGCCGCGATTGACGCCGGTGAGTGCCGATAGGGTAGCGACAATTGAGATGCCAATAATAAGCAGTATCTGAGTATTGGTATTAACCTCGATCCCCGTTAATGTTGCCAGTCCAGCATTCATCTGCTGTGCCCCAAGGCCCAGCGATGTGGCCACACCAAATACCGTACCCAACACAGCCAATAGATCAGCTGCCTTGCCGATGGGGCCGTAAATACGATCACCCAGTATCGGGTAGAGACTGGCACTGATGGTTAAGGGCAAACCTTTGCGGTAGGCGAAGTAGGCCAAAATAAGCGCCACTGAAGCATAGAGTGCCCAGCCGTGCAGGCCCCAGTGAAAAATGGTCAGCCGCATGGCTATTTGCGCAGCTTCGGGGCTCAGTGCTTGGGCATCGCCCATAAAAGGGTTGCTTTGAAAATGGGTCAGAGGTTCAGCAATACTCCAGAATAAAATGCCAATACCTATACCGGCGCCAAAGAGCATTGACAGCCATGAAAAATTACTAAATTCCGGTCTTTCATCGTCGCCACCCAAACGGATTTTACCGAACTTGCTCAGAGCTAACACCAGAACCAGAATGAGATAAAAGTTCATCAGGCTAACGTAGTACCAAGACAGATTGTCGATGATAAAGTCGCGCATACGATTAAACAGGTCGCTAGCGTAGTCTGGTCGGAGCAGTGAGAACAGCAGAAAGACAATGATCATGAGTGGCGCGAGTATGGTCATCAATGAGGGTTTTTCAGTCGGCAAGCTAAATAGTGTTGCCACTTTTTTATTGGCCATAGCGAATAATTGCTCTCTGTTATTTTAGTTTTAATTACTGAATCGTTTGCTGCTGCGGCTTTACGCGTTATCAGTCTTACTGACTGCGTGGATGAATGAGACCGTTTTTTTAGTCCAGTGATACTATATAAGGACTTATTATTTTAGCTATCTCGCCCCTTGAGCTGCAGTATAACGTAAAAAGCCTTAATGGTGAGGCAGAGCCTTTTGGGCTAAGCAGGGATGATTGCTGTAATTTATTGTTAACGGCGAGCTAAATACTATCCAATTTTGAATATTTGGCTGCTAAAGTCGCCGCAATCTAAAGCTAAAAATAATATAAAGAGAGATTTAGCCAGTGCGCCAAACAACGTTGTTAGTGACTTTCCTATTCTTGCTAAGTGCCTGTGGTGGCGGGTCTTCTTCGGCTAACCTTCCTGTTGAAGGGCTAGAGCTAGAGCTAGAGCAAGAGCAAGAGCAAGAGCCAGTTGCAATACCTGTTGCGGCCCCAAGCATCAGCCAAATTTCATTTAGCGCAGCTAATAATTCCGGTTTGCCAGCAGATATGATGCTAGACAACGCCGAGACTAATGCCGTTTTTACTGGGCGTGTAGAGGTAAATACCCCTGTAAGTGGCCTGGTAGCAAGCTATGAGTTCACCGGAAGCTCCGTCACAATTGACGGATTGGTTCAAGAGAGCGGCACTTCAGTTAACGATTTCACTGATGTTATTGTTTATACCGTGGCTAATTCAGAAGGCGCCACAGAAAGTTACAGTGTCAATCTGACCAAATTTACAGGTCTCCCGATTATCTATCTTGAGACGAATAACACTGCCCCTATAGATTCAAAGGATGACTATGTCACTGGCGATGTCTTAATCGATGGCGGCCGATCTTTTATTGACCTGCCCGCCACCGAAATGAAAATTCGCGGCAGAGGCAATTCAACCTGGTTTTTACATCCTAAAAAGCCATTTCAAATGAAGTTGGAGGATAAAACCGAGTTTCTGGGTATGCCGAGAGATAAAAAATGGCTGTTTCTTGCTGAGTACTCGGATAAAACTTTACTCCGAAATAAGATTACTTTTGAAATGGGTTATTTGAGTCACTTGGATTGGACGCCCCAGGGGCGCTTCGCTGAGGTCTATATCAATGACCGCTACAACGGTACTTACAATATTACCCAAAAAGTCGAGGAGAGCGATAACCGAGTGGCATTGGGGGGCAGTGGATATTTGCTAGAACTGGATCAGTTGGAAAGGCTAGATGCGGATGATGTGTATTTTGATAGTGTGATCACAGAGCGCTTCTTGATCAATATTAAAGAGCCTAGCCTTGCAGTTGGTAGCGCTGAATATACTTATATAAAAGATCTGCTCGGAAATTTTGAAACTGCTCTATACGGCCCCAGTTATCGCAGTGCCACCATTGGCTATGCCAAGTACATTGATCTAGATAGCTTCGTCGATTGGTATCTGATTAACGAGATTACTAAGAACCAAGACTCTCAGTCTTGGTCCAGTATGTTCGTCAATGTTATGCCGGGAGAAAAAATCAAGATGGGCCCGCTGTGGGATTTTGATCTCTCCTTTGGCAATGTGGATTATTCCGACGCCCAATACAGTAGCGGCTTTTGGGTTAGGTATCACCCGTGGTTTGAACGTCTTTTTCAAGATCCGGCTTTCGTCGAAAAAGTGAAAACTCGCTTTGCATATTTTAAGCAAAATCAGGATTTTATTTTGGGTAAAATTGATGGCTATGCAGATCAACTGACGTGGGCACAGCAAGAGAACGATAACGAGTGGCAGACGATTGGTCTTGCTGTCTGGCCCAATCCGGTTGTGTTTGATACTTATCAGGAAGAGGTTGATCATTTGAAGTCTTGGTATACCAGTCGCATGGAGTGGCTAGAGCTGGCTTTCACGGAGCTCTAAATCTATGGATCAAATCTAAGGATCAAATCGAAGGATCAAATCGAAGGATCAAATTTTTGGTCGCACCAGCAGGTAGGCTGCATAAGCGCCCAAAAGGCCAAATATGGATAGAATCAGGTAATAGATTTTATACCCCAGGCCACCGGGGTAGTGGTCTATAAGCGCGGCACTTAGCAGTGGTAGGTACACTTCTGGAAAATAGCCAATCATTGAAATAATGCCTATAGCCAGACCTTTAATGTTATTGGGTACATTACAGCCCCCTAATGTGGCCCAGTAAAGTCCGCGAACGGCATAGGTCAATAAACCGATAAGCAGTACCACAGCCAACATAAACAACGTTGCTGCACTGGAGGGCAAAAAGGCCATCATGGCCAGAGATAGCGACGCCAAGGCCAATAGTATGGAGAGTACTTTCTCCGGGGTTATCCAGTCGCCAATAAATCCCGCCGCTATTCCCCCTATGGGCCTCATCCATAATTTCGCTACGGTGATGATTCCAACAGTGACTGCGGTGAGGCCGAAGTTTTGCTGCAGATAAGCAGAGAAAGAATAGGTCGCATAAAACAGTTGGTAGCCACAGGCAATACAGATGGCGCAGAGCCAAATTTCACGATGTTTCAGTACCACCATTATGTCGTGTCTGAACGAAACTTTGCCCTTGGATTCAGTTTTTTCTGGATCAGCTTCGGCGTCATCAAGAAGCCAGTAGGTGAGGGGTGCCATAACCAGTAACACGCCGACATAAAGATAAATGACCTGCTTGAGAGCCAGTGTTTTCGTGCTAGATTCTTGACTGAGTATATAGGCAAAAAGAGCAACAGCGACGGTTGCCAATAGCGCCTCAACCAGACCCCGGCCACCCTCCAAGATGCCAAAAAATCGGCCCTGTTGGTCTCTTCTGGCGAGCATAGTGACTAGCTTTATCTGTGCCGCCCAAAAGGTTAAACCCGTAGCCAAGCCCCAAGCGCCATAAATTATTAGCAATGAGCTATAGGAAGGCATGGTCGAAAACCATAGGCCTAATAATCCGGTTGCGAGGAGTGAATAGGCCAATAATTTACGGGACGAAAAACGATCCGCTAACCAGCCGCTGGGAATATAAGTGATGATGAAAATAAAGCCGAGCATAGAGCTGCAGTAGCGCAGCTGGGTCTGGCTGATATCGAAGGCTTCGAGAATTGACAGTTCGAAATTTTGCCGCAGATAGAGCAATGGGTAAATTGCTCCTGCCGCGACAATGATGAGTGCTAGCTGACTGTAGCTGCGCAGGGCAGCTGATTGAGACGATAGCAAAGGCAATACCGAATTAGACTTCGCCAATAGTGTAACGGCGATAGTTGATATTGCCTAATGGAGGGAGCTGAGACCTTGGAGGATGAATAATAAAACATCGTCTTTAGTTCGAATTGAAACAAGGTTGATGCTTACTACAGAGTGACCTAAGTCTCTGGCTATGTGATACTTTGTTGCTCTACACTCAAACAAAAATAAAAATAAAAAGTAAAAATAAAAAGAGCACCTCAATGAGTATACCCACCGCACGTCAGCCTCTCGCTGGCTTAGAAGTTATCGAGCTGTCTAATATGATTACCTGTTCCCTGGCTGCCATGACTATGGCCGCTCAGGGTGCAACGGTGATTAAGGTCGAACCTCCGCTGCGCGGCGATCAAATGCGTCCCCTGGGAACACAGAAGAATGGGGTCTCCGGTTTTTTCCACAACTGCAACCGTGGCAAGCGATCTCTGGCCATAGACCTAAAATCCGAAGCTGGCGTTGAGGCGGTTAAAAAACTTGCGGCACGGGCTGATGTGCTGCTTCATAACTACCGTCCTGGGGTGATGGACCGCATTGGACTGGGCTCAGATGTGTTGCGCAAAATTAATCCTAGGTTGGTTTATGTGGCCGTGAGCGGTTTCGGTAAGGAAGGCCCTATGGCGAACAAGCCGGCCTTTGATCATGTCATTCAAGGCATGTCGGGGCTAACCAATTTACAGTCTCCGGATGACAATGGCTTTGATCATATTCGCACCTTTATTTGCGATAAGGTCACCAGCTACACGGTTTGCCAAGCTGCAACCGCCGCACTGGTTGCTCGAGCAACCACAGGCGAGGGGCAGCATATTGATATTTCTATGCTCCACGCCTGTCTCGCCTTTATGTGGCCAGACGGCATGATGCACAGAACCCTAAAAGATGATGATCGATTTGAAATGTCTCCCGGGGCGGATTATTTCCAAACACTCAACTTTAGTGATGGCGCAGTGGCTGTGGCGGCACTCACTGATAACCACTGGAAGGCTTTATTGCCATTGATTGGCTACCCCGAACTACTTGATACACCATTGTTTAGCAGCATTGCCTCGCGTATGTCGAATATGAAAGAAGTTGGCAAGGTACTTAAAAATCCACGTTTAGATATTGGTGTAGAGAAAGCGGTTGCCGCGCTCAAAGCCGCAGATGTTCCCTGTGCACCCTGTTTACACCAGGACGAAATTGAAGCCAATGAGCAGATTCAGGCGATCGATGCACTGGAAACCTATGTGACACAAGCCATGGGTAAACTGACGGTTCCTCGGCCTCCGGTCCAATTTGATGGGGCCACTACTTCAC
>Ga0115548_1001965_pt1 | contig 10868 bp, 12 predicted proteins | sample COGITO_mtgs_1004_4_FD_87187 | JGI IMG/M metagenome (GOLD analysis project Ga0115548, IMG submission 87187) | Pelagic marine microbial communities from North Sea - COGITO_mtgs_100423 | ecosystem: Environmental > Aquatic > Marine > Epipelagic | place: Germany:Helgoland, sampling site Kabeltonne...
AGAAAGTCACCTTTTTGGTATTATGGATTAACAGTTCCTAGGTCATTGTTTACACGGATCTTGGCCATTACTTTATCCACGGTGGCGTTATTTAGTTCGACTGGGATGGTTAAACCTTCATCTATGTTTTTCTGAATTATCCAACCATCTAGGAACATCTTAGCTGATTTGTATTCAGCATCCCGTTGGTATGAAGTAATCTGTTGACCGTACAATTCTTTCTGTTTCCCAATAGAACCTACAACGGTGGTAGTATCTGTTCGGGTGTCTAGTGTCTTAGCCCGTTCACTTTCAAGCTGTTCAGCTAGTACGCCGCTTTGGCGTCCAACAATCCCAGCAACAGCAGTAATTCCATCAGTACGTGTATCCATGGTTTGTCCACGTTGTACTTCTGTCTGTTCACCAACTAACGCTACTTGTGCTGGCAACTGAGTATCTAACTTATACTGTTCTTGTGATTTTTGGATTGGTAACAACTGTGTCAAATTAAACTGAGAAATAGCTTCTTCTGTAACTAATGTTGTGGCTAGATTATACGCAGCAATGTCACGTTGAACCGGTAGTATATCAGTTAGTTGGAAAGCATCCAACGCAACCTGTGCAGGCATCACAGAAGCTACTTGGTAATCAGTAACAGCTACATTAGAAGGCATGACTGTGTTTAGATTATAGTTAATTGTGGCAAGTTCTGCAGGCATTAAACTCTCAACCCGGAATGCTTCACCTACTGTTTTGGCTTCAGTCAATGAAATTTCACCATCAATCTGTGCCAATTTAAGTTTAGTAACACTGAATTGTGCAGCAGAATTCTGCATATCAAATGTGAGTTTATTGGTTTCAACTTTTGAGCGTTCAAGATCTATCAATGCTGTGACAACACCAATCTCAGCAGCACGAGCTTGCATCTGTGCTGTAATTGAGTCCCAACGAGCTTTATCTTTGTTCAGTAGAAATTGGGTGGAATTAGCGAGAACGCTTGTCATAACGTCTGTGTATACTTTAGCGTATTGATCACCAGATATACGGTTGTTTTTGAATTCACGATCAATATGTAAATCGACTGAGGCCATCAACGTATCAAATACACCGGCGCCATCTAAATCTTTTTCTGTTAGTTGGGCCAGAGTAACTGTCTCAACCGTTTGATAAATCTCTGAAGTTATATCCGCAACATAATTAAAATCAGCACCCGACAGATCCACCGTTGGTGGTACTGGTGCATTTGCTGTGAGGGAGGTGTACAAAGCATTAGCTACTGTGTCTGCTTCGCTTCCATCATGTAAATCTATATGTGCCATTGTACATCTCTCTCATTAGTTATAATTTATTCGTTACTTATAGCACCTGAAGCGGCTTGGCGAGAGGCCAATGCACTACGCTCACTATCAGACAATGGAGGCAACACTTCGATTGAGAATTTAGAAATCAATGTTGTCTTGTATTGCTTAACGCCAAACTGACCACCTTTTTTCTCTTTACGAAGAACGAACTTCATTTCACGTAGGCGATCAAGCAAGCATTGCTGGATGTGGTAACCTTCTTCAGATTCATCACCATAAGGAATATACTTGGAAACTTTACCAATATATTTACCAACAACAGTCTGAATTGAGCCAGTCAACTGAGAATCTGCAGGATCTAGGTTAACAATTCGTACCCGAACCAAAGCAAGAGCTTTTGCACGTACAACCTGACGACACAATACTGGGTCAGAGATTTTGTTGGCATCCATCAATACCAACTCAGCGTTGGTGGGTGGGCCTTTTGGTTTTGGTTGTTTTGGGATCTCTGGGATATCATCCATCTTACTTGGAGCATCATCAACAGGGCCAGCAGTTGCGGTAGCTGTGGATAGTGAAACAACAGAAGTAGTAGAGTTATCTATCTCAGAAGTTGAGGGGGAAGTAGCAATATCACTAAGATTCGTAGGAGCATCTTCTTTAGATGCTTCATCGCCACCAGAAGTTGACATGGAGTCCATAAGTTTCAAAGCATCAATGATTTTCTTTTTAAGACTATCAACACCGGAATTACCTGAAAATGTGAGTTTTAGTTCTGTTGCGAGTTCACGAATAGCAACAATATCGGTCACAGCATTAACGCGATCAATCTTATCTTGTAGTGTTAGGTTTTGAGAATTATCCATTGCAAATCTTTCATGTTGGATTTCTATTTATAAGAAAGGGGGCCGGTTGGCCCCCTTAATTGAGTTAGTTATTCTAGATCTTACTCAGGAGCAACTGTTTTTACCAAACCAATACGTTCAGAACGTAGGCTGATGAAGCCGTGGTAGAAGGTAATGCTTGAGAAGCCAATCTTACCATAAGGATCCGATACAGTTGCCATATCAGCACCAGGCTTCTTAACAATAATCTTAAACTTCTGCTTACCGTTCTTCGCGCCAGAGCTTTGAAGACCGACAGTAGCAAAAGAAGCATCACCAACAACCAACATCGGATAAACGTTATAACGTCCACCAGATTCTGCGTTACCTGGGTTTGTGCCCACGTCAGCGCCAGCACCTTCCCAGTGCATCATATTTGGAACGATGATAATGCGGAAGTCACCGACAGAACCAATTTCACCATTCAAGATTGTGGCTGCATCTGCATACTTACGAATAGGTACGAATGCTGCATTACCAAGACCATCAACCATGTTTTCAACAGTAATCTGAAGCTCAGAACCAATGTAAAGCAAACGAGAAGCATTAACAGTCATTGTGTCTGTCATCCGTGAACCTTTGATCACTTTCGTGTTCTTAGGAGTACGGTTGTCATCCAGAGTAATACTCAAACGTTTTAGGTCAGAGTAGTCAACAGTTGAGATGTTTGCACCTTCACCTGTAACTTCTTTAGTATTGGTAGCAATACCACCAAACACGATAGTACCAGCAGCGTTAAGCAAATCAATCTGCAATAGATCTTCAGTGATTTCATTCGCACCAGCCAACAGTTCACGAGACATGTGACCGTAAAGCTCACTATCAGTATCAAAAGTCAACGAGTCTTCAGTAAATTCAGTGAAGAAACCATGTTCAGCAAGTGTACCAGAACGTTCGATACGAGAGAAGCCAACGCGGTTAACACGACCACCTTCTTCGTTCATTGTTGGCATACGTCCAGCGATTGTACCAACATCTTTAGAAGAGCCGTACATATTACCGCCAGCTTGAAGCTTCACAGCACCAACATTTTCTGCAACAACCAGATCAGCTTTTGCTTCAGTAAGGTACTTAGCTTGTAGAGCATTAACAGTAACTGACATGAAACCAGCACCAGAAACGCCTGAATCATTTGCACCGAGGGTAGCAACTAGAGTTGAGCCTACATTATCATCAATGTTAACTTTAGCTGAAGCACCATCAGCATTTGCTACTTCCATTACCAGAGCAGGAAAAGTTACAAAGTATTCTGTCAATGACAGAGTTGCACCAGCAGCATCTAAACCTTGGTCAGAAATATTACGGTCATCTAAAAGAGGAACGTAGTAGAAAACCTTCAACTCTTTACCATAGTGTTTTGGCATTGAACGGACATCAGCTAGAGGTGAGAAGAACGACTGCTCAACAGCATCAATAAGGGAGCGTCGATCCCAATAAGAGGTGTTGAACTGTGTCCCCATTGTTGACGGGGAACCGCCAGCGGGATCATTATACAATTGTGGCATGAGGAATTCCTTTCATTCTCTCAAGTGGATTACTTTAGCCTGGATCTCCGAGAGCCATCATTTGCTCGTCGGTCATACTATTGTAATCCGGTGTATCGACCTCTCCAGAATTGGATGGGGTACGACTTTGGTTTTGTGAAGAGAGACTGGGATTGGGCAACGCCGTCTTCTTCTTGGCTGCCTTCCTGTGGCCAGTGTCAACAATCTTCGCTTTAGGTGCGACGGGATCAGCTGAGTTGCCTTGGTCTGGTACGGAGTTAAAATCACCACGGTTTGTCATTAACTGTCCAACCATTTTGTACGCTTGTATATACGATACATTAGTTAGTTTGCCGACATTACGCTGGTAATTCACCTCACTGTTAACTTTCTCATAGATCCCATTGTCACGTTGGTCAAGTAAACTTGTGAATAAAGATGGATCATCACGTAGAGCTTCTTTTGAATCATCATCCCAACTTGAAACAACTTCATTAATAAATTCTTGCCCACCTTCACGATCTTGAGTTGCTGTAATAGCATCTGAGAACGCTAAAGTTTTTGCATCCCCTTGATAATTAGGATTTTTATAATTATCAGCACCTTCCATATCTAAATCAATTGGATCAATTTTATGAGAGGCCAACAACTTTTTGATTGCTGCAGGGTCACCTTTGTTGAGATCAATCAAGTAACTTAACTTACTAACATCATTGATACCGTGCTGAGTTAACATCTGGTTCAACTGACGCATTGGCTTCATTTCTGCCAAACGACGGGAATAGTTAACACCCATCTGCATCATACGAACAACATCTTCAGGATCTTTAACTTCCATGTCTTTGCCATCTGCTTTGAACTTTGCAGTAACTTTGTCATAAAAGGATTGAACATCCCCAGAAGGAGCTACAATTTCTTTTGGCTTTTCTTCCTTGTTTTTTGGCTCTACTTTTTTATCATTAGAAGCGGGTGTCTTGTCATCCGTAGCCAGGTCTTCTTCTGACGCTGGAACTTCTTCCGCTTCTTGTTGTTCCGGATCCAATTCATCTTCTTGAGCTGTTGAGTGGTCAGCCCCATCAGATTGCTCTGGATCTTGACCGTCTTCGTCGGCAGGATCCTTCGAATCATCTTCCTGATTATCTTCAGCAGCATTAGGATCTACCTCCTCTGAGGCAGGAGTTTCTGGATCCTGGGCTTCATCTACAGGTGCTTCATTTTCGGCAGCCTGCATTGCATCGACCTGTTCTGGTGTCAGAGCCATTAACTCATCATCAGTAAGAGAATCGAATGTTTTTACGACAGTATCATCTGGCATGATTGTTATCCTTTCAAATTAGGGTTTGTTTAGGGCGGCTGCTTCAACTGATTCGTCATAAGCTTCCTGTAAATTTTTTAATTCATCACGAGCAATAGTACCCTTTTGAATAAATTCAGTTAGAAAAGTACGAAGGTTTGCAATACCACGTAGATCTTCTACGGCACCTTCAAATCCTTTAGGTGTCAGTTTACCTGAAGCCATCAAAGAACCTAGACGGTGTGGTTCCTGTACCATGTACAGATCCATGATAATTAGTTTAAATTCTGGCGTTTCAGTTAATTTGCGTGAAGCGTCTGAGAGTTTGATGAGGTGCTCACAAGCTGCCTTATGTTCTTCGTATTCTTCAAAGGTCATTGCGGTAGGTTGAGCTTCCTGCCCTCCATCGTCGTATAGTGTGGTCATCAGAGTATATCCTTCCAAGATAGTTGATTTCACGGTTTATGGTTTAGTTATTGTGGTAAAGCAAGGGGTTCCTGTGGAGCACCCGGTAGAAAGTCAGCTTGAGGTTGTGAAGCTGGTTGAGCATCTATAGCTGGAATTTGTTCAGGTACTGCATCATCACCTCGGTTAGATAGTTCATTAAATCCAACCGCAGCAGATATTAATCCACTAGGAGTTTCGCCTCCCAAAATACCTTTGGTTACTTCAAGATCTTGGTTCCCACGGGCCTGTGCAGCAGATGCTTCAATACCTCGTTTGTGATTTTCACCAGTCAAATTTTGTTGAGTTTCCATACCAATCTTCTCAGCTTCAGCAACAGTTTTAGCAACTTTGGCCTTTTCAAGATCTAATTCAGCTTGTGCCTGCTCAATAGCAATCTCTGCAAGTCGAACTTGTTGGGGATCTGGCTCTGGGCGATATGCCCGGATTTTTTCAGCCAGGTGTGGCATACGTTTAAGATCTGCAATCTCAGATAAGATAACTGCATTCATACCAGGATCCGCATTTGGGCCTTGTGTCTGTAGGATGAAGCCAAGATCTTGGGCTTTAGCTTCATCAGCAGCAGCTGTAGATATCGCAACTTTCATATCGAACTTACCTTCAAGCTCATCACGGCGTACAACTACAAACTCTTCATCTGTTACCCGAACAACTTCTTCATCTGTTAGGAACTTCTGGTTCATTGAGATAATTTTCTCACCAATATGTTTCATACCTTCAGCTAAACGACGAAGAATACTGATCTCACGTTGACCAGCTGCATCTAGAGCACCATTAATACCACGAGCGACTGAACCAAATGCATCCCCTGTTATACCGCTTGCAAAAGATTTAACCCCAGAAAGTCCTTCAGCTTCAGCATTTTGAAGTTGAGACATCTGTAAAGCTGAAGCAGGGATATCGGAATAGGTCATCTGTTGGACAGCAACTTTAGGATCTGAATTTGGATTGTATTCGAAGTCCTCTCCAGATGTGAAGCGTCGCTTATTGACTGGATCTAGGAAACCTTTAGCATAGCCTGTTTGTCCATTGGCAGAACGACCAAGCAGATCAATCATACCACGACTAACTGCGCCCAATACACGTTGATTATCTTGTAATATTGAAGCATCAGCCTCACCAAATGCAGATTCAAGTATGGGCATATAAGGTACAACAACAAATGGCGCCTTACGATCTGGGAAGGGATTCTCTGTCATCTGAATAATAGTATCACCAATGAATGAAACCAAAATAGGAACCATTTCACCATCGCCGTGGATATCAAACAAACCCCAATACTCGTATACCAAGATTTTCTGTTTATCTGTATTTACTCGTGTATCTGCTTCTGGTGTATTTGAGGTATGATCCGGGTCGCCTAATTTTGATTTAACAGCATTTGCACGCCATTGAACTTTATCCAGGTTTTTAAATGACTTACGTTTTCTGATATCAGATTCAGTAGCTTCATAGGTATATATCATATATTGAGCTTCTTCCCATATACCATCACATGATGGATCAATGAAGAAGTTACGGATATTGATTATACGAATAGACGGTTGATTAACTGTAATCTTGTTCTCATACACTTGATCAATTGAAGTTTCTTCTGCAGTTACTGGGGTACCATTTTCGATGGTGTATTCCACGGCAGCCTGAATATCTTCAGGTAGATTAGCGAAACGAGGATCTTCATTCTGAAGAAGTTCTCCTGCAGCTTGTAAGGAGGCCAATAATTCTTCATTCTCAGGGTTAATCTCAGAGTAGGAATACACTGGTTTATCTACCAATACTTTTTCAATTTTACGTTCCCAACCAACTCGAAGGACACATGTACCTTCATCTACAGTTGTACGCACATACCGATCAATAAAAGCCACTTTACTTAATTTAGTATCAAACTGCCAATTCAGTAGTAGTTGATTTTGACGAGATGCTGCAGCGTCTGCTGCGGTACGAGGCTTTAATTCATACATACGATCAGTATCTAAGAAAGGTTCTGATAAAGCAGGGTAACGCCATTCATTATGTTTACGGATAAGTTTAGGCTGAACTTTAGATCGACCAACTTTGTTTGTTTTATTCCCAGATTCTTTACCGGTAGCATTACGAAGAGCTAACCAACCATCAACATTGGTAGTTTGGTCTTTGTTTTCTGGACGAGCAAATTCAAGATCCCCTTTGAGATCTTGTATAGATGGTTCTTTATCCCACTTGGTTAAGCGTTCATTAGAAGACACATCCAATTTATCTGGATCCGTAGGCAATTCATTGCCACTCTCATTTTTACGATCTGTGGTGTCATTAGATATTACATTAGAATTGTGCGCCATTACGGAACTCCTACTTATTTATGAGCCAGATACAACATCTGTTACTTTATTGTAAGCATCAACTGCAACTTGTTTTTCACCCGCACACTCTATTAGCGCATCTCCAAGGCGACCTATACGTATTTCATCTGAACCAACAGAAGAACCCCTGATTGTTTTTATTACAGACAGGGGATGAGGACAGGGTTCAGAAATATTGGAAGGTAGTCGATCAGGGCGTACTCCATCGCCGTTCAAGCCGTCGCATCCCGTCAGGGCCAATACCAGGACTATCGTTGGCGGCAAGAGTTTCAAGCTCATAATTCAATTCCTCTTTTTCGGTTTTTAATGTCTCAAGTTTGGCTGCCTGTTTAGCAACAACTTCACCTAAGTCAAATAGTTCATCTTGTGTTTCAAGCCGGGCTTGTTCAGTTTTAGCGTATGCGTATTTTTTACCATGGCTGAAACCAAAAAAGAATGTACCTGTTATTATGGATAGAATAAGGCCACCCATAATCAAGTACCCCTGAACACCTGTGAATAATTTAAACATTACATAAACCGATCTACCATACGAGTACGAAGGACTTCGCCTACGGCTTCAGCTGTAAGATATTTTTGTAAATCATCGGGAAGTACTCGAATATCCCACTTACCTCGTTGACGAATACCAAGAGTAGGTTGAACCTCCGCATGTGTCAGGCATGTCCATTTAGATACACGGATATCAAAAAGGCGACAATATTCTGCAGAGCGTTCAAGCATTCCATCTATACCAGCCCACGTAATTGGTGAAATACCTGCATTAACCACATTACCGTGAACAGTCGCAGCTGCCATACAAGCGACTGATAGGCCAATTGCACCAGTGTTAGCGTTGAGAGTGTGAGATACACCCACTCGGCCAGGAATGTAATAAGCTTGTTGTTGTGCAGGCGCTATACCATCATAATGATTACCTTCCTTATCAAAAACATCATTATAATGTTTTAGTGTAAACGGGGAAACGGTATATGAGCCAGCTGTCCAATGCCAATGAATTCGGGTGATTCCAGATGGGTCAAAGAGATCTTCTTTTTGTTCAGCATCTAAACCTATACTGAAATTAGCTAGAGCTTGATGAATGGCATTACGAGTGGCTGGCCCATTCATACCATCAACAACCAAAGGCTTATCTAAGATGTTGAAAGAGTTGATTCGTATTTGATAATCTCGCACGGAACGTGGAAAAGTGTGAACATTTGACATACTATTCTCCTAAAGTTTTCCATGAGCCTTGAGCAAATAAATTACGCTCAAATTTCAATATAGGTTTACCTGTTACGGTATGTATAAATGGCTTGCCTGTGGTATCATTAATTATAGGGCACCAATGCCCCGCGTATACTTCCCAATTATCTGGAATTGGCTGATCAGACGTGTATTTAATTACCCAAGGCCCCCACAACTCAGCATTACTTGAAGGAGGTCTGTCTACACCCACACCAGAAAAACTCTCTTCTGCATCTGTATTGACAATTGTACGTCGTTTTGGGGCATCATGAAACAACACATAAGCAATGAGTCCTTCTCCCTGGGTATCAAAATTACATCTACGTTTGCGTAGCTCTCCCAAAATTTCAGCACCGGAAGGCAGTATACTTACTTTATGTACCACTACATCTGTAAATGGAGTAAGCATAAAAGTATCACGATACATACGAGATTCTGTTATTTTAGGTGAATGTATAATTAAATTTTGAATAACAAATAGAAGGGCTAAACCTAAAGTGAAAGTTCTACGGAATCGGTATCCAGGTTTATATGCTAGTTCATTCATCTGTGATATCCTCATCATCTTTGAGATCTTTGCGTTGTTTGGCTAAAATCTCGGTACGATATTTAAACTTATCCATTACATATCGAATAAGTAATATACCAAGTAATCCCATTATGAATGCACCAGTAGTATTAGCCTCATCTGAAATCTTGATACCTATCATACTTTCCATTAGGCCCAAAGTAAACGGGCCTAAATACTTAGCACATATACCTCCTATAAGTATAGAACCTACACCAGTTTTCCAGTGTTCACGTTCAGAATACCAACGAACAGCTCCTCCTGCCATACCAGCAAATATTACCGACATTGTTGGATCATTGTAAATAAGCTGTACGAGAGATCCAATAATCAAAATAGTAGAAGTTGTGTTGTCTATGATAGCATTTGGCTCAACAACTTGTAATTTTATTATCATTATACAAAACCTCTGTCCTCAAAGCGGGTGTCTTCTTGTACTTCAGACACGCTGCTATTGTTTTTTGCTTCATCCTCGCCAATGTGTCGTAAGTAGGTTGCAAAGTAAGCATCGCCTTTGGCCGTATGTTCTGCACCATTCATATGGGAAAAATACAGAGATGCAACGAATAGTTGTAGAGCAGTCTCCAAATTCGGCGGTAAATTGATTGTGTCTGTTTCAACAATAGGTAGGTGTTTAGACTGATAACGGATTCGTACTTTTGGATCCAACATTAACATACTGTCTGTTGAGAAACGTAAACTATTGAAATTAGGCGTCATTATGTGTCCATTGGTATCGTGTGCGTGCGTGCGGCCATCTTCTGCGATCACATCCAGCACCTTCACGAAATCAGTCTCAACAAATGTGACACTATCGACCACTTCGAGGTAACTACCTACACCTACTGAAACCAAGGGGTATAACTGCTGGCCTTTAATGAATGTCAGATCCAGCATAGCTGTAACCAAAGGAAATTTAGTAGAGAGATCTACTAATCCTTGATTCGTAAGGCTGAGTATTGTTTTTATGTAATCTGGATTTATTTCTCCCAGTACAGATTTATCAACTGCACCTGTATTTTTCATCTGTCCCATAGCAAGTCGTGAAGAAAACTCTGTAAATGTCATCATGGTAGGATCCGATCATATTTTGAGAGGCTTAAACCACATATGAACCAAAAGATCCATCGTCAATCTCTTCTGCAAGTAAATCATCTTTACCCCATACCTGCTCATTACGGGGGGTAGAATCATTACCGTCAATTGGTACATCTAATCCATAAGGTTTCCATGGATTCATATTCTGAAGCATAGAGATTGTATCAAGAGAGTCATCTTTCCCTTTAATACCATCTTTAGTAGCCAAAGCAATCTGCTCCATCAT
>Ga0115548_1001967_pt1 | contig 10863 bp, 9 predicted proteins | sample COGITO_mtgs_1004_4_FD_87187 | JGI IMG/M metagenome (GOLD analysis project Ga0115548, IMG submission 87187) | Pelagic marine microbial communities from North Sea - COGITO_mtgs_100423 | ecosystem: Environmental > Aquatic > Marine > Epipelagic | place: Germany:Helgoland, sampling site Kabeltonne...
CAGTAGTTTCTAGAGATTGAAGCCCAAAGGTGGACAAAGGTTCGGCCCAAGGCTCAAACCAATCACTACGCCAAAAAGCCATCTCTTGTAACTTACGAATCACCACATTGACGAAAGTGATCATAGTCATAAGCCCTAATATGAGGGCAATAAAATTACGCTCAATGCGGTCGCCTAGGGGGGCGGTTAGTATCGGTGGAGAAGTCATAACGACACCTTAAGGTAATAAAAATAAGGCATAAAAAATAAGGATCTAAGTAAGATAGGGCCAAAAATCAGGGACAAAATAGCAGAGCCAAAGAAAGTAGGGCCCTAAAATTTAGAGCCCTTTTATTAATGGATTACTAGCGGACTAGTATTTAGCGTTAATAGCCTGCGCCGCATCAATATTGTCCTGGCCTACATCATCTTTAAACTGATCCCATACTGGTAGCATGGCAGCTTTCCACTCGGCCCGTTGGGCTGCGGTTAAGGTGTGGATGGTTTTTCCGGCCGCCAAAATAGCTTCTTTGTTGGCTTCGTTTACACCAAAGGCTTGAGCGTTACGAGATACAGTGACTTCACGCAGTATGGTTGCCAATTGATTGCGAATATCGTTTGGCAGGCCGTCCCAGAACTCAGTAGAGGTTATTACCAAGTAGTCGATTACCCCGTGATTGGACTCGGTAACACTGTCTTGTACTTCAAAGAACTTCTTGCCGTAGATGTTGGAGTAAGTATTTTCCTGACCTTGAATAATACCAGACTGTAAGGCTTGATAAACTTCAGAGAAGGCCATTTTTTGTGGTACCGCACCCAGTGTTTTAAATTGAGCAACCAATACATCGGAAGCTTGTACTCGAAACTTCAAGCCGGCAGCGTCAGCAGGAGATATCAGCGGCTTGGTTGCAGATAATTGCTTTAAGCCGTTGTGCCAAAATTCAAGTCCTAATAAGCCACGTTTTGTCATCGATTGCTTCATCGCTTGACCTGATGCAGATGCTTGAAACTCATCGATCGCGTCAATGTTCTTAAACATGAATGGCAAATCGAAAAGACGGAATTGCTTGGTGTACTTTTCAAATTTCGACAAAGATGGCGCAGCCATCTGTACGTCGCCTAACAACAGAGCTTCAAGTACTTTGCCGTCATCGTATAGGGTGGAGTTTGGGTAAACTTCTAAACATACTTGACCGTCCATTTCGCTGTTTACACGAGCGGCAAGCTCAGTAGCAGCGATGCCTTTAGGATGCTTGTCGGTGTTAGTTACGTGGCTAAATTTGATGACGATTTCGCCTTCCTGGCAAACTTCACTGGCTTGGGCTGGAGTGGAAATAAGAGCCACCGCCATCGTGCTGGCTAGTGCAGTTTTTATAAAAATTTTCATGATGAACCTCGTTATTACAATTATTATTGATTCTGTAGTCGGACTACTCGCTTATCTACTGCAACTCTTGTGCCAAATGTTAACTACTTGAAAAATATGGTTATATTTTTCAACGTAAAGGTATAGTGTGGTGTAGCCCACACACTAATTATTCATAGTATGTGGGAATCTACACACCTTTTTGGATTGTTACAGACGCTTCACGTCGTAATAGCCAAGCGTTATTTAATCATCTTTAAAGCGATGACGATCAATCCCATACTTGGCTAACTTGTCGTATAACGTCTTTCGTGCAATACCTAAACCCTCGTAGGTAAGTTTAATTGAACCTTGTGCTTGAGACAGCGCTTCTTCTATGAGACGCATTTCATAACGCTCCAATCGGCTTGGCAAGCTGCTGTGGCTAAGGTCAGATTGCCAGTTGGCTAAAGTACTCTGGTCGATCAATGTGTCTGTTAGCACAAAGCGCTCGGCCACGTTAATAAGCTCACGCACGTTGCCAGGCCAATTATGCTGCATCAACGTGTCGATCACATGAAGGGATAAGTTAGGTGCCGGAATGTTAAAGCGGCTACAGGCCTGGCTAACAAAATAATGAAACAGCAGCACAATGTCTTGGTCTCGTTGGCGTAATGGTGGCAAATGCAGCTCTACTACGTTCAGGCGATAGTATAAATCTTCCCTAAAAGAGCCTTGCTCAGACAGCTTTTTTAAATCGCTTTTAGTGGCTGCAATGACACGGATATCAATATCAATGGATCGATTGGAGCCTAGTCTCTCTATTTGACGTTCTTGTAGCACGCGTAATATCTTAACGGCTAACGATAAGGGGATGCTTTCCACTTCATCTAGAAAAATGGTGCCTTGGTGTGCGTATTCAAATTTACCAATGCGAGCTTGTTTGGCATCAGTAAAAGCGCCAGCCTCGTGGCCAAATAGCTCTGCTTCCATCATGGATTCGGGTAATGCAGCACAGTTGATAGCGACAAAGGGGCCTTTATTGCGGTCACTTTGTTCATGTAAACACCTAGCAGCCAATTCTTTACCGGTGCCTGTTTCGCCGCAAATGAGCGTGTTAACGTCTGCTTTGGCTAGACGGGTAATCTTTTCTTTAAGGGCATTGATGATAGGAGACTGGCCAATAATGGTTTCTGTGTGCTGAGCGGCAATGGCGTCTTTTAACCGCCGGTTTTCAAGCACCAGCTGGCGTTTGTCTAATCCTCGTTTAACCACTTCTAATAGATGTTCTCTACGAAATGGTTTTTCTATGAAATCATAAGCTCCGCTGCGAATAGCACTCAGCGCCATTTGTACATCGCCGTGGCCGGTAATCAATATTACTGGCAAGTCTGTATCTAACTTTTGCAGCGTCGCCAACAACTCAAAGCCGTCCATTTTTGGCATACGAATATCACTAATAACGATACCCTGCCAGTTCCTGTCAAGGGTAGCTAAAGCGTCTTCCGCGCGGGCAAAAGCAACCGCTTTATAATCTGCCAGGTGCAGCATTTCAACTAATGCATTACGAATATCTTGGTGGTCGTCAACCACACAAATAGTAGGTGAGTTCATGTGTTTTTCTCTGGTGGCTCTTTCTAATATCGTTTGATGTCGCTTAATGTCGATTTTTGGCCTGTAGCTGGACAGCAAATACAGCACCGTTGGCGGAGTTTTTAGCACTTAAATCTCCGCCCATGGTTTTGATAATACTGTATGAAATGGTAAGGCCTAAGCCTAGTCCCACACCTATATCTTTGGTGCTAAAAAATGGGTCAAATAAATGATGTAAGTGCTGACTATCTATGCCAGACCCGGTATCAGAGACATAAATGCTGATCTGCTTTACATTTTCTGGTGAGCCATTCTCAAAGCATATGCTAATTCTCTTGCAAGGGCTTTCTTTCATGGCATCTAGGGAATTGGTTAATAAGTTAATAAATACTTGTTCTAAGCGCACGCCATTGGCCAGCACTTGTATGGAGGACATATCTACTACCATGGTTTCAACCCCCTCTTCTTTGATGCGGGATTGAAGCAAAGACAAAGCATTGTCTAAGGCCTCTTGTGGACAAATCCACTCGTTTTTGGCGTCTGTTTTACGACCAAAAGTTTTTAGATGAGAAGTAATGAGTCCCATTTTATGGGCCAATGTTTTGATCTGTATAAGTTTTTCTTGTGCTTTGTCCGGTTGCGCGCGCGCCAGCCACTGCTCTGCGTTTTCAGTTAAGGCCATTATGGCGGTTAGCGGCTGATTTATTTCATGGGTGACACTGGTGGCCAACTGGCCAAGCGTGGCAAGCTTAGCCGAGTGAATGAGCTCTTGCTGGGTTTGTTTGAGTTCTTGGTTACTAGCTTGCAGGGCTTGCGTGCGCTCTGCAACACGGGTTTCCAGTAACGCTTTAGCTTGCTGTAAGCGGTGTTGGTTAACCTCACGGCGCGCGAATGTTTCGTTGAGCTGTAAACGCCTTTGTATGGCCACGTAGGCTAATGAAAGTACTAAAATAAATAATAATGCTGAGATGCCTGTGTTACGCTGGATCGCCAAATCACATTGTTTTAAGTCGCCATGGGCATATAGGGTCCAGGCAAGGTCTGGCAAAAAATAGGAGGTTTCCAGCACTCTTTCATAACCAAGTTTAGGTAACTTAACGATGTCTGCACCCTCGATATTTCGGATGACTTCTATTGGTAATATGGGGAATGATGTAGTGGGGTATTTATGGGTTAACTTAATGCGCTGTTTTTGCGTATCGGTTAAACGTTGACGACTGGTAAATAACCAAGACGCTGTACTGGACGCGATCACTATTTGGTACTCGTCGGTAACCATCATAGGTGTAAACCTGTGCAGCCAGCTTCGCTCTAGGCGTGCCATATTGACCTTGACCACGATTACTCCTATAACATCCCCGGAGCTAGGATCACTCAAAGATTCGCTGAAATAATAACCACGTATACCGGCGTTTACTCCCATGGTAAAAAACCCACCTGAACGGCCTTGCATAGCGTCTTGAAAAAATGGCGTATGGGAGTAATTAAGACCTTCATTATCAATATTTGTGGAGACTAGGGTTTGCCCAGCAGTGCCCAGTAGAAACACTTCGTCAGAATTGGTGGTGGTGCGGATATGCTGCAGATAATTGTGGATATTAGTGCTGTTAAACAGGTGTTGATTAGAGACGCTATCTGTTAGCGCTACATCCATCATTAACATTTTAGGAATAGAGCGGTATTTTTCTAGTTCGCTCTCCAAACTGTCGGCAAATAGTAGAAGGTCGTTGTGTATGACTTGACGCAGGTTCTGTTGTGCTTGGTTGGTAAAGACATGAAAACTGGCTAGCACCCACAGAGGCAGGACTATAATCAGCGTTATAATGTATAGAAATTTTATGTTGTTCTGCAGCCAACTGCGAGGAGGGTACGGGTTGTCTATTTCATTTGTCATGAGGAAAGTATACGGCAAAACAAAAAATGGTTCAGCAATAGGTATGGAGATATTTAGCTATAGTAAAAGGATGCCCAGGCAGGTGATGCAGGGCAGTTGGAGCAATTCATCAACCACCATATTTACCTACTTCAATCAGGTTGCCATCTGGATCGCGAAAGTAAATTGATTCGATAGCGCCAACCGCCCCAGTTCTAAAAACTGGCCCCAATTCTATCACCACGCCCTTCCCTTGCAGATGATGCATCACTGAAGCTAAAGGCAATTTGGTAATTAGGCATATATCTGCGGACCCAGGGGCTGGATTTTTGGCATGAGGCATTAAAGGAGAGTGAGCAGGGTGAATGTTAATTTTTTGCTCGCCAAAACTTAATGCTGTCCGGTTGTCACCAAAAGTAATCGCGGTCATTCCTAGAGCTTCACTGTAAAAAGAGCAGGTTTTTTTAATATCTGCCACAGTCAAAACTAAATGATCTAAGTGAGAAATAAGCATAATATGCCTCCAGTAGATTGTTTGAGTTTATTTACTTAACACTTAACCTTAGACCGTATTAAGATTTTGTGGGCCAACTTTAGTACCGGCTCATCCACCATTTGACCACGAAATTGGAAACTATTGTTACCCGTAACCGCGGCTTTTACGACAGCGCAAGCCCATTCTATTTGAGCATCGCTGGGAGTGAATATAGACTCAACTATAGCAATCTGGTTTGGGTGTATACACATCATGCCTCCCATACCGGCGGCGGATGAGTATTGGGCTGTGCGGCGCAGGTAGTCATGATCGTTTAATACTGGACAAACACCATCTAAAGGGGCCGGAAGCCCCGCCATTAAGGATTGGCTTAGGAGTAAAAACCGGCCTTGATTGAGCATAGACTGACCGCCTTCGTGGTTGGAGTCTAAGCCCAGTTCGAAGGCTAAATCTAGCGTTCCATAAAGGAGACGAGCTACACCCGGTACGTTCACGGTTACAGGTAGTTCGATGAGCCCCCGCACACTCTCAATAATGAGCCACAAGGGGCAACTTAAGGCGGCCACTGTAGCTCTTGTGCTGTCTGCTTCTGCCTTAGGTAGAACAACCCCCGCCAGATTAGAGTGTTGAGCTAGCGCCAGATCTAAGTGGTAGTCATCGGTGTCTGCAGCATTAATCCTGAGAAGTATTTGAGCATCAGTCACTTCATCTAAAAATGCTGCAATATGATCGCGAGCGGCGGCTTTGTCTGCTGCTCCCACAGAGTCTTCTAAATCGAGGATAACAGCGCCTGGGCCTGCGGCTATCGCCTTAGAAAAACGTTCTGGACGATCCCCTGGCACGAATAATAAACTACATACGCTGTCTAAATCGGTCATCAAATGGCCTGCTTCTTTTGCAGGGCAGCTATCTGCTCTGGGGTATAATCCAACTCCGTCAGAATGCTTGAAGTGTGCTCACCTAAAGCTGGCACTGGGTCCATTCTAGGCTCTGGGCCAATGCCGCCTGGAGGAATAAGGGCAGGCACTGAACCAGCGCTAGTATTTACTTGTCGCCAGCGTTCGCGGTACTTCAGTTGCGGATGTGTCCAAACGTTGGCCATATCCCGCATCTGTGAATTGGCAATACCGGCGCTTTCAAGGCGTTCGATCACTTGTTGGGCTGTTAAGTGGGAAAACCCAGAAATTATGCAATCTGTTAATGACTTTTTGTTCTTCACGCGTAAGCTATTGGTGGTAAAACGGGGATCTGTGACTAAGTCAGGATCTTGTAATACCAGTTTACAAAAGGACTGCCACTCGCGCTCGTTTTGGAGGCCAAATAACACGGTGTCGCCATCGCCCGCAACAAATGGGCCGTATGGGAAGATAGTGGCGTGGCTTGCGCCGGCCCGGTCTGGTGGGGCTGCGCCGTCATAGGCATAGTACAGCGGGAATCCCATCCACTCTGTCATTGCCTCAAGCATGGACACATCGATATTACATCCCTTGCCACTTTTCCCACGCTGTATTAACGCCGCTAGGATGTTGGTGTAGGCGTACATGCCCGCGGCAATATCGGCGATAGAGATGCCCGCTTTGCTGGGATTTTCTGTGGTGCCTGTGGTGCTTATAAAGCCCGCTTCTGCCTGTATTAAAAGATCATACGCCTTGCGGTCTTGATAAGGCCCTCCATTCCCGTAACCAGAGATATTGCATACGATCAGCTTAGGGTTAATGGCTGCAAGGTCGGCATAACTTAGACTCATGCGAGCGGCTGCCCCTGGCGCCAAATTTTGTACTAACACATCAGCTTCCATCAGTAGTTTATGCAGTATGTCAGCGCCCTCAGGCTGTTTAAGGTCTAAAGTGAGGCTTTCCTTGGAGCGGTTAACCCACACAAAGTGGGATGCAAGGCCGTTTACTCGCTGATCGTAGTTGCGAGCAAAATCACCCACTACAGGCCGCTCCACTTTAATCACACGAGCCCCTAAGTCGGCCAATTGGCGCGTAGCAAAAGGAGCCGCAATGGCATGCTCTAAGCTAACTACAGTGATACCTTCCAGCGGCAGCATTAAAATGACCTCGGCAGGCCAAGCATGTGCTCAGCCACATACGACAAAATTAGATTAGTCGAGATCGGAGCCACTTGGTATAGGCGTGTTTCGCGGAATTTGCGCTCTACGTCATACTCGGTGGCAAAGCCAAACCCACCGTGAAACTGCAAACAAGCATTTGCGGCTTCCCAGCTAGCTTTGGCCGCCAAATATTTGGACATATTGGCTTCACCGCCACAGGCCTGGCCTGTGTCAAACAGCTCGCAGGCTCGGAAACGCATTAGATCCGCCGCTTCGATCTCAATTTTAGCTTCGGCGATGGGGAATTGGACACCTTGATTCTGGCCAATAGGGCGGCCAAATACCTCTCGGTTCTTGGTGTAATCAACCACTTTATCTAAAAACCAGCGGCCGTCGCCAATGCATTCAGCTGCGATCAGTACGCGCTCCGCATTGAGACCGTCGAGTATATAGCGAAAGCCATAGCCCTCTTCGCCAATCAGATTTTCCGCTGGTATTTCTAGCTGGTCAAAGAACAGCTCACTAGTTTCATGATTAACCATGTTGCGAATGGGGTTCACAGTCATTCCATTGGCCATAGCGTCGGCAATATCAACGATAAAAATGGACATCCCTAAAGATTTCTTTTCCACTTGATCCAATGGCGTGGTGCGGGCCAGCAGTATCATCAAATCGGAATGTAATACACGACTGATCCATACTTTTTGACCATTGATCACATACTTGTCACCTTTGCGCACGGCGGTGGTTCTAAGCTTGGTGGTGTCGGTGCCGGTGGTGGGTTCGGTCACCGCCATAGATTGAAGTCGCAATTCCCCCCTGGCGATGCCGGGTAGGTAGCGTTCTTTTTGCGCTTCAGAGCCATGTCTCAACAGCGTGTTCATGTTGTACATCTGCCCGTGACAGGCTGCAGCATTGCCACCAGATCTATTAATTTCCTCCATGATTACGCTCGCCTCAGCTAGGCCTAGGCCGGAACCACCGTATTTCTCAGGTATTAGAGCGGCTAACCAGCCGGCCTTGGTTAGAGCGTTGACAAAGTCTTGAGGGTAACCACGCACTTCGTCTATTTGGCGGTGATATTCGGCCGGAAATGTGGAGCACAGGGCTTGTATCGAGTCACGAATATCTTGATAGCTATTGGTCATGGGTGGGTTCACTTTATTGGTTCACTTTATTTTTGCTAGGGCCTGAATAGCCAGAGCGCCATCATCGCGTCGTACCCACAGTTTGACGGTTTTTCCGTCGGCGTTAGGCTGGCCGTGTATGGAGAATTTATTTGTTTCAAAAACAGGCGCAAGGGCGCGGAATTCAAATTCACATACAACGGCATGGGGTAGTTCAGCGCGCACCAAATCTAGCAGCATGGTTGCCATCAAAGGCCCATGCACTATCAAGCCTTTATAGCCTTCGGTGTCGGCACAAAACGGCTGGTCATAATGAATTCTGTGGCCATTAAACGTTAGCGCCGAATATCGAAACAACAGCACTGGGTCAGGGTCGATGTTTCTACTGAAGGCCGATTCACTAGGGGCGCTAGGTGGTATTACTTCCGGTGCGTCCGCATTAATTTTTTCACGATAAACGATGTCGTGTTCTTCCTCTATACATAGGGTCTCGCCATCATGGACTTGATGCAAAACGGTGACAAATGCAAGCGCACCTGAGCGGCCAGTTTTTTGTGTTACAGCCTTAATGGTAGATGTCTTGTTAAGCTGAGCACCGATATTCATCGGAGCTAGGAACTTCAGTCTACTTCCAGCCCACATTCGCCTAGGCAACTCAAGTGGAGGCAGAAAACCACCTAGCTTAGGGTGCCCGTCATACCCTTTGTCCTCTAAGTTGAAGACCTGCAAAAAATAGAGCCAGTGCCACAAATGAGGTAATGGGTCCCCATCTTTATATATTAGGCCGCTATGATTCAGTGTGGCAGCCATGGCGTTAGCAGGAAAGGCCGCTATCCGCTCGTTGCTGCTCTCAGACTTACCTACCCATTCATTTACATTCATATTATTAACTCACTAAACTCGTCAAGGTAGTAATATTGCCATTCATATTGAGTTCTGTATATTAGTACGTAAAGAACATCACGTAAGACATAGGTTAATACAAAATGAACATAGACTCTACTGACCTTAAGCTGTTTGTCAACATTGCGGCATGTAGTAATTTGACTCACGGTGCCCGCGCTACCTACTTGTCGCCTCCTGCTGCTAGCGCCCGTATTAAAGCAATGGAGCATGAAACTGGCGCGCAACTTTTGTATCGCAGTAATAAGGGCATAAGCCTAACTGCCGCTGGAAAAATCACGTTACATAGAGCTCAACTTATTCTGCGGCAAATGGACTATTTGGCAGAGGAGCTAACGAACACAGCGACAACTCATGTGCGAATCTTTGCAAACACTACTGCGGTGACCGAATTTTTGCCGGAAATTGTTGCGCAATTCCTGTCCAAACGTCCAGGAGTGTCGGTGGATCTGCAGGAGCGCCTTACGGACGACATAGTTAACTCGGTGGTAAATGACACGGCTGATATCGGCATTATTTCAGGAGAAATCCACCAGCCAGGCCTGCGGGCAATTCCGTTTTCCACCGACCGTTTGATGCTGGCTGTTTCCCCAGATCACCCACTAGCAAAAATGCGAAAACCTATAACCTTGGAGCAAACCTTAGAGTTCGAACACATTGCTTTGCACGAAGGAAGTACCATGCTCGATTTTTTACGGCTGCAGTTCAGTCGCAGCGGTTACGATCGCACTATACGCTTCCAAGTACGAAGCTTTGAAGCCATGTGCAGAGTTATTGAAGCTGGCGTAGGTATAGGTGTGGTGCCTGAGTCCGCTGCAATTAGGCACTCCAAAACGATGAATCTAAAACTTGTGGAGCTGGCTGACAGCTGGGCATTGAGGGATCGTAGTGTGCTAGTGCGTGATGGTGAGGAGCTGTCCAGTTCTGTGCAAGCTCTAATTGATATGCTGATTTCGGCAGGTGCAGGTGGCAAACTATTGCATTAGAAAAATCAATATTAAGCCTATAGCCGTTGCTTATCCTCTACTGTCCTCACGGGTACTTGGGGTAATTATGCCGAAAACTGCCTGCTCTCATAACCTTTGGGTGCTTAATTATGTACACCTCTATTTACAAAAAAATTGATATTATGCAAATGATGTCGTTTTTGTATGAGGTTATGAATCGCGCGCTTAGTGAGTAATATAGAGTGGTGTCAGGGTTTTTTGTTAGATTTCATAAGAAAAATTATGGCGGTTTTGTATTTGACGCTTGTATGGCTTCATGGTTAATATGATAGGTGTAAGAAATAAGCATATCCCTTGTATGAGTGTGCTTAGATCTCTCATCGCATAACTAATGCGCTATTGACCTTAAAATAATAACAACAAATGGAGGGAGACAATGACTCCTGAAGAAATGCAGGCAGCAATAGAGGCGTTGCAAGGTTTGAGCAACACTAACCTTGAAATATTTTATTATTGGTGTACCGCCATTATGATTCTAATTCAC
>Ga0115548_1001978_pt1 | contig 10825 bp, 6 predicted proteins | sample COGITO_mtgs_1004_4_FD_87187 | JGI IMG/M metagenome (GOLD analysis project Ga0115548, IMG submission 87187) | Pelagic marine microbial communities from North Sea - COGITO_mtgs_100423 | ecosystem: Environmental > Aquatic > Marine > Epipelagic | place: Germany:Helgoland, sampling site Kabeltonne...
GCAGCAGGTCACCGAAGTCACCGCCGACGACATAGAAGTCAAACTCTCCTGGCGCCAGGGCAACCTAATCTTCCGCGGTGAGTCCCTCGAAGAAGCCGTCAAAGAAATTGGCCGCTACACCTCCGTAGAGTTTATCTTTATTAACGAAGACCTGAAAAAAACCCGCGTCGCCGGCATGTTTAAAGCTGGCGACGTAGAAGGCCTGCTGGCCACATTGCGCGAGAACTTCAATATAGTCTCCGAGCGCGACGGCGCCGGCAACGTGCTACTCAACACCAAATAAACCCAGATAAGGTAACAACCCCAGGGGGCCCCATTACGCCAATCAGCCAACCACATGAGCCAAGCCTATGAGTCGACCATAAATGTTTGAAGTTTTATGGGGGAAAAAATTTAACCAGTCGTCTATTCAAAACGCGCAGATAACGAGCGCGGTTGGGGAAGAGGGCAGGTTAACCTTTCGCAATGCGGTAGCTGTGTTGGCAGTATTGTTTTGCCTCCATTCACACAACAGTTTCGCAGTCACGGACGACACCATTCCTTTCAATATTCCCCAGCAGCGCGCCGATAGGGCGCTGACACAGTTTGCTGAACAAGCCAATCTAACCCTGGTGTTTCCCTTTGAGCAACTCAAAGACAAAACCGCCAACCGATTGGTCGGTGACTACCCCATAGCAACAGCCATAAATCTGCTGCTGCACAACACCGGGCTAACACCAAGGTTCAGCGATCAACTGGTTTTAACCATAGCAAGTGAACCAAAGGGGAAGAGAATGAACATAACAAACAGCAGTAAACGAAAAACAGTACTGGCCGGCCTGGTGGGATTATTTGCCGCAGGCGGCATGACTCAGGCAGTGGCACAGGGTGGTGAGGCGGCGACTGGGCAGAGTGCGATTGATGAGATTATTGTTACGGCGAATAAGAGGAGTGGAGGGGCTTCAATTCAAGACACGGCGATGAGTATTACCGCTATTGGTAGTGACGAAATCGATCGAAGAAGCCTGGTAAATATGCGGGATTATCTTAGGACAGTCCCCAGTGTTAATTTCCTAGATCTTGCACCTGGGCAAAACCAGACAGTGATTCGAGGTATTGGCATTGCCCAATTTGAACAGGCAACAGTTTCCACTTATTTTGGAGAAGTGCCACTGACACATCCAGTGAAAGGAGGCGGGTTGGGTGGAGGCTCATCAACTGATTTGAAGTTGGTTGATGTCGAACGAGTCGAAGTTCTCCGTGGTCCGCAAGGCACGCTTTATGGCAGTGGCTCCATGGGTGGTACGGTGCGTAATATCCCTGTAGCGCCTAACCTAAGTCAATTCGAGGGAAAGCTTAAGGCTGGGTTTTTTGATACGGCCGATTCGAGCGACAGTAGCCATAAGTTAGAAGGCGTATTTAACGTACCGCTGATAGAGGATGAACTGGCTCTTCGCGTAGTGGCCTATCGTCATGATAACGCTGGTTATATTGATTTAATCGATACGCCCGAGATCCAAGCTGTAGCGGCTGCCGGTGCGACCACAGTGCAGGTTGAAGATGATTATAATCCTCATACCTATACCGGGGGTCGTGCTAATCTCTTGTGGCAAGCCAGTGATGAATTATCGTTTTCATTGCTATTTGCTACCCAGGAATTGGAACAGGATGGAGCGACATTGCTATCCAATACGCTTGATGGTTATAACTTTGCCAAAATAACGTCTCCCACTTCTCAAACGGATGATGTGGATTTGGCCAACCTTACCATTGAATACGATCTCGGTTGGGCATCAGTCACTAGCTCTTCCTCGAGTTTTGATGGTCGCTCGATGTTTATATCTGACTCATCTAGAGCGGGAGCTCCAATTAATTTTGGCCCCGCCGCGGCCACCTTTATCAATGAGAAGGAGGGCTTTGTCCAAGAGCTTCGTTTAGCTTCCCAGCTTGATGGCAATCTGCAGTTCATTGCTGGCCTCTACTACGAGGATTTTGATGGCTCAAGCACTGCATTTGGGCAGTGGCATGGAGATCCATCCACTTTGGCCTGGCGTGGCACCAACCCTATCTATTGGGTTTTGGAAACAGAACAGTCTCTTAAACAAAAAGCGCTATTCGGTGAGGTCACTTACGCCTTTGATTCGCAATGGGAGCTCACCCTGGGTACCAGGTGGTTTGATTATGAGCGAGTAGATACTGAACTTCCAGGTAGATATTTTGCTACCGGCCCGGTCGCCTTGGGTAGCTCTCTCTCGTCGGATGAGCGCGGTACAACCTCTAAGGTCAACCTCAGCTATACACCCGGTGATAATATTAATTTATATGCACAATGGTCTGAAGGCTTTAGATTGGGCTTTGGGCAGCCATTGCCGACAACGTCTCAACCAGACTGTGATCTGAATAATGACGGTATTTTGGATGATACTGATGGTAAAGGAAAGCTAGATCCGATTGTTAAATCTGACCGAACAAGCAACTTTGAGTTGGGTGCTAAACTGGCCATGATTGATAAGCGTTTGATAGTGAATACGGCATTGTTCCGAACTGATTGGAATGATCTGCCGATTACCATAATCGAACAGTCTTCCGCATGTTTAGGTGATCAAGTCATTAGGATAAATGCCGGTGAAGCCCGGGTACAAGGCGTTGAAATAGAAACACAGTATCAGGCGACAGAGAATCTGCTACTTTCGCTATCCACTTCATACCTGGATACAGAGTTCTTGGATGACGGCATTCGCAGTAAAGGTGAGCGACTTCCATTATCATCGCGCATTAACGCGAATTTTGCTCTTCAATACGAGTTTGAATTGAGTGGCTATCCTGCTTTTGTCAGTACCGATTATAGTTATATGGGTGATTATCTGCCCGACAGCAGTTTTGTAGAGCATGACCCATTACCTAGCTATGGCAAATGGAATCTGCGTACAGGTATGACGATAGATCAGATGAGTGTCGAACTTTATGGTACTAATCTTTCTAACCAAGATGCCTTTACTGTAGTTTTTGATGGGTACCTAGGTGCTCGAGTTCCCCCTCGGGTGATTGGCCTAGACGTAACATATAGTTTCTAAAGGTTTAACTTCTAAAGAGCTTGCCTACGTTCACTCTATTTATCAGATTTTAGGATAAGTAGGGTGAGCGGAATATTTCCGATTTAGGTCAGCACCCTTAGGGCTTATCGCTCGATTATAAACGCTTCACTAAAACATCTGTGAGCGACCATCCCCATCAAATTTCACTGTCAAGAGTCACCGATTCTATGCCGCAAAAACTTTCAACTCGCAAGAGTTTAGCCTATGCTTTGCCCGTGATAACGGCCAATTGCTTGATGGCACCAATCGGTATCGTACAAGGTATCTACGCAAAATACTTTGGTTTGTCACTGGCATCCATTGCGATGGTTCTTTTGTTTGCTCGCCTGTTTGATGCGATTTCTGACCCCATTGTCGGCTATTTTGGTGATCGCTATTACCGTCATGCTGGCACTTACAAACCATTTGTTTTCGTTGGTGGGTTGTTATTTGTAGTCAGCAGCTATTATCTCTATGCCCCGCCGAGCGACGTAGATATTACTTATTTTACGTTGTGGTTTATGGCTTTTTATGCGACTTGGACAATCTTTGAAGTTCCGCATATTGCCTGGGCTAGTCAACTGGCCACCACGTCAGCTGCAAAGGCAAAAATCTATAGTTTCCGTGCCTCGGCCTTATATGCAGGACTATCGTTGTTTTATGTGATTCCCTTGCTCCCCATCTTTGAAAGCCAGGCTATTACGCCAGCCACATTAAAAATATCGGCTATTGTGGCTGGCGTTCTGATGCTACCTTTTCTGGCGGTCTGCTTAAAAACAACTGACTTCAGCAGTGAGGCTAAATCCCCACTCCCTACAAGTGATCGCTCAACTTCTCCAAGGGAAGGCAATATAGGCTCAATAATTAAAAATAAGTTATTACTAGTTTTTATTGGGGCAATTGTGATGTCAGTTTTATCTAGTGGGCTTTGGTATAGCTTAATTTTCCTCTATGTTGATGTGTACTTGGGCATGGGGGAGCATTTTGCCAAGGTGTTCTTGCTGGCTTTTATAATCGGCTTAGTATCAACACCCCTTTGGTACAAGCTGTCGGTTTGGCTAGGCAAAAAAGCGACTTGGCTTTTTGCTACCTGTTTATCCATCAGCAGCTTTATTTATACCGGCACACTGTCCCCTGATTCAACAACTATGTCCCAACTAGTTATCTTAAAAGCTATTCAGACCCTTGGCTTTACAGGCGCTAATGTTCTCATTCCCGCTGTTTTATCTGAGATAGTTGATTTTAGCCACTGGAAATATCATAGCCATAATGACGCAACTTATTTTGCTATCTATACATTTACTACCAAAAGCATCACTTCGATTGCAACTGCGCTGGGACTTGGAATTGCCGGCTGGTATGGCTTTGACGCAACGGCAAACATACAAAGTGAGCTGAGTATTTTCGGGCTGACGATGATGATTTCCTGGTTGCCGGTTGTGTTCGCAGCATTAAGTCTCATCTTTGTTTTACGCTTGCCTATTAATGAGCGCCGTCACAATGTCATCCGTGCTCGTCTCGCCAAACGAGAGGAATTCTCCTAAGAGTAGACGCGCATTATGTCCTGCAAATTTAATCCAAACAGAATCTGCAGCGTCCAGGTGGAAATGGAGACTGACTTTACCTTTCCACAAGAAAAACTTATAACCAGGGATAAACTATGACCACCATCGATTGGATTAAACGCGCACAAGAAGCGAACTTGCGTGTTCGTCATTTTATTGAAGGGCAGTATGTTGAGCTTGCTGAGGGTAATCGGCTGCAAAAAATCTCCCCCCGCGACGGCAGTTTTTTGTACGAGATTCCCAGTGATGCTTCGGCAGAAATGAATCAAGCCGTTGCCAGCGCTAAACAATCCTTTCGCGATAAGCGCTGGCGGAGCTTACCTCTCCATCAGCGTCAGGCGATATTAATAAAATTGGCTGATCTAATAGAATCCCATCAAGAAACTTTTGCTTTATATGAGAGCCTGGACGCAGGTAAACCTATTAGTCATGCATTGGGCGAAGTTATACAGGCGAGCGGGATGATCAGAGAAGCCGCCAATGGAGCAGACAAATTGTTTTCATCCTACCTTGCTGATGGGTCCTATTGTGCATACAAACTGCACAAACCTGTTGGTGTAGTTGGTGCCATCACTAGTTGGAACTATCCCTTAGTGATCGAAGCTCTGAAAGTGGGTCCCGCTCTGATTATGGGTAATAGTTTGGTATTGAAGCCTTCAGAGCATGCCTCACTGTCGGCTAATCTCCTCGCTGCCCTAGCATTAGAGGCTGGTGTTCCCCCAGGTGTGTTGAATGTAGTGAATGGAGCGGGCCGAACGGTGGGCTCAATAATGGCTCACCATCGAGATGTTGGCTTGTTGAGTTTTACCGGCAGCAGCGTCACTGGACAACAGCTGCAGGTAGCAGCGGGGAAGTCCAACATGAAGCGTCTATTGTTGGAGTGCGGTGGCAAGTCACCGTATTTAATTTTTGAAGACTGTCCCGCCGATCTTGATATGTTGGCTGCAGATATTGTTGCTATGGCCTTTCAAAACCAGAGTCAAAACTGTATGGCCGGTAGTCGTTTATTGATTCAAGCAAGTATTAAAGAACAGCTGTTACCCAAGGTTATCGAGCAAGCGGCCAAATTAATTCCCCAAGACCCACTCTTACCCGATACAACTTTCGGCGCCATGATTCATGAGGCCCACATGACCAAGGTGCTGGACTATATTGAAAGTGGCAAACGAGAAGGCGCAACATTGGTACAGGGTGGTAAACGTGCGTCTGTCGACACCGGCGTGAATGGAAGCGAAGGTTTCTATATCGAGCCCACTATTTTTGACAACGTTAATCCCCAACAGAAAATTGCCCAGGAAGAAATTTTTGGGCCGGTTTTATCAGTATTGACATTCGACCATGAGCAAGAGGCCATCGAACTGGCCAATAGCACCTGCTACGGCCTTGCGGCTTATGTCGCCACAGAAAATATCGGCCAAGCCCAGAGACTCAGTCACGAAATTGATGCCGGCTCGGTCATGATTGTTGGAACCTCAACTCCTGCACCTTGTTATCGAGAGATCGGCAAAGAGGGCCATCGAGAATCGGGTTTTGGTGTCGAAGGAGGTACCTTTGGTCTGGCGTCCTATAGCCTCTGCACATCAGTACATCAATGGACGTGATTTATATGGAGGCAGCACTGATTCCGCACTCCATAGATTATGGACTTGATGGCACTCTTACTCTTTTCTAAAACTTTCAACAGGCTTATGCCTGCAATCATTGCCGGAGCTACATAAATCGTGACGAACACCCAAAAAAATACGACCACTGAGAGTCAGTCTATATTAGCCAGATATCATAGAGCGGAAGCTTTAGAGCACGAACCCCATAATCAGTCTATGGTATTTAATGCCAAGATTTACCCTCATTGGATCGGTGACAGTAACTGCTTTTGGTATATCCGAGAAAATCGGCAGCAAGGAGTTATTAAGACGGGCGCTGCTAAGGAGTTTCGCCTGGTTAACGCCGAAACTAGCATTAATGTAGAAGCTTTTGACCACCAATCAGTGGCAAATGCACTAGCTGACGCCTCTGGGCAAGATGTGAATCCGACTAACTTACCTATCAGTGAGCTTACGCTTGAGCTATCGCCGGTAAGAGCAACATTTGTAGCGTTCGCGAAACGATGGCAGTTTGATGCGTCGGCAGAAATCTGTAAAGAAATCACAGTCAACAATGACCCAAATCCTACCGGCGGATTAGTCTCTCCCGATGGTAAAAAATCGGCTTTTTCTCGCGACTACAATCTGTGGGTTCGAGATTTGGAGACTGGTAAAGAGTATGCCTTGACCAATGATGGTCAAGTCTATTATGCCTATGCCACTCAACCGGAATCCAGAGACTTGCTCGAGGGTTTATCTGATGTTGTATCCTGGGTTCCAGCCACGATCGAAGCATCATGGTCTCCAGATTCCAGTAAACTATTTACCATGCAAACCGATGAACGACTGGTGCGCAGTGTGCCGTCAATGATGTATGTGCCGCGCGATGGTACTGTGGCGCCCCGCGTGATTGAGCGAAAATATGCCTTGCCAGGGGATAAGGACATTGTCCAGTACCGTTTATTAGTCATTGACGTGGAAACGGCGCAGGAAATCTCAGCAGATTATCCCCCGATAAATGATTCTTTTGTATCTTATTCCCCCTTTAACGGTAATGTATCTTTTGCTAGCAAACTCGCCTGGTGGTCCGGCGATGGGTCCAGAACTTATTTTGTTGATATGGCACGGGGGCAAAAAACTGCGAAATTGGTGGCCTTTGAGGTTCAAACGGGGTTGACCGAGGTACTATTTGAAGAAACGACAGACACCTACCTTGACCTGATTCCATATTTAGGACAACCGCCGATGCTTGTCCCACTGCCAGATACTAATGAGCTTATCTGGTACTCGGAACGCACAGGTTGGGCTCATCTTTATTTGTACGACCTGACTACCGGCCGGTTAAAAAATGCCATCACCTCAGGAGAATGGCGTGTGCATGATATTCTGCATATTGATGAATTAACTCGTACTTTATTTATTCAAATCGCAGGGCGGGTAGAAGGCCGCAATCCATATTACCGAGAGGTCGTGCGGGTAAATATTGATAGTAGTGAGATGACGACAATTATCTCTGGTAACTATGACTGTTGTACATATCGTCCGCCAATGCGAGATTCCGGTGTTTCTCCCAGTGGCGAGTATATAGTCACCACAAGGTCTCGAGTGGATGATCCTCCCATCACCGAGCTGTATGATCGACATGCTAAGCTTTTGCTCAACATAGAATCTACTGATATTTCCGGGTTGCCAATAGATTGGAACTGGCCGGAGCCATTTACGGTTAAAGCGGCCGATGCGGAAACTAATATTTATGGTGTGATATTTCGGCCTACTGATTTTGATCCGGAAAAGAACTACCCAGTGTTGGATGTTGGTATGGGTTCACCATGTTATGCACAAACTCCAAGAGGCGCATTTCTTGCCGGTGGCGGAGATCCAATCGCCAATAGCTATTACATGACTTTCGCAGCATTAGCTGAGCTTGGTTTTATTGTCATCGTTTTGGATGGTCGTGGAACACCTTGTCGCTCCAAAGAGTTTCATGATTTTGGTTATAAGGCATTTATGCAGGGGTGTGATATTGATGATCATGTGGCGGGTATAAAACAACTTGCACAGCGATATCCTTACATGGACCTGGAAAGAGTGGGCAATATTACAACTGATGCAGTGGGCAATGGGCCTGTTTTTGGTTTATTAAATTATTCAGAGTTCTACAAAGTTGGTGTTGCTTTTTCGATCTGGGACCCTAGGTTACATAAGCAAGGAGAGGTGTACTATGGATTGATTAGTGAGTCCGAGAGTAGGCTGTCGTTATGGCAAGATGCAGCACATAAATTCCAAGGTAAGTTACTCCTGATCACTGGCTTATTAGATCAGGTTTTTCATAGCAGCATGAGCTTCCAGCTAGTTGATGCATTACTTAGTGCAAATAAAGATATAGACCTTGTTATCCATCCAACTGGTGGTCATGGGTATGAGGTGAAAAATGCACATCGACGCGCTTGGGATTATCTAGTGAGGCATTTGCAAGGAATAGAGCCGCCAAAGAATTTTTTACTTAAGACCGGCTTTGAAAAAATGTATCAACCTGATATTGAGGAAAAAGATGAGTAGTGCTTGAGTCATTCATATTAAATAGTGTTGCCGTAATAGGATGCCCTATTCACTTAGGATCAGTGTATCGATCAGTATTAATACTGCTCCAGTCGGCGGCATAACCAGTCGGGTTACGTGACTTTCTTTACCCAAGACACTTTGGGGAGACTATAGAGGCTCTTGCAAAACTATTTTAGAATACGGTATGTGTAGCGCATATAGTGCTTGTGCCAATATTTTCACACTATATACGGGATTGAATCTATCAAAAAAATAGTTTTGCAAGAGCCTCTATATTAATGACTTTTGATAATAACTCTAGCTCGAATTAAGATTATACAAACAATCCTAAGGTGGTTTTGATGCCCGATAATATTGATCAAGTATATCCATTCCCACTTCGATTATTTCAACACACTGGTGCAGCCAAAGATGCTAAAGGGTCTCTTTCAGCATCTTATGCTGAACTTGTGGATATGAAAACTCTTGCCTCGTGGGATTCAAAACTTCTCGATAAGATACTTTCGTTTAACGGCGCTTATCCAGATATTTTTGGAGGGCACAAAATTAGATCATTGGTTGGAGAATTTCTAGGGCTAGAAGCGGACTCAATTATTATTACTAACGGTGTCGATGACGGAATTATCAGCATTTACTCTGCATTGCTTAAGGACAATGATCATATTGCTATGATACAGCCAGCGTATGACCCCTTAATATATAACGCTGAAACACAAGGAGCCACAGTCTGCGGAGTTGCGCTAGATGAAACAGAACTTGGCTGGCGGGCTTCTCAAAAAACTATTAATCAATTAACTGCCTCAGGAATACGAGCATGTGTGCTAAATGTGCCACACAATCCCACAGGCTGGTATCCCAATAATGACGAATTACAACAACTTATCTCACTTGCAGAAAAAAATCACTGCATAGTTATTGCCGACGAAGTTTATGCAGGATTAAATTATTCGTCTCAAGATGATGGCCAATCTATTGGATCTCTAGCGTCCCTGTCGGAACAAGTAATTAGCGTTGGTAGTTTGACTAAGAGCTTTGGCTTACCCGGCCTACGAATTGGCTGGATAGCCTCTAAAAACCCCAAAATTGTAGAGCTAATTAAAAACAAGAGGACTTACGGGCATTGCTACGCCTCATCCCTATCAGAAATTACGGCTTGCAGCGCTCTTACAAATCGTCAAAAAATATTGGATAGAAATAAAGGTGTAGCTGAAAAAAATCTAGAAAAACTAGATAGCCTCGTGAGGCGTTGGGATCATATTTTCTCCTATCATAGACCAAATAGGGGAACTGTCTGCTTTGTAAAATTTAACCCATCCAACACTCCGTTTTCTAGCGCACCTGAACTTAGTGCCGATTTCCTTAAAAAAAATAACTTATTGCTAGTCAGCAATGAGTTATTAAATTGCTCAGAAGACTATTTCCGCTTTGGATTTGGCAACAAAAATTTTGATACATTGTTAGATGATTTTGAAAACTATTTAAAAACAAATTTAAACTAGTGTCACTTGAAGTGTCACCACACAATTATAAATTAAACGCTATCTTGTCTTGGGCATAAAAAATGAAAATATCTGTCGTTAACTCGATTATATGCTTTGAGAAAATAAATAAATGAGAAAATATGTTTATGCCACACTGTATTATAGAATACGCTAAAGATATTGAGAGTCATGTGAAAGGAATTATAAACGCGTCCTACTTAGGATTATCTCATTCAAATCTTTTCGCGGAAAACGATATAAAAATTAGAGCTATGCCCTTCGAATACTATCAAAAAGGTGACTCTATATTTAATGATTCTTCTAGTGCTTTTATACACATTAGGATACACATCCTTTCGGGTAGAAGTACCAAAGAAAAATCTGACTTAAGTCATGCGGTTTTAAATTCTGTTTCCCTTGCGCATGATGATATAAAAAATGTCTCCGTTGAAATCATTGATATTGAAAGCTCATCATATGCAAAATGCGTCACTAATCGAGATATTAGTCCATGCTATTAAGCATGGCATATAAGTTATTAAGGTTAATCATGGAAGGAGAGTCTTAAATTAGCATTTCCA
>Ga0115548_1002005_pt1 | contig 10757 bp, 10 predicted proteins | sample COGITO_mtgs_1004_4_FD_87187 | JGI IMG/M metagenome (GOLD analysis project Ga0115548, IMG submission 87187) | Pelagic marine microbial communities from North Sea - COGITO_mtgs_100423 | ecosystem: Environmental > Aquatic > Marine > Epipelagic | place: Germany:Helgoland, sampling site Kabeltonne...
ATGCCGCCGGTATAGTCGAGTACGCTAAAGCCGTCGATGCTGTAGTACAGGGCGTTTATGGTGAAATCACGGCGCATGGCATCATCGTGTAAGTTGCCATAAACATTATCTCTTACCAACATGCCTTGATCATTCGTTTGAGATGTATTGTTTTTACGCTGCGGATCTTCTACTTGCTCATGACTACCTCGGAAGGTAGTGACTTCAATAATTTCTCTACCAAAACGGACGTGGGCAATACGGAACCGACGGCCAACAATACGGGCGCGGCGAAAGGTTTGCTGCACCTGCTCTGGCGTGGCATTGGTAGCGATATCGAAGTCTTTTGGTGATCGTTCTAAAAGAAGATCGCGAACCCCTCCGCCAACCAAGTAGGCTTCGTAGCCAGCACGGCGCAAGTCATAAATGACGGTGAGCGCATTTTTACTAATTTGCTTACGTGATATGCAGTGATTATCGCGTGAAATTATTTCAGGGGCTTCTTGCGAGCTGTCTGCATAGCTTATTGGCGGCGATTTATCGCTAGCCGAAGATTTGCTCGAAGAGGTTAAAGATTTGTACAACCGTTTTAGCATTCAGATACCGAAATGTGTGGCCAGTGGTGTCATTTGTTGACAGCGGGTGTTATTGCATTGGTTAGCACTAACACGCAAATACAGGCGTAAAGACGCTAGTTTAACACACACATGGGAAAGGCTGAACGAGGAGAGAATTACGATGGGGAGAAAACTCCCCATCCAGGTCATGTTATCTTTTTATATTCTTATTTTTTGCTTTTATTTATTGTTATTGTTTTTTGCTTTTCATTATTGTTATTAGCAAAGTAACTATTGCATGCTGTGTGCCATGTTTCTGTAACCCAGAAAAAACAATGACTTAGCTAATATCGCGCCTAACATCTTAACTATGCTGATCACTTTACGTTACATATTTACACTTTTTGGTGTTACCTGTGGGTTACGTTTTAGTAAATTTCGCAGTGGTTGGTAACAAAAATTTTTTAAGTGTGAAATATATAGTCATAAAATTTTGTTCGGTAACAATTATTGGGTCGAATGTTTGTTTGGGGTAACGATTGGGTTCGGATAGCTATTATTCTGTTATATCTTCGAGAAAGGTTGAAGTAAAGCTGTGAGTATTTATACGAGATACTGGAAGGGAGGCGAAATAATGGCCACCAAGGTCTATCGATTGAGAATAATGTTCAGAATATATTCAGAGTAATGAGGCCCTGAAAAACGCTTTATAAGGCGCTATCAGACGATTTGTTACCGCTTTTAGCGCGCGGTATCGCTAAACGCTGACGTCTTTCCCATAGGCATTTACGGCTAATGCCAAGCTTTTTCGCTAGCTCGGTTTCATTCATATGTTCTTGATTTTCAAGAACAAATCGCTGGAAATAGTCTTCTAATGAAAGCTCTTCAGAGGTGTCGGGTGCCGAGTCGAGGTTGGTGATTACATTACCGGACGAATGACTGGCTGAATTAGTGGGCTGTTGCAAATCTAAGTAGTTACCGGTGAATGGCGTCAATATGTCAGCATTAAAGCGGTGGTTTTCATTGATATCGCTATCAATTTCTAATGTTTCGCTATTAATTTCTAAGCCTTCACACATAATCGCCGCACGTTCGATAACGTTTTCGAGCTCTCTAACGTTACCAGGCCATGGGTAGTTATTAATAATTTGAATGGCTTCTGGCGATAGATGCAGGCCAGCTTTCTCATGTCGAGTTGCCGCTTTATCGAGTAAGAATTCAGCAATTTCAAGTAAATCATTACCGCGCTGCTTCAATGAGGGTAAATCAATGCGGACAACATTAATGCGGTAGTATAAATCTGGCCGAAAGCCGCCAGTGGTGGTCAGCTTTTTGAGATCGCGGTGAGTCGCGGCAACAAGCCTGACGTTCACACGATGAGCCTCATTAGAGCCAATACGGCGAATTTCACTCTCTTGAATAAAGCGCAATAAGCGAGCCTGTGCTTCGCTAGGTAATTCGCCAATTTCATCCAAAAACAAGGTGCCGCCTTCGGCTGCTTCAATTAATCCTGCTCGCTTGCTGGCGGCGCCGGTAAACGCGCCTTTTTCATGGCCAAAGAGTTCGGACTCTATTAACGTTTCAGGAATGGCTGCGCAGTTAACCGCAATAAAAGGGTTTTCTGCTCTATCGCTGGCATCATGAATAGCACGTGCAATAAGTTCTTTACCGGTACCTGTCTCGCCGCGAATAAGGATAGTTGAGCGAGTGGGTGCGGCTTTGCGAACACGTGAATAAACGGTTTGCATAGCGGGGCTTGAGCCTATCATGCCAAATAGAGGTTCGTCGTGTGATGTATTTTCGTCGGCCTTTAAGGTGGCTGATGCCGCTAGGTTTTTACGCTCGGCTGATTTTTTAAAGATGCGCTCAAGTGCAATGCTGAATTCGGTTTCTATAAAAGGTGAAACAATAAAGTCTGCTATGCCTACTCGCATAGCTTCAATAATCGAGGCGCTGTCTTTAGTTTTCGAGAGAATGATGACAGGGCAGCTATGTTGTTGGCTAACAAGCTCAACACCAAGGCCGTCATCTAATACTAAATCACATATAAGAAGTTGAAAGCCATTAAAGCCAAGGCGTTTAGCCTGTGCAATGTTGGCAACATAAGTGGGTGTGCAATTGAGTAGCTCAAATGTGGATGCTAGGGACGACTCACTCACTGCGCCGCCTTCAATAATGAGGACGTTTCTCATAATGCGGCACTTAAGTGTTGTTTTGATGAAATTGTATTAGGCATAGAATAATTTGCTGTTTCCAATCTGGCATGTACTGTAACCGTTTGTAACGAAAATTGCGAATGTTTGTCACCGCTGAATCGGCTAATAGTTGCCCTACTGTAACATCTTCTCTTGACAGTAATAGTGCTGGCAAGCCGCTAAGTTGCTTGATATTAAAGCCTTTTATGGGATAAAGAGGTATGGCGCTAAGAGGCGATTATTGCGGTTTTAGAGACGCGATTAATTTGCCAATGCTCGATAGCCCATTCCAGCAATTGATTAACGCTAAGTCTATGAGCTTGTTCAGGTAATTGCTGGCCGAGCTGGGTTAGCGCAAGGCTGATATTGCTCGCCACAGTCGCATTATTTATGCCTTTGGCGCCGGTTTGTTTACTTAGTTTGTGGCCGTTATTAGCATCGGTTATAAGAGGTAGGTGTGCATAGTCCAGAGTGGGTAGGTTAAGAGCTTGTTGCAAAGCTATTTGCCAAGGTGTGGAGCTTAATAAATCGGCACCGCGAACGACACTGGTAACACTTTGTTCTGCATCGTCCATCACTACCGCCAGCTGGTAAGCAAAGAGGGAGTCTCGGCGGCGAAGAATAAAATCTCCTAATTGCGCTAGCTCAAAAGATTGCCTACCAAGAATGCGGTCTGTAAACGTGATAGTCGCTTCGCCGCATTCAAAACGAAGGGCGTGGCTGGCGGGTTGATGACGCGTGGCCGCTATATAGCGACTCGATTTTTCTGCGCGGCAAGTTCCTGGGTAAGGGCCTGCGATTTGTTTTAATGCTGTGCGGGTGCACTGGCAAAAGAAGACGCGTTGTTGCTGTTGTAATTGCGTTAATGCCGCTTCATAGCGATCATCGTTATCGGTTTGCTGTTCTATGCTGCCATCCCAATGCAGCCCATGTTGTTCAAGGCTATTAAGAATGCTGTCGCGAGAGCCTGTTACTGTTCGGTGGCGGTCAACATCTTCAATACGAAGTAACCATTGACCATTATGGGCTTTAGCGTCCACATAGCTGGCGACAGCCGCTAAAAGTGAACCGCTGTGGAGTGGGCCTGAGGGGGATGGAGCAAATCGACCTATGTGATTGGTCACGATAGGTCGTTGTTATTAGGCATGTTGAATGGCCTAGCTGCCGAGGTGTTGCTTTTCCTTGATCTCATCGAGTGTTTTACAGTCGATACACAAGGTGGCAGTGGGTCGTGCTTCTAAACGTTTAATACCGATTTCAATGCCGCAGGCATTACAGAAGCCATAGTCATCAGCGTCGATAAGATCCATCGTAATGTCGATTTTTCGAATCAGTTTACGTTCGCGATCACGTGCGCGTAATTCAAGGCTGAATTCTTCTTCTTGCGTAGCGCGATCGGCAGGATCAGGGAAGTTAGCCGCTTCGTCTTTCATATGAGTCACGGTGCGATCAACTTCTTCCATTAGCTGGGCTTTCCAGTTCTGCAAAATAGATCTGAAATGATCTTTTTGCGGATCGCCCATGTAGTCTTCGCCTTTTTTAGGCTTATAAGACGTAAAGTTCTGGAAGCTTTCACTAGTATTGCTTTTTTTCTTGCGAGGCATCTTGAAAGTCTCTTAATCAATTTGCTGGATCTAAAATGTGTTGAATCGTTGCTCTTTTTTTTTAAGGCCTTACACTTTTTCGCTGTTTAATAAATAATCGATTGTTGGCATTATTTATTAAGCAGGGGCCTTTTAGTTAAGCATTTTTACTATGCAGGGCTATATATCCAATTGCCTTGCTAATAAGGGCAGCGAATCTATCAGAAAATCTGTTTGCAATCCATACTTAAATCACTCTCTTGAGAGCCGAGTACCAACAGCATTTATTGGACAGCATATTCAGATTTTTATTCGCATTGGCTTTAACGCATTAAGTTTGTACGTTAATTCGCCACAGTATCACTTGCGAGAAAGACTTCGTCAGCTTGAATCACTGTATCAATGGGTCTAAGTTGTTGGCCAGCACAGGGGCCTGAGATGCAATTGCCGTCTTCTATTAGGAATAGCGCGCCATGGGTTGAGCATTGAATTAACGCGCCCTCTGAGTCGAGAAATTGATCTTCTAGCCATTCAAGCTCAATACCAAGATGAGGGCAGCGATTTTCATAAACATAAATTACCGCATCTTTTTTAACGGCAAATAGCTTTTTATCAGCGACTTCAAAACCCTTTGAAGCGCCTTCATCGATATCATTTACATGGCATAAACGTGTCATTGCTTTATGTGTCTCTTTATTAGGGCGTACGTTGATGAATTCGGCGGCATTGATGAATCGAGTAATAATCGCTTTAAGTGATAGTCGAGATGATAGTCAAGATGATAGTCAAGATGATAGTCAAGATAGTAGCTAAGAGAATAGTCGATTTGCCACAATGTCGATTATACCTGTTCACTGGATATAATGGATGACTAAAAGAAACGTTATTCATTAGGGATGTGGCTTTTCTTTTTACTCAGGCTTCGCTTATGATCAACCTAGCGGCTGATCTTAAGTGCTTACTATTGTAATGAATGAGGTTTTTTTTGATATCTTTAGAGCAACTGGTCGGAAAACAAGGCCCACCTCGCGAGGGTGAGGAGCGTCTGTTGAATAAACAGCGGAATAAACAAAGCCACTCACTAGTATCCGTGCCTCCACATTTTTTGCATCGCGATATTATTGATGATTGGTCTGCACTGCAATTAGCTTCTATTGAAGCGGGTTTTGATTTAGCCGTGGTGAGTGCCTATCGTAGTTTTGAGCGGCAATTATTGATTTGGAATGAAAAGGCAAACGGCAAAAGACCCTTGTTAGATGCCGATGGAAGTGTTCTCGATGTGAGCGATTTAGATGAAAGGTCAGCGGTTTTTGCCATACTCCGTTGGTCTGCGCTGCCAGGTGGCTCTCGCCACCATTGGGGTACTGATATTGATGTTTATGACCGCGCGGCGGTAGCCTCGGAATATGGTGTGCAGTTAGTCGCTGAAGAAGTTAATAAAGGCGGTGTATTTGATCCTATGCATAACTGGTTAGATACTCGTATTGAGGCATCGAGAGCGCATGGCTTTTATCGACCTTATCAAGGTGGGGCATCACAAGGTGTCGCCGTTGAGCGATGGCATTTGAGTCATCGCCCCACTGCTGAACATTTTAGCCGATTGCTGACAGCCGAAACGCTCTATGGTTTATTGGAGCAAGAAGCGAATATGTGTTTGCGTGATACCGTATTGGCTAATTTTGATGAAATTTTTACCCGATACATTGCCTGTTAGTAGCCGCTTTCATTGAATATAAATTAAATGCGTTAGATTAGTGGCGTTAGTAAACCGTGTCATTAAGGCGCGATTAAATAGTGTCATTAAATAGTGTCATTGATTAGTGTGATTAAAAAAGTCATTAAATAAAGTAAAAAGGTAATGAGTCAGTGAAAAGCTTACAGTCCATATGGCCCAAAATGCATAGCCAAGCAATAAGTTTGGCCAGCGATGAATTAATGCTGACCAGTTATTATCACAATCATGTGATAAACCATGAAAGCTTTGAATCGGCATTAGCGTTTCACGTTGCCGCAGAGTTAGGCAGTGAGACGGTGTCAGAGCAAATGTTAAATACGCTTTTTACCGAGGTGTTACGAGCTGAACCGGGTTTGGCCGATGCAGCATTAGCCGATATCGACGCCTATTTCGAACGTGATCCTGCCTGTGATAGTTATTGCCGTCCATTCTTATTTTTTAAAGGCTATTTAGCTATTCAGGCGCAGCGTTTTGCGCATCATCTGTGGTCTAGTCAGCGTCAATCAATGGCTCGTTATATTCAGCATAGCGTTAGCGTTTTATGTGATGTAGATATTCACCCAGCGGCTCAGTTGGGTCGAGGCCTGATGGTTGATCATGCAACCGGATTAGTAATTGGCGAAACCGCAGTTGTAGGTAATAACGTATCGTTACTGCATGGCGTGACACTGGGTGGAACGGGTAACGGCGTGGGTAAGCGGCATCCTAAAATCGGCGAGGGTGTCTTAATTAGTTCTGGCGCAAAAATACTGGGTGATATTACCGTAGGTGATGGCGCTAAGGTGGGGGCGGGCAGTGTGGTACTTGAGTCTGTGCCGGCCCATGTAACAGTTGCCGGTGTGCCTGCAAAGGTGGTTGGGCGTCCTGTAGAAAAAAATCCTTCGTTATCTATGGATCAACATATTGATGGCTAACGATAACTTATTGTCTTAACTGGCGTATTTTTTTACGCTTTTCTCTTCTTAACGATAAACGCTTCATTCTTCTACCTACTTCATCACTCGCTCTAAAACTCGCTAACTAATTAAATAAATGCTGCCGCACCACGGCAGCATGGTTTTTTATGGAATTAATTTTTTCGATAGTTGAACGATTAGCCAACAATAATTGTCCTAGTTTTGATTTTGAAAGTGATTTGACGAGCAATTGATGATTTTTATGCTCATTATTTTTCGCATTTTTTAATGGGGCGAATAAGCGATCGGGATAAAAAATAAATAAATAAGGACACAAGGGATGTTGGCAAGGCTGGCGATACTCCGCTCGATACAGCGAGCGATTTATCAGAATAATGCATTGCTTAACAGTTAATGAGTACTTATCGATAACGAGTTATGGAGAATAGTAGTGAGTGTAAAACTTTTAGATAATAATGCGTTTTATGGTTATAGAGTTCGTCGAACCGTCAATGCTGAATTATTCCAAGAATATTTTAGTTTAAAGAAAGGTGGCAAGCGGCTTAACGGAACCACGAAAAAGAAAATAGAGAAAGAGGCTACTAATCGTGATGATGAGTTAGCTATTTCACAGGCCAAAGCTAAGCGTGCCAATAAAGCCGCTCGCTGTTTTAATGCCAATGGGTCAGTACGAGGTATTAGCTATTTGGTTAAGACTGAAAAAAGCGGAACTAAAACGCCAATTTTTCAGGTGGGCATTGCCTCAGAATCCGATGGTAAGATTATTTGTACAAGCTACTCGATTAATGCGCATGGTAAAGATCTCGCCTGGAAAATGGCTGTTGATACGTTCGCAAAACATAAAAGCATTGGTAAGTCTACAAAGCTTTATAAAGAGCTAATAGCGGCTATGCCTAAGCAAGCTGTAAAGAAAACAGCGAAAAAAGCAGTGAAAAAAACAGCGAAAAAACCGATAAAGAAGGTAGCAAAGAAAGAAGTGAAAAAAGCGGTAAAGAAGAAGTCATTAAAAAATAAATAGTACTTCTATAGTAGGTTTTTTGAAGAAGTCGCTGACTATTTCAGCAGCAATAAAAAGGCCAGCATTTGCTGGCCTTTTTATTGCTAGATTTACGATAAAACGAAGCGCTTATTTAACGGCTTCTACCGCTTTAATGATTTCAGCTTTTGCTTCAGCGGCATCAGCCCATCCTTGTACTTTAACCCACTTACCTTTTTCAAGATCTTTGTAATGCTCAAAGAAATGCTCAATTTGCTGAAGTAATAATGGAGATAAATCAGTTGCTTCTTTTACGTCGCGATAAATTACTGATAATTTATCAACAGGAACGGCGATAAGTTTGGCATCGATGCCTGACTCGTCTTCCATTTTTAATACGCCAACAGGGCGGCATTTAATAACTGCACCATTAATTAATGGGTAAGGTGTAGGCACTAACACATCTAATGGGTCGCCATCTTCTGACAAAGTGTTAGGAATGTAACCGTAGTTACAAGGGTAAAACATGGCTGTTGCCATAAAGCGATCAACCATTAATGCGCCAGTGTCTTTATCGACTTCATACTTTACTGGATCACTGTTAGCTGGAATTTCAATGATGACGTTGATTTCGTCAGGGAGGTTTTTACCTGCTGGGATGTCGTTAATGCTCATGCTGTTAGTTACCTATTTATAAGTTCTGTAAATTTATAAGTTCTAAAATTGATACGTTCTGTCAATTATAAGTGCTACCAATAAACGCTCAGTTTAGAGAGTGGCAACAGCATGCTAGTCGCTGTTGTTCTCAATACTTTACTTAGTGTTGAAAGCTTTGACTGTCATCTACTTTGCCTCTCGCGCCTTTATTTGGCTAAGCGCTAGCAGACGTATGCCCGGACAAAACCCTGTGTTATCGGTTTTTGATCTTGGCGTGAAGCTTTAAAGGTGTATTTTGGGTTATATACGCCCAAACACCAGTAGAATCGGGCGCGGATGATACCAGACCAACACCTATTAAGCCAAAAATGCGGTCTTGAATAGACCTTGCTTGGCTGCTTTTTGAGCGAGGGTTACGACTTTACACGAGGGCCACGACGTTTAGGCAGTTTTTTCTCAACTAACACCTTTTTAAGGCGCGCATAGACAGGCAGCCCATTTTTGTAGGGTGGGTAGTCTTCGCCAGAAATGAGAGGTGCTAAATATTCTCTTGCAGTATCGGTAATGCTCCAGCCATCGCGACTAATAAAATTGCGTGGCAGCATTTTTTCGACATTGGCAACATCAGCTAATGGTGCTTCGCCCACTTTCCAGCTGTATTTTTTGCCTTTGCCGCGCACTATTGTCGGCATGATGGCCGTTTTTCCTGCCAAGGCGAAGTGAACGGCCGCTTCGCCTAAAGCGTAGGCCTGATCTACATCTGTTTTTGAGGCGATATGGCGAGCTGAACGCTGGAGGTAGTCGGCTAGAGCCCAGTGATACTTATAGCCAAACTTGCGTTTAACCATTTCGGCCAGAGTGGGTGCTACGCCGCCAAGTTGGATATGACCAAAAGCATCAGTGCTGCTACTGCCAGAAAGATATTGGCCGTTGGCATTTTTAGCGCCTTCGGAGGCAACAATAACGCAATAACCATGTTTTTTGACGGTTTTATCGACGCGGCGTAAAAACTTTTCAGGCTCAAAAGCGATTTCTGGAAAGATAATAATATGGGGGGCGTCGCCGTCTTGTTGAATGGCTAAGCCACCTGCGGCTGCAATCCAGCCTGCGTTTCTGCCCATCACTTCAAGAATAAAGACTTTCGTAGATGATTCGCACATAGAAGCAACATCGAGTGCGGCTTCTTTGGTTGAAATAGCAACGTATTTAGCGACTGAGCCAAAGCCTGGACAATTGTCTGTGAGAGGTAAATCATTATCGATGGTTTTAGGAATGCCAATGCAGTTGAGCGGGTAGCCAACTTCTTCGCTAAATTGGGCAAGTTTGTGCGTTGTGTCTTGAGAATCGCCGCCGCCATTGTAAAAAAAGTGACCTATATTGTGAGCTTTAAAGACTTCGATAAGGCGTTCATATTCGCTACGGCTTTCGTCTATGCCTTTTAGCTTATAACGACAAGAGCCAAATGCCCCGCTGGGTGTATGGCGCAATTGACTAATTGTCTTCGCTGATTCTTTGCTAGTGTCGATTAGCTCTTCATTGAGTGCGCCGAGAATGCCATTTTGGCCGGCATAAACAGTGCCGATGTCTTTACTGGCTTTGGCGGCTTCAATAACACCACAAGCTGAAGCGTTGATAACAGCGGTAACGCCGCCGGATTGTGCGTAGAATGCATTTCTTTTTGGCATAAATAGGTCTAACAGAAAGGTGAGAGGCTAATGATGTGCCCAAGAGGTTAAAGTTCGGCGAACATTATCGTAAAATTTTCTGCAAAGTGCTGTGATAAAATGTTTGTAATTGTTGCCCTAATTATTGGGAACTACTTTTGGAACGCTAGAATTCGCAATAAGCTATTGGTTTTGTGCTCTCTGGGGGCGTTGAAATCTTTTGTTAAAAGTGTCTTTTGTTTAAAGTATCTAATGTTAAAAGTATCTATTGTTAAACGTATCCTTTTAAGTTCGAAGCGTTGGTTATAAATCAGAAGTCATAAATGAATTATAAGTTGGTGCTTAGAAGTTAGTACTTATAACTTATTAAGAGTTTAGCAATAAAAAATTGTAAATAGGTAAAATGATTTAATGCATATTCATATACTCGGTATTTGCGGCACTTTTATGGGTAGCCTTGCGCTGTTGGCGCGAGAGGCTGGACATATTGTTAC
>Ga0115548_1002007_pt1 | contig 10753 bp, 19 predicted proteins | sample COGITO_mtgs_1004_4_FD_87187 | JGI IMG/M metagenome (GOLD analysis project Ga0115548, IMG submission 87187) | Pelagic marine microbial communities from North Sea - COGITO_mtgs_100423 | ecosystem: Environmental > Aquatic > Marine > Epipelagic | place: Germany:Helgoland, sampling site Kabeltonne...
CAGATCGCCGCCATCGGCAAATGTAACCATGCGGTTACGGCCATCGGACGCCGCACCGTCGGTAATAGCCAGAGTGTTCGGAGAACCAGATGTCCCCGCGCTCGGCAGCGTGACAGTAACCTGACCGTCAAGAGCCGTATCTAGTAAGCCCAAATTTGTGTTTGTCGTATCGCCCCATGTACCAGACTGTTCGCCTGTGCCTATGAGTTCGATCCCGTTATTCAGTGTATATGTACTAGGCATGTTTCAATCCTATGCTGCTATATCATCCCAGTTCGGAGTTTGGGACGGTGTTTCGTCACTCCAAGCAGGGGTGGAAGATGGTATCTCGGGAGTATAACCCGGATTTTGATTTGGGACAATACGTCCCCAAACGAGGACTTGTCCCACCCCGCCCGTTGCGGAAACGCCTGTAACAGGAACATCCGCGTTTGCATTTGCTTCGGCTTGACCAACTTGGCCCGCGCCTGCAACGCCTGTAACGTCAACGATGACGATTATGCCGACTTCTACTTCACCGACAGAGCCGGTGGCTTCTAGTCCAGTAGGATTAACATCGGCATTAGCGGTAACGGCAACAGAGCCAACTGATCCGGAGGCTTCAAGGCCCGTAACAGGCGCTAGGGCATCAGCTTCAACAATTACTGTGCCAACCTGACCCGTACCGGCAATTCCAGAGGCGGGAACAACTGCGGTGCCCGTTACGGTTACAGTGCCAAGACCACTTGTACCAGAAACACCTGTGACCGTAACATCCGCGTTGGCCTGCACAACCACGCTACCTACTGCGGATGAACCTGACAATCCCGTTACAGAAACATTAGCGTCTGCAACAATTACAACAGAGCCACCTTCCCCATTAGCTGCAACGCCATCAGGTAAGACATTGGCACCCGCAATCACTGCGACAGAACCTACTGCGCCAAGGGCCTCAACCCCGGTGGGGTTAACATTAGCGTCTGCAACAACCGTTACACCACCAACAGAGCCCGCGGCCTGTAGTCCAGTCACAGGGACATTGGCCTCTGCAACGATTGTTACAGAGCCAATCTGTCCGGCTGCACCCGCGTTCGTAATAGAGTCTTCGCCAAAGGCTAGTTGACCCCACGTCCCCCGGCCCCAGCCGGAAAAGGGGACGATAACGTCGGTCATTAAGCTATCCGAATGATCGCGTTAGTTGCGTCTGCTGTTGGGAATACAACTGTAAAATCACCATTCGTAGACGTTTTATCTGAACCAAAATCAAGAACGACAACAGCAGGGTCTCCTGCGGCAGAATCGTTGTAAATCAAAGCTCCACGGGCCGTAATCGTTGAAGACGACCATGTTGTGTCTGCGAAATCAGTGAACGCCGTAGTACCCGAGCTTGTTGGATCAATCCGCGTTAGCGTATTTCCCCCCGCAGTGTAGCCAGTACCCGTGACTTCGTTCGTAGCAGTGTACGCGGTAGTTGCCGCCGTAAATGACGCGTTGTTGTCATACAAAGCAATCTTAAAGGTGTCGCCACCGCTAAGTTGAAAGTTATGCAAAGCATCAAGAAGCTCTTTCTTGAAGCTCGTACACATGAAATTTCCTGTAAAGGCCATGCCTAAGTCTCCTTATTGTTTACAAGTTCAAGTTTCATTGTTTCGGCCTAATTAACATACCAGTCCGATATTCATCTGTTACTTCTTTACTTTCGCCAAGCATTTTCATGCCAGATACGGCTTCGGCAAATCTTTTTTCGTACATAGCCATCATATCAGCCTCACCCTTCATAAAGATGTAAGCTTCCATCAAGCTGCCGTACAACAAAGCTATTTCCGCGTTTTCACTAAGCCACGTGGTCCCATCTTCCGCGCCAGCCGTCAAACTAGCAGGCCGGTAAAAGTAATGTAGTTCTACGGCCGAAGAAGCGTCTGGGGTAGGGCCCAAAACAAAGTTATCTACGTCAAAAACAGCATAATAACGAGGGCTGCCCGTCGTCGTCGCGTCCGGATTAAAAGATTGGACAAAATCCACGTCTTTAAAGTCCAAAAACACATGGTCTCCGCTCGCATCTATAAAAGAAAGCGAAAAAGAAGCCAAATAATCACTAGGACAAGCCAAATATTTGTTAGAAGCGGACATTGATCCGCTCACGTTCTTTTTAAACAGGCTTAATTGAACGTTTTTAAGAATCCGTTCTTCCGCCTGCGTGATAAAAAGAGGCAAATTGTTGACGAAAGTGGTTTCTTCGTTCTCAGTATAGTCCTGAATAGCCTGTTTTAATTGTGCATATGTAAAGCTCATGTCACCACCGTCACTGATCCAACCTGTCCAAAGCCCGTTGCGGGCCGGAGGGCGGGGTTTTCTACCAAAGGCACACCAACATAAACGTCCATGGGCTCTACCCGGTCAGGGCGAGCGTTCTGTAACGCTTCGGGGTCTGAAACTTTACGAAAAGGCCCTAATTGGGGCTGTTTAGGCTCAAATTCGTCCGGGCCAACTAGCAACCCGTTCCATTCTTTGCGCATAAGTCGATACCGATACCGTTGCCCGGATCGGTCCGATATAGCCCATGAATTTTTACCGGATGCAAACTTAGACATTAGCTCACCCTGTAATATTGATAATTAGGAACGACGTTAAACGACGAACGATCCCGATCTTCTGTGGCTGCGCGGTCAAACTCTTCTTCATATACTGCTTTCAGCATTTGAACACGGTTAGGAGCCCGCTTTAAAGCGATATAATAAGCCAATCCCGCCGCCAAACACGGATAAAACCTAAACGGAAGGTCCATGGTGTTGGTGTATATGTCCGCATCATCCATACGGGTCAAAGCGTCATAATACACAACATCCGTGTCATTGTCCGGAACAGGCCACAAGTTTAAAACCGGCGTAATTTGCCGGTCTAAGAAAAACTGATTTACGCGGCCTTGAGTAGCTTTGTTTGGGATTGTAAGAAACCCGTCACGGCTTAGACGGTCCAAAGAATAATCTGTCCCGTCGCGTTGAACAATGACAGACAATACGTCAATAACGTCATTGCCTAGTTCATAAGAACCATCACCAACAACCATTGCTACGGTCCGCTGCTTGATGGTCCATTGGTTCAAACCACGGTTAGCCCAATCCGCAAGCATAAGATTTAACGACCTTTTGGCCGTTTTTAGGTCATAACCGGTTCGTACCTCTAAGCCGCAACGCTCAAAAGCTTCTTCAACGTACTCAGCTACGTCTAAATCAAAATCTTTGCTATTAGAGGTAGTCATTACCGTTTCCTATTCGTCTTTGCGGTTTTAGCCGACAGATTGAACGCTTTTGCCGTTGGAGCGCCCTTTGCGCCGGGTTTTCGCATCTTCTCGCCCGAACCCGCAGCAATGCGTTTTCGTTTAGCTTGAATGTTCGAGTATAAACCGGGCTTCTTTCCCATCAGGCATTCCTTACTACACAGCTTTTGTTGCCGACTTTACCGCCGCTGCCAAATTTCTTGACCATACCGCCGCCACGCATCTTCTTAACCATGCCGCCACCGCGCATCTTTTTAACCATGCCGCCGCCACGCATCTTCTTAGGTTTCATCGCCATTTTTTAGCCCCCTATAAAGGTTTTCCCGCTTTGCATAGATTTCGCGAGCATTATATTCTGCGTCATAAGTATCATAGTAGCCCTTTTTTGACAACTTGTCTGCCGCTTCTTGCAGTTTTGACAACCGTTGCACAAAAATCAAGGAATAAGCTTCTTCCACGGTAGCGTCGAACTCAATGTCCGCTACAAAGTCGCTCGCGTCGTCTTCTGGGTGAAAACCCATAACCCAGATGTCTTTATCAATAAACATCCCCTCAGAAATCACTGTGTTCAAATCGTCCAAATATTCATGGAAAGCTTCCGGGGCCATTTCAACCGTTAAGTCTACAATGATGGCTAATTCAAAATTGTCATCAAAGCTAGAAACAGTGCGGTACAAAACTTGGTTACTACTTTCGTATTTAAAAAGTACAGCAACTTTTTCGTCCAGCCACGCTTGTTTTGCATAAGGACACGGCGGAAGGTCGTTAAAATACGGGTTGCTTTTTTCTAAAACTTCTTCGGACCACTGCATTAACTCGGATACAATGCTTGCCTCTTTAGGATTGCCGAAAAAGGAAAGGTTCATTTCTACTTCACCACGCTTTGCAGGACCAGTAACGGGCGCTGAATTTGTCTTTTGCCGTATCACACGAATGACGGGCTCGAAAGTTTTTACGACGGCCGGGTTGGTCTTTTTTGATGGACATCTTAGGGTCCCCGAACCGGACCAGTTTAATCTCAGAGCCTTTTTTAGCCAAAACGGCACTCTTTTTAGACGCGTTGGGAGTCCTTTTAGGCTTGTTAAAACCCGGAAAAGTCTCCCCGCGGTACTTTATTCGGCCCGAAGGTGTTCTAGTTACGTCTTTTGTCGTAGCCATAAACCCCTCATTTCTGAATAAACAAAGTCAGGGAAACGTTGGCGGGTAAGGTCGCATATAAGCCGTTGTAAAACAAAATCCCGTCCCCCGGAATTTCCATGCCAAACAAACCAGCCGTTTTTTCGTCTATTTCAAGGACTTCATCCCCGGAAGCTGCCGAGGCATTGTCATATATAATGACATCACCACTTGCGCCGGAAGCGTGGTTAATTAAAAAGCCCGTTAAGCGACCCCGACCCGTAGCAAGAGTTCCCGAGTCGTGGCGATGAACCGATTTTACCTCGTTTCCTGCCATGATTTACACCTTTAGCTGTAAAAGACCGTTACAGACGTACAGGCCGTGAACAACGATATGTAAATATCGGTTACACGAATACCTTCGTCCGGAATGTTGACGGAGTGCGTATCAGAAGCATTTAAATCCATGTCCAAAACAGTTGCACCCCCGTTGCCGTCGGTAACCGTTAGGCGAGGAGAGCCCGTGGTTGTTTTTATTTGAATTTGACGAATACGTGCGGGGCCAACCGCAGCAGAACCCGTCGCAGCCAAACGTTTTGTTCGAATATCAGAACCAGCCATTTGTTAACCCTTTTTCTTTGCAGGTTTATCTTCCCATGCCTCGTTTACATTGGGCGTAGAAGGGTCGTCTGCTTTAAGTGTGCCATTTTTCTTTCGGGCTCGAACTTTTTCCACCTTTATAGGTGTGCCGTCGGAGTTTAACCCCCGACGTGCTAGTTCTTCGGCCGAAGCAGTTGTAAACCTACTCATGACCGACCCCTTACGCGGCTGCGATTGTAGCGCCTGTATCAGACCGCTTCCAATCAGTGCCGTCAGAAAAAGCCAAGATTGCAGCGCCCGCTGCGCCGTTAGAAACATATACCAAAGTGCCCGCGCCTGCATCAGAAGCGGATGGGGCATTTGCAACAGTGTAAGTTGGAACTTGGATGTCGCCAACAAAACCGTTTGTTGAGGTCACTGGACCTGAAAAAGTAGTAGAAGCCATTATAAGCACCTTTTTGCATAAGGATTCGCTTCGTAGTCTATGCAACGTCAGGAGGGCAGAACCTGTCTACAAAGCTAATATGTTAACCCTTAAAAAAGTATACTCTAGGTTTGGCAAAAAAGAAAGGGGCCTCTTTCGAGGCCCCTCCTTGCAGTACAGAATGAGGTTCTGTTCTTATGCTGCGCCGGGAGTTCCGTACACGCTACGCCAATCGGATACACCGAAAGAATAACGCTCACGCGCCTTAAAGCGCATGTTACCCGTATCAAAATCGCCTTCCATCGCCGTTTTAATAGGCGAACGGTTGAACAATTTGAAACCATTTGGAGCATCAGTTTTGATGAAGAATGCGTCTGAGTCTGTCAAGAAGTGGTTAACCACTGCCCCGTCAGGAATCATACCCATGTTTTTCATCGCATTGTTGTCGTTGTCGGCAGTGCCGGAACGCAGGTTGGAGTTCATTACCCGCTCTGCAATAAATTGCAGTTCTTTCGGAATAATCAACTTCATACCACGAACAGCAATCTTCAGACCACGCTCATCAGTCAAACCGGCAATGTCGATCAACATCTGTTCCAACGAAGTCTCGTTGAGGTCGGCAGCAACTGCCAAGACGTTAGACTGATTACCAGAAAGCGATGGGTGGGATGCTGAACAAAGTGCTGCACCGTCGCCAATCGCAGAAGCACCAGCCGTGAACGCATTGTTCAGGATAGAAGCCGCTTTGATTTGCTTTGTCTGGGCCATAGAACGGGCCAGAGCTTTGGTGTAGCGAGATGCCAGACGATCATAAAGGTTATCTTCGATAGCCTCCTCAGTGATCGAAAATGCCAACGCAATGGTTTCGTGAGTGTAACGAGCGGTATATGTTTCCTGCGCATCGTCATAAGTAAGGGCACCGCCCTCGCTTTTAACAGGTGCTGTGGAAAATCCGCCGAGCATGACCTCCTCCTCAAAAGCTCGGTCTGAGCTTTCTTCTTCGAAGATTTCACCATGCTCGTTTTCGTAACGATTGTATTCAAGGCCGAACAAGGCATTAAGGCCGGGTTCTAGCTCTTTCGCTAATTGTGCGCGAGAAATAGCCATTTATTAAGCCCTCCTTATAGACCTGTTGATGTCGCGGTAGTCTGCGAATCAAACCGGCTGGTTGGTGCATTATAATGAGCGTTCAAACGGACAATTAGCGGGATACCAGCGGCTGCATAGTCACTGTTTCCTGCGTCATCCATGATACCCACAATACGCAATGGCAAAGTAGCCGTTGTAGCAATTGTGGAAACGCCCAAAGCGGAATTGGAACTACCAGTGTCGGTAGAACCGGTGCGGGCAGATGTACCCAACGACGCGTTTGCAAATACATGCGCAAGAGCCGTTGCACGGTCAGTCAAAGACGCGTCAGACGCTACTTTGAACAACTGATTTGGGTTGTCTGCTACAAACGCCTTGATAGGATGGTTTGTATCAGCACTTACTGAACCGGAACCGGGCCAGTAATTAATGAAGACTGGTTTCTTTGAAACTGAGTCAACGTATTCTACGCCCATCAGGACACCCAATGCTTGCGTAGTACCACCATTAGTAGCACCAGCTTGGTCAATAACCCCCGCGGCCGTAGGGACGCAGATAGAATATTGAAAGATAGCATTAGTGTTGTTGGAAGCGATTTCATACTGGGTTACACCAGTAGTATTAGCCGCAGCGCCAACTAGCCCGATAGGACGAAGACCATAGGCAGTATTAGAATTTGCCATAAGATTTCACTCCTATTGAGGTAGCCCTATTTCTTGGGGCCACCGAAGGTTACACGAGATTGACGATCAGGTTTAGCAATCGTCATTGATGAATGTGCATTCTCACGCATCATGTCATGGTCTACCGCTTGCATCTGATCCATATTTCTCTGAGAGAAATAATTAGTTCGTTCTGCAATTGTTTCGACCGGAATACGAGCGAGAAGCAACCCGCCAACTCCAAACACACCTTCATGTTTACCTGATTCAACAACAGGGGATTCAAAATCAGGATACTCGTCCTTACGGACCAATTCCCAACCTTCCCTCATTTTAGCACTGATGTTTTTAGTATCATCAAAACCGCGCGTTTCGGCGCGTATCCAACGATGCTTAAAGCCATCAGGGGCAGGTGGTGCGTCTAGCATAGACGGTGGGGCCCACGGCTTACGAACAGCCTGTTTGTCCCGGGTTTGGTTAGCGCGAGAAGTACGGTTAATTGCCGAACCACCGTTTTGGTTGTTTTGTTCAGTCATTTTCTTACTCCTTCACGTATTTCGCATATTCTTCTAGCGGCACACCCAGTTTTTTCGCTATTGCGACTTGGCTCGGGGTGAGTCGAACCTTTCTCCCAGTGCGCCCAGATGGTGTTCTTGAAGCGCCAACAACCGTTTGAGCGGGACGTTTGTTCGCGGTGTTTCCGGCATTTACAAACTTACTTGAAATGCGACGGTCAAGTTCATTATAGTAGTCATCGCTCGTCGGGTCAAACCCTTCGTCTTCAACGAGCTTTTTATGTATTCCAAACGCCGCATACGTCATGGCCTCGTCTTGGCCAAACCAACTGTTTTTCATGGCCCATGTCTCCGCTTTGGGATCAGGGCGCTTGGGCGCTTGGGCAGGCATAGGCTGACGCGATTGGTGCTGCGCAGCGGCCTGTTGCTGTTGTCGCGAACGATCTTGTTGCGCTTTTGCCTGTTGGGCTCGGTCTTGCTGGATAGCCAACTTAGTCAAGTTGCGCTGGGCTTCCACCGAGGCCTTGCTGTCACCAATCTCAATCGCACGGGCTAAATCGTTTTCAGCCTGTTGCATCTGAGTGTTGACGCGGTTTGTATATTCGTTGACGTAATTTGTGTCCATGTTGGACATACGGTTCTTTAAGCTGGTTGCCTCCGTCTGGACCGCTTGAGCGTACTTAATCGCTTCTTGCTCGCGACGTTCAGCTTCACGCATCTTCTTCGTCAAACGATCAATTCGTTTTTGAGTGGCCGTCTCCGCTTTGGAGAACTGGTCATCACGGTCATTGTCTTCCGACGCAGATACCTCACTTACAACCTCAACCTCAGTTTCTTGGTTGTCCCCAACGTCTAGTTCAATCGGGTTTTCACTACTATCAGCCATATTTTACCTCGTTTACAAATGCTGGATGTCTTCAGGGTCCAAAATAGTCGCAAGAACCTCGTCGTCATTGAGGATGCGGACTTCTCCCCCATCGATCTGTAGGCGCGAACCGGCATAACGGGCAAACAATACCCACTGCTTCTCCGCGCACCACGCGCCGTCAGGAAACTTGTCACGGTCTTTGTAAGCCAAAGGACCGACTTTAAGGACATAACCCACCTGTGTGGATATCTGGCTCTTCTCTTGAATTTCGGTAGGGATAAAAATACCCCCGGCCGTCTTCGCCTTACCTTGGTAGGGCAAAATGAGAATACGCCATCCAGTAGGGGCAGGCATTCTTTCCAGAAGACTTGCGTCTAAAGCTTCTGGGTTTAAACGGGGTTTTTCGACATAAGCATCAGCTAAATTAGCCTTTGTCGTTTCCGCCATAGCAGCCACACCCTTGGCAGCGGCGGACAAATCAATTTTTGTTGACTGTTCAGTCATCGGATCGCTCCTGTTTATCTAGCAGGCCCTTGAGTTCCTGTTCCACGTGATTTAGGCACTCTAGGTTGCCCATAAGCTCACGATATTGCTCCATTGATTTGACGTTTCCAAAAATCATCAAATCCGTAACCCCTTGCCGTCTTTCTCTCAAGATACGAAAAACCGCTTCGGCTACATATATTTCATCCATTTCCACCTCGCATAATATCTAACATTATCAGATATAATCCTAGCACAACTTGTATAAGATAAGCTAGGACTATCTGTAAATTTATGCGATTTACGGAAAAAACAACGTTAAGAACCGCAGCCCATGTAACTCTTGCCGCGGATCGCGGCTCCCGTGCCACGCGTTTTCATCTTACGCACGTTGTCCGTGGCCATCGGGGCTGGGGCTGTTTTTCCGTAAGGAATGCGGCCTTGACCCTTAATGTCCGCGTAACCAACCGCTTTTGGCGGATTGCTCGGCGCAGAGCCGTTTATTTTAATTTTACGATCTTTCATGATTTAACTCCTTTTAAAGACGCTTGTACGGGGAGCCGAATTATTTAAAAAATAATCGGTGTCTGTAATTAGGGATTGAAGGTCCGGGCCCTGCGCTTGTTGCGGGGCCATGTACGGGGTGAACGGCTGAATAGAATTAGTAGGACCCATCGGGGTGCCGCTATACGCGCCGTATGTCCGACCTTCTACCGGAGGAGGAGGCGGAGGCGTAAATGCTGTGTTATCCGGTGAGGGTGTAAACACAGGGTTAACCACCGGAGGAGGCGGCGCAGGCGTAAATACGGGGTTAACCGGTGAAGGTGTAACCGGGGCAGGGAACATAGGGTCCACACCGGGAGGAAGGGAAAAAACGGGCGCATCAGGCACAGGACGCATAAGGTCCACACCGGGAGTATCAGGCATTCCGCCGTCTTCTTCACCCACGGCCATAGTGGTAGGAGAATCAACCCACCCCAAGCGGTCTGCTATCTCTTCTATGGTGGGCTCCGCAAAAGGCGCGTCTTCTTCACCCATGGCCATAGTGGTAGCCATGCCGGGTACGGCCGAAAACCCGTTGATGTCACGCATATCGGAAGTTGCCGCTTGAAAAGACCCCGAATCCGAATCGTAAGTACCCACTAACCGTTCTTCTGAAGGAACACTGACCGTAAACGACCCCGGAGCAAGGTTGTAATACTCTTGTACGTTGGCTATTGCTCTCTCAAGGCTAGTGCCGTCGTGACCCGGACGAGCGTCTCCCATGTTATAAGAATTGCCGTCAGCATCCACAAAAGCGTAAGAAGTGCTTTTCTGTTCTGAAGCCTTGGCCGCAGGCGATGTTGCCGACGCATAATTCCCTGTAGCCACTAATTCTTCTGCCGCCGAAATCGCCGCCGCGTTATTAGGCGCATGGGTCTGAACAAAAGCAAGCCTGTTTTGTGCATATTGTGGATCGGAATCCATAACGGCCTGATTGTAGGAAATTTGATCGGTGTTGAATTTATCGTGCGCGGCTATGAATGCAGGGTCGCTTACAACCTTTGGAGCCCACTCGTTCAAGTGCCAGTTTGCAAAATCTTTCTGAGAGCCCATAGGCGCACCAAGACTTTCCGCCGCTTGAAATAAAGCTTTCTGCGTCTTTCCGTAACTCCCGTCTTGGAATTTAACCAACACCATGTCGTTACCCAGAGGTTCCTGTTTTAAGCCCGAGAGATCGGTAACTTGGACCTCGCCGCC
>Ga0115548_1002020_pt1 | contig 10722 bp, 8 predicted proteins | sample COGITO_mtgs_1004_4_FD_87187 | JGI IMG/M metagenome (GOLD analysis project Ga0115548, IMG submission 87187) | Pelagic marine microbial communities from North Sea - COGITO_mtgs_100423 | ecosystem: Environmental > Aquatic > Marine > Epipelagic | place: Germany:Helgoland, sampling site Kabeltonne...
ATCTGTTGTATCCCAGCTGAAATAGCCACTTCAGAATGAATGAAGTTTTTATGGACCCGATATGAAATTGCACGATCGTTATATAAAGAGGCAAATACCTCTTTAATCGCATGTTTGATATTATCTATACCATGAATGTTTAAAAAACTTTCTTGTTGTCCAGCAAATGATGCATCAGGTAAATCTTCTGCTGTTGCTGATGATCGAACTGCAAATGTAGTGCCTTTAGGTGACTTATCTAATAAATTTTCATAGTGACTTTTTATATTTGTCTCTAACTCTTTTGAAAATGGGGTGTCAAGAATCCATTTTCGAATTTTCTTTCCACTTTCAGCAAGCTTTACAACGTCGTTAATATCAAGATCTTTTAATTCTTCTTCAATTTTTGTGCCTAACTGATTTTGACTCAAAAAGTCGTTAAAGGCATCCGCAGTCGTTGCAAAACCTGTTGGAACTCTCACACCTTTTGCCTTAAGTTGAGATATCATTTCACCTAGCGATGCATTTTTGCCGCCTACAACAGCGACATCTTTATTTCTGAGCTTTTCGAAAGAAATTATACTTTGAGTCATGAGTTACCTTTGGAATAATCAATATCTGTAAAGAACGTAATTTTGCCACATTATAGGATTAGTTGTCGACTTAAACGTTTTCTTAAATAAACTTGTTAATTAGATATTAAATTGTAATTCTAATTTAACTAAACATTTTATATTTAGTAGAAATATTGTTGTTATTTGATAAATTTTGTTAAAATGTTCAGCCCGGTCTGTTTTTAAAAACTAGGATCGAAATTACATAATACTTATTTAAAAAAATACGGAGAAATTAATGGCTTCATTACTCGAACAACTAAAAACAATGACAACAATTGTTGCAGATACAGGGGAGGTTGATGCAATTAAATCTTTAAAACCTGTAGATGCTACAACGAACCCTTCTTTATTATTGAAGGCAAGTAAGCTGCCACAATGTGAACCCATGATTGAAGAGGCTATAGCATACGCAAAAGCTAAGAGCTCTGATAAAGCCCAACAAATCGAAGATGCTGCAGATAAGTTAGCTGTTCTTGTTGGATTAGAAATATCTAAACATATTCCTGGAAGAATATCTACCGAAGTTGACGCTAGCCTTTCTTTCAATATTGACAAAATGGTCGCTAAGGGTAAAAAAATTATCTCTCTATATGAAGAGGCTGGCTTAACAAAAGATAGGGTTTTAATTAAACTAGCATCAACATGGGAAGGTATTAAGGCCGGTGAAATTCTTGAAAAAGAGGGTATTAACTGTAATTTAACTTTACTATTTAGTTTTGCGCAAGCAAGAGCTTGTGCGGAAGCAGGTGTTTTCCTAATATCTCCATTTGTAGGAAGGATTTTAGATTGGTATAAAGCAAGCACAGGCGAAGAATACACCTCAGAAACTGACCCAGGCGTTGTTTCAGTTAGAAATATATATAGCTGGTATAAGGAACATGGATTCAAAACAGTCGTAATGGGTGCATCATTTAGAAATATTGGTGAAATTACAGCATTATCTGGTTGTGATCGTTTAACAATTGGTCCAGCTCTGATTGAGGAATTAGATGCAACCGAGGGAGATCTTCCACAACATCTTAAAGATAATGGAGCAAGCAAAGAAAAGCCATCCAAACTTGAGGAGGATCAATTTAGATTCGATCATAATGAAGATGCTATGGCCACTGAGAAGTTAGCAGAGGGTATCAGAAACTTTGTTATTGATCAAAATAAATTAGAGGATGCACTAAGTCAAAAACTTTAAGAGATACAACTTCGTTAATTGACAATATTTAACTGAAGTTATATTATCCTCGGTCTACTCGACCTAAATGAGAAAAAAGTTTTACGAGTTTTTTTAGCGTAGATATTTTATTAATAATGTACTTTTAAATATGGGAGATAAAAACCATGGCATTAACACAAATGGCACTAGATTCATTAGATTTTGACGCAACAGTAGCATTAGCAGAAACAGTTGCTCCTCACGTTGATATCTTAGAAATTGGTACACCATGTATCAAACACAACGGTATTAAATTACTTGAAACATTAAAAGCAAAATTTCCAAATAACCTTATCCTTGTTGATCTTAAAACAATGGATGCGGGTGAATATGAAGCTGAGCCTTTTTATAAAGCAGGTGCAGATATCTGTACAGTGCTAGGCGCTTCTGGAATTGCTACAATCAAAGGCGTTATTGCTGCTGCGAAGAAGTATGGTAAAGAATGCCAAGTTGGCATGATTAACGTTGACGATAAAGAATCTTTAGCAAAAGAAGCTGTAGCTGCAGGTGCTGATATCATAGGTGTTCATACAGGTCTTGATGCACAAGCTGCTGGTCATACACCATTTGCTGATCTTGCTGCAATTGCTGCTCTAAACACTGGCGCTAAAATTTCTGTTGCTGGTGGTGTTAAAGCTGCTACAGCACAAGAAGTAAAAGACGCAGGTGCTGCGATTATTGTTGCGGGTGCTGCTATTTACGGTGCTGCTGATCCAGCTGCTGCTGCTGCTGAGATTACATCTATTGCTCACTAAATATTGACAGTAGATTGCTTATATAAAAAACCCGGCTTATTGCCGGGTTTTTTTTGGTATGATTACAACATAATTATTGATTAGGAGTTAACTTTAGTATGGATACACAAAAATTAATTGTTGATAAAATTCAAGCTGTGCTGGATTCGACAGATAAAAATCAGTCTTCGGAGCTAAAAAAACTGATTGATCAAGCAGGTCACATTTTCGTAGCAGGTGCTGGAAGATCAAAATTAGTATCAAGTTTTTTAGCAATGAGGTTAGTCCATTGTGGCTATAATGTGAGCATGGTAGGTGAGATTGTTACGCCAGCATTGAAAGACGGAGATTTATATATTGTTATCTCAGGCTCTGGTGGAACTAAAACGCTTCTTCCTACCCTTGAAACTGCAAAATCTAAGGGAGCAAAGATTGCGGTTGTCTCAATGAAGGCTTCTTCAGCGATGGCCGACTTAGCTGATTTAACGATAAAAATGGGTAATGATGATGTCTTTGCACTTACGAAAGGACTGCCAATGGGAACTTCATTTGAGCTTTCAACATTAGTTTATTTAGAAGCAATAATTGGCGAGATTGTCTTTGATAAAGACCTCACCGAAGAGGGTATGAGAGCTATTCATGCTAACCTAGAGTAACATGGGTATATAGGTTTTTAAAAAAAGACACCTTGGTGTCTTTTTTTATTCTTTAAGATAAGTGAGGTTTGTAAAAAACAATAAATGCTGATTTCAAAGATTCCATATAAAGTTGATACCACGACTTACTATGAACAAATTCGTCATTTAGATTGGCCTGTTTTTTTTGATAGCTGCTATCAGTCAGATAGAGAAAAAAGTCAGTATGCCCGCTATGATATTATTTCCGCTGATCCCTTTGTTAAAATTTACTCAAATTTAAATTCGATAAAAGTATGTGAAAAAAATCAAACCTTTCATTCTAATGATGATGGCTTAGAGATCGTGCAGAACTATATCAACAAGTATTCAAGGCCTTATTCAGAAATTCCATTCATTGGGGGAGCAATTGGATATTGTTCTTACGAGATGGAAGAAAAGAAAATTGATAATTATAATTTACCCAAGATTTCGATGGGAATTTATGACTGGGCACTAATCGTTGATCATTTTCTCCAAGAAGCATATTTGGTAACTACAAATGTTGATGAAGAAACAAAAAAAAATTGGTCAAAGTACATTAAGTTATTAAGTACTTCAACTTCTGATAAAAGCCAAAAATTTATTGTGAAGAGTGAAATAGAAGATAATTCAAACTTTGAGGACTATCGTAATAAATTCAAATTAGTTATGGATTACTTAAAGGAAGGTGATTGTTATCAAATTAATCTCTCAAAACAATATAAAGTTTTAGTTGAGGGAGATAGTTGGCAATTTTATAAGATATTTAGAAATTCAAATAAATCAAGATATATGGCTTATTTAGATTTTACAGATTTTGAAATACTTTCAGGTTCACCCGAAAGATTCATTCAGGTAAGAGGTAATGAAGTGAATACAAGGCCAATAAAGGGAACAATCGGAAGAGATAAAAATCATGATAGAGATAAAAAGAATGCATTAGCTCTAAAAGAATCTGTTAAAGACCAATCAGAAAACTTAATGATCGTTGATCTTTTAAGAAATGATTTAAGTAAAAACTGTGACATTGGCTCAATTAAAGTAAGTGAATTATTTGAATTAGAATCTTACCCAAATGTCCATCATCTGGTAAGCACTATTTCTGGAAATTTAAAAAATGAATCAAACATGTTAAAGCTTTTTTCTGACTCTTTTCCTGGGGGTTCAATTACGGGTGCTCCGAAAATAAGAGCTATGGAGATTATAAGAGAGCTTGAAGACCATAACAGGGAATTATATTGCGGTTCCGTTGTTTATTTTAGCTTTAATCGATCTATGGACAGTAATATTGCAATTAGAAGCTTATTTAGGAAAGGCAATGAATTATATTTTTATTCTGGCGGGGCTTTAACAATTGCATCAAATGATAAAGATGAATTTCAGGAAATTGAGGATAAGGTGAGAATTATTAAAAAAACCATTAATTATTTCAAGGAGTAATGAGTATGATAGATATTTCTGATGATTTAAAGGAAAGGCTTAAAATGGATCTCCCTGAGTGGAAGCTATCTACAAATGGGATTAATCGGTGGATTTCGAGAGAAGTTTCTACTGAATTAGGGGGGATAGTGAGTAAGATATGGGATCTTGCAGAAGAAGCCAACCATCACCCTGATATAATTCTTGGATACAAAGGTATATCAGTAGACCTCCTAACGCATGATAAAAATGCGATAACAATTAAGGATATTGATCTTGCCAATAAAATTGAGATATTAATTTTATCTTTGAATTAATTTTTTAAATGAGCCGTAATTTAATAAAATTGTCGGCAGTATTAGAAGATTAAGGATAGTTGAAGTAAATAAGCCGCCAATAATAATCATTGCCATGGGTCCCTCAATCTCTTTTCCTGGCTGATCCGAGCCAAAGGCAATGGGAGTCAATGCAAGACCTGCAACAAGCGCTGTCATTAAGATTGATGGCAGCCTTTCTTTAGCGCCCCGTATACATGTTTTGGTATCCCAAATACAATTCTCCTCATTAATTAAAAATTGATAATGTGATATAAGCATAATTGTATTTCGTAAGGTAATACCAAATAACGTTACAAATCCAACGAGTGATCCAATTGAAATCCAGCCCCCAGTAAAAGTGGCAGCCAAAACACCGCCTATCAGTGCGAAGGGAAGGTTCAGAACAGTCAAACATAAATTAGAAAATGAACCAAAAGCAATGTAAAGTAAAAGCAAGACAACGCCCCCAGCTAAGAGAGATTGGGTTATGAGTTCATCTCTAGCTTGTCTATTTTCTTGAGCTGATCCTGTAACTTCATAATAGTTACCGTCATTAAGCTTTAATTCTTTTAATTTTGTATTTAGGCTCTTTGTGAAAATGTCTATATCGACGTCACCTATATTAGCGGTTACCGTTTGAACTCTCTTACCGTTTTGATGAAGAATTTTTGATCTACCGTTTTTCTGAGTTATGTCAGCTATTTCAGACAGCGGTATTATTTGATTTTGGGCATTCATGATCGGCAATTCTTTTATATCAAGTATGTCATCTCTTGACTCCTTATTAAGGGTTAAGGCAACTGTTGTGGGGATAATTCCATTGTAAATTTTTGTTACAGGATAATTATCATAAGCAGCTCTTATAAACTTTAAAACATCTGCTTTATTTATTCCAAGAGAGCTCATTTTCTCTGATCTAAGTCTAATGAATACCTCAGGTGAGCCTGGAGGTGATTGAAGTGTGATATCTTTTATCCCATTGATGGTATTCAACGTTGAACTAATCAGTGCTGCGTCTTGATCAATTAGATCAAGATTTTCACCGTACAGGTTTATAACTACGGATGCATTATATCCAGAAATAGTTTCTTCAATCCTTTCGGTAAGAAAGGTATTGATTGCAAAGTTAACTCCCACAAACCCAGCATCAAGCTCTTTACTCTCATCTCCATGCAAAGTAGATTTTATTTGTTCTAAAATCTCATCTTGCTCTGGGCCACCCAATCCTTCATCCAGCTCAATTTCAAATTCACTATAGTGTGTACCAAATGTATCAGCACCTAAAGGTGATCTTCCTACCCATTGTGCAATCGATTTTATACCTTCAATTTTTTCTAATTTTTTTGTCACGAGATTACCTACCCTGATTGATTCTTCCTCAGAGGTACCAGGGAATGAAGTCATATGCATAATAAAATGTCCCTCGTGAAGAGGGGGGATAAATTGTGTCTTAAGAAAAGGTAAAAAAGATAAACCAATTGCAATTACAAATAAAGACGAAAAAATTATTAACTTAGATTGTTTTTCTATTCCCAGTAAAATAATTTCATATTTATGTTTAAGGAATTTAACTACTGGGGAGTCTTCTGTTTTTATATCTGAATAACCAATCATCAAGTAACACAGAGCAGGGGTGATGGTGAGGGCAACAAATAGAGATGCCGTGATTGAAGAGATATATGCAATTGCTAAAGGCCCAAAGAGCTTTCCAGCAACCCCAGAAAGTGATAATAATGGAAGAAAAACAAGGACAATGATTACTGTTGCAAACACGACAGACTTTCTTACCTCCATTGAAGAGCTAAAGACCACCTGATAGAGCGGCAATGGTTGTTTTTTTTGTTTGTTTTGCCGCATTCTTCGAAATATATTTTCAACGTCAATAATTGCATCGTCAACAACTTCACCTAAAGCAATTGCCAATCCGCTAATGACCATTACGTTTAGACCAATATCAAAATAACTCATTACTGAGATTGCAGATAGGAGTGATAGAGGTATTGCAACGGCTGAAATAAAAGCAGTTTTAAAGTTAAATAGGAAGAGGTAAAGAATAGATATAACAAAAAAAGCACCAATGACAATATCAATTCTCAATCCTTTAATAGATGCATCAATAAAATTTGATGGTTTAAATAAATCTGGAATGAGTTCAATATTTTGATTTTTTAGCAAAGGCTCAATTAATTCAAGAGCAATTTCTAGTTCCTGAGTTAATTTATAAGAATCTGCATTTAATTGACCTTGAACTGATAAATAGACTCCAGGATTTCCATTGATTGAGGCTGCACTAATTGATGGCTCAAAACTTTCCTTTACATTTGCAACATCCCTAATCTTAATGACACTATTATTTACACTTTTGATAGGAGCAATTTCAATTTCTTTTAAAGTCTTTGATTGACCGTCTGTATTTATTATTATTCTCTGGTTGGCATTTTCGATATAACCCCCACCCATAACAAGTGTCGAATTTTCTACAGCATGAAGTATTTCCCCTATTGAAATATTGTATTGATAAAGCTTTTTAGGGATAACTTCTATGTGAATTTGTTTGACTTTACCACCAAACCTATTTACATCAGCCACGCCAGATACAGCCATTAATTGGGGGATTATAAGGGTTTCCGCGACTGTTCTTAGCTCTGTTAGGGTCTTATTGTCTGAGTAAATACCAATACCTAGAACACTTGATGCTGATGAGGTTAGCGGGGCAATTGTTGGAATAATCCCTGTAGGTAAAGATCTTATTAATTTTGAAAGACTTTCAGAAACGGCCTGTCTATTTTTATGAATATCTGTTTTTTCATCAAAGATGACAGTTACTACAGAAAGTCCTGGGATAGACTGCGATCGTGTTTGTTTGATGCCAATTGTTCCTGATATCGCCTGTTCTATTGGTTTAGAAATAACTGTCTCAACCAAACTAGAGGAAAAGCCAGGTGCTTCAGTTTGAATAATGACTTGAGTTGGAGAAAATTCAGGAAATACATTCAAAGGACTCTGCTTTATCTGGTAAATACCATAGGCTATGATAATAAAAGCTAATCCAATTATTACCCCAGGATGACGAATTGAAAAACGAATAACTGATCCCATCTTAAAAACTAATCCTCGTTTTCGTTTTTGATCTGATACTTAAACTCTTCAGAAAGAAGTAATTGTGCACCGTTTGTAACTATCTCATCGTCAATTTTAATTTTATCATCTGGAACAATCCATCCATTTTCAGAACCATTTTCAGCTTCACGCATACCCTGGAGAGAGCGTCTCACAAAATTTCCATTTTCCTTTATTCTTATGTAAGCCCAAGGTTGTCCATTGCTCCATACAACAGAAGAGTTTGGAACAAGAAGGTATTTTTTCTTATCATTAAATTTTGAAATATAGGCAGAAATTCGCTCACCTACAATCAATTTACTGTTATTCGTTAAGTAGAAAAAGTTTTTACCTACAATTGACTGATTAACTATTGGGGAGGGGGATAGGTATTTTGCCTTTATCTCCGATGCGCTTGAGATAGATGGAATTATTACAATATTTTGAGGGGGTAATGCCTCGCGCTCGATTTGAGTTATAGATAAACTGACAAGTTGGTTTTGATTGCTTAGCAGCTTATTTAAGGGATCATTTGTATTTTTAAGGATAGCAACAAAAACTTCACCCCATTGTTGCTGAACTAAACTCATTATATTAACTTTTTCATTTTCATAAATATTAACCTGATTATTTAAATCACTTATCTCAATTTGTTTTTTATTTATAGCAAGATCAGAAACATTTTTATTATCTTCGTTAAGAATTATTAACGCTTCTAAATGTTTCTTCTCATTTTTAATCTGATTCTTTAACTTTTTAATTGAATAATTTACTCTTGTAAAATTTGCATTGGCCGAGATAAGTGTTGAAATGTTCTGAACTATCCCATAGTTCAATTTCTTTTGATTAGTTTTTGTTTCTTCGAGTTTCTTGTACTGGATGTTACTGTTTTTTTCAACTGCGCTTGGAAGTTGAATTTGTTTGATACCATCAACTATGGTCGTATAGTCAACAATTATTTCCTCTTCAGATTCGTCTTCATCAGAATGGTTACCTAAAATATCTTTGTTGGCCAGTAAAACAATAACCCAGATTAAAACAATGATAATTATGATTTGTGCAACGATGAAAATTGTTGTTTTATTCTTCATAAGCCATAATTAATTGAGGTTGGAAATAATTGATCCTGCAGGACACCCTCAGCAACAACTCCTAACTCAATTGAAGCATGAGTAGCGCGATGAACTTCTAAGTCAATATCCAGTAAACTAAACATTTCCTTCTCAAGCTGCATTCGGTCAATCTGGCCTTGATGAAATCTATCCTGAAGCTGTTTAACGAGTGAGTCTTTTGATGCAAAAGATTTTTTAACAGCCTCTTCATGTTCTTTGTTTTTTTGAATAGACAAAGTTAGCTCCTCCACTTGATTATTGATCTCGAGCTCAAAATTTATAACCTTACTTGCCTCAAGCTCGCGAAACAATGATGCGCGATCTATATAGGCCTTATTTCTTTCGGGTGTTTTAAGAAGTGTTCGAATGCCAAGCCCCCAAACATTATAACCAAAGTCATAAATATACGCAGGTGTAAATGTCATATCAGGATACTGTTTTGCAATTTCAAGTTTGAGATTTGCTTCGGCTATGGCATAGCGTGCAAGCTTTTGTCTTAAATCAATTCTATTAATTATTGCAGTTGAGTGCATTTTATCTTGATCAGCATTTTCAAAAAATGTAGCTAGACTTGTGAGTATTTTATCCCTTGTTTTTTTAACATCGATAGCCAATAGGTTAAATTGTTCAAGGGAAAGACCAACAAGAGTCGCTAAATTTTTTGTAATATTGAGTTGCAAATTTTGATGTTTAATTAATTCCTTTTGGATAGAATTAAACTTTATCTTTTCTCTCATATGATCAACATTTGAGACTAGGCCATAATTAAGCCTCTTTTTAATCATATGAACGATGGATTGTTGCAGGCGAATTTTGTTCTTTAGAATTTGGATTAAATCTTGATTTTTAATATATTCCGTCAAACTTGAAATAAGACTGGCCCGCAAATTCCAGTGGATTAATTCTTTATCAAGAAGGGCTGACTGGGTTTCGTTAAATGCAAGCTCATACCTTATTAATCTCTTATTCGCAGTCTCGTAGGTGAACGTATAGTCAAATTTAAAGAAATTTTCACTTGGGTCACCAACGTCACCTCGTTCGTATTTTGCTCCAACTGATGACAATGGCCGCAAAGAGGCAATTTCTTCATTACTTTTTATATATTCCATCTCTAAGTCAGCAGTTTTTAGTTGGGGGTTAAAGTATTTTTGAGTAATCAAGAGCTCATCAATACCCCAGCTTTTAAAGGGTATATTTACTTCATCAAAGTTATTTTTTTTTAAAAACAGTATGAATTCAGGGTCGTTTAGATTTGTTTGCTTAGTTGCTTGATGAACTTCATTAATATTGAGGGGTTTTTCCTTATACTCAATGAAGCTACATGCATTCAAAAAAAATACTAATATAACGAGTGAAATCTGACTTAATTTTGATGTAATTTCAATTTTCACGTTGATTAATTTAAATTTTTATATTTATGATGTAAGCCATCAATTTTAATGTAATTTTCAGAGAACTTCCAAGATATAATTTAGATTGAATTTTTCAGTCCCTTTTAAGACTAAAGTTGATATAATACGCGCTTGTTATAATACATGTTTACTAAATCAAGCGAGAGTGGCGGAATTGGTAGACGCACTGG
>Ga0115548_1002027_pt1 | contig 10709 bp, 7 predicted proteins | sample COGITO_mtgs_1004_4_FD_87187 | JGI IMG/M metagenome (GOLD analysis project Ga0115548, IMG submission 87187) | Pelagic marine microbial communities from North Sea - COGITO_mtgs_100423 | ecosystem: Environmental > Aquatic > Marine > Epipelagic | place: Germany:Helgoland, sampling site Kabeltonne...
AAAAAAAAAAAAAAAAAATAATGACGAAGAAGGGACTTGAACCCTTAACAAATGAATTATGATTCCATTATTCTACCAGTTGAATTACTTCGCCATATTTTTTTATTGGTAAAGTAGGAAGAACGGGATTTGAACCCGTGGTATATTCTAAATATACATTGATTTAGCAAACCAACACTTTAAACCACTCAGTCATCTTCCCTTTAACTTTAAATATTATTTAATTTCATATAACCCAATTAAAGTTATAAAAAAAACAAGACTTAAAATCATAATAAAAGCATAATGATAAATATAACCACTTTGGAATTTATTATAATATAAACTTTGTTTATAGACTATAGTAGATAAGCCTTCAGGCCCCAAAAATTCAATAACCCCTTTATCTATATTTTTATACGTAACATTATACCCTATAAATAATAATTTTTGTGAAATAAATTCATTATTAAACTTATCAAAAAACCATTTTTTATTTAAAAATGTATATAATTTATACCCTAAATTACTTGTTTTTACTTGAAATAAATTATAATTAAAAGACCTATAAAAAATAAAGGCAAATAATGCTCCGATACAACTAAAAATTACAGGGATTAATTTTATATTATAAGGTAAAAATTCGGAATCTAAAAATAATAAATTTTTAGGGGCTATGAAAATAGAATTTCCCCAAAAAGTTGTTCCTAATCCAATAAATAAATCTTTATTTATATAACCATAAAAAATACTTCCAAAACATAGAATAAATAATGGGATTATCATTTTAATAGGAGATTCATGAGCATTCTTAATTATTTGTTTATAACTATTAGTTTCAGCTAAAAAAGTTAAATAAATTAGACGTATTGAATAAAAAGCAGTAAAAAAAGCTGCAATAGTACCAAGCCAATATGCAAAATGACCATGTATTGTATAATTTGCATAAGCTAATTCTAAAATAATATCTTTAGAATAAAAGCCGGTTAAAAATGGAAACCCCATTAATGATAATGAACCTATTACAAACATAGCATACGTAAAAGGCAAAATATTAACAAGGCCTCCCATTTTTCTCATATCTTGTTCATCTCCCATTGCATGAATTACAGAACCTGCACTTAAAAATAATAAAGCTTTAAAAAAAGCATGGTTTGCTAAATGAAAAACACCTACAGTATAATTTGACATACCGCAAGCGAACATCATATAACCTAATTGGCTACAAGTAGAATAAGCAATCACTTTTTTTAAATCGTTTTGTAATAAACCTATAGTTGAAGCAATGAATGCGGTTATAGACCCTAAAATAGTAATAAAAATTAAAGTATTTTCGGCGTATTCAAACAAAGGAGAACAACGAACCGTTAAAAATACACCAGCAGTTACCATAGTTGCAGCATGAATTAAAGCAGATACAGGTGTAGGTCCTTCCATTGCATCAGGTAACCATGTGTGTAAACCTATTTGAGCTGATTTACCGACAGCACCTATAAAAATGAATAAACATATAGTATTTAAAGTATTAAATTTAAAACCAAATAAAAATATATTATCATTTATAAAATTAGGTGCTAAAGAAAAAATAGTTGAATAATCAACAGAATTGAAAGTATAAAAGATTAATAAAACACTTAAAATTAAACTAAAATCACCAATACGATTAACTATCATTGCCTTTAAGGCAGCTTTATTTGCTTGAATACGACCATACCAAAAATTAATTAATAAATATGAACATAAACCAACACCTTCCCAACCAATAAACATTTGAATTAAATTATCAGCAGTCACTAAAATAATCATAAAAAAAGTAAATAAAGATAAATAAGACATAAATCTAGATAAATGAGGGTCTTGACTCATATATTCTGTTGAATACAAATGTACTAACATAGAAACACAAGTTACTACAATTAACATTACAACAGTTAAACTATCAAATAAAAAACCCCATGAAATCTTAAATATTTCTAAATTAATCCAATCAAATAATGAAATATAACAAACACTTCCTGCTAAACCTACTTCATAAAAACTAAAACATGATAAAAAAAACGTAATCGTAATGCATAATGTTGTAATTAGAGATGAGCCTTTATAACCTATGTAATACCCAAAAAACCCTGAACAAACTGCTCCAAATAACGGTAAAAATATTATTAATAAATACATTTTATGTTTTTTTTTTATATATAGCTGCATTAATAAATAATAAAACAGCTAAAACTATTTTTCAATAAACCATCTTTTTTTTTTAATTCGATTTATTTTATTCTATCAATTAAACTACGGCCTCTCTAGTGATACACTTTTTCCAATTTTAAAAAAAGTATCTGTGTATTACTCGAGTGTAACTCTTTGAATTTGAAATAAGATCAAGTTATTGGTTAAAATTAAAATAAAAAACTTAAAAAAAAAAAAAATTAATAAAGCAATTAGTATTTATAAACTTTATAGATTACTCTAATTACATTTTAAACCTATTAACGTAATAGTCTTCTACGACTTTAAAAAAAATATTTCTTGAGGTTAATTTCTTACTTATATGCTTTCAGTAATTATTTTTGATTTACGTAGCTACTTGACAATACCTTAAAAAAGTAATCAAAACACCATAGGTAAATTTTATATGATCCTCTCGTACTAATATAAAGTCCTCTCAATTTTTATTTCTGTGAAAGATAGGGACCAAACTGTCTCACGACGTTCTGAACCCAACTCATGTTACACTTTAATCGGCGAACAACCGAACCCTTGGGACCTTCTTCAGCCCCAGGATGTGTAAAGTCGACATCGAGGTGCCAAACGACTCCGTCAATAGGAACTCTCAAGAGTCATTAGCCTGTTATCCCCGGCGTACCTTTTATCCGTTGAGCGATAATTTTTCTATTTAAAATTACCGGATCACTATGGCCGACTTACGTCCCTGCTTGATATGTCTATCTTACAGTCAAGCAAATTTATGCCATTATACTTTTAATTAAAAAAAAATTAAAAACAATTTACCTTTGCACACCTCCGTTACTCTTTGGGAGGTGACCACCCCAGTCAAACTACCAACCATATACTGTCTTTAAACTAAGTTTACTTAGTTAAATTAGTTATAAAATACTTAAAAAATGGTATTTCATTTTTGTATAATAACTCCCATTTATTCTATATATTAAATAATTTATATACGATATAAAGATGTAGTAAAGGTGCACGGGGTCTTCCCGTCTATTCACAGATAATCCGCATCTTCACGGATATTTCAATTTCACTAAGTCTAAGCTGGAGACAGTGGAAAAGTCGTTACACCATTCATGCAGGTCGGAACTTACCCGACAAGGAATTTCGCTACCTTAGGACCGTCAGAGTTACGGCCGCCGTTTACTGGGGATTCAATTAAATGCTTACACATATCCTATTAACCTTACAGCACCGGGCAGGTGTCAGACCCTATACTTCATTTTACAATTTAGCAGAGTCCTGTGTTTTTGCTAAACAGTCGCTTTTCCCTAGTATGTGCCACCTTTATTTTATTAAAAAAAGAAAGGCATTCTTTATCCCGAAGTTACAGAATCAATTTGCCGAGTTCCTTCAGCTTAGTTCTCTTAAGCGCTTTAATCTACTCAATCAGTCTACCTGTGTCGGTTTACAGTACGGTTTTTATTATTTAAATTAAAAACTTTTTCTTGAAAAATAGAAATAAAGTTTAAATATTTTATTTTTTATTTTTGTCATTTAAAATATACCCATCAAATAAAATTTTCATTTTTTTTTTAGGGGCCGTTTTACCTTATGAAAATTATTTTTACATAAGAAACCTTAGACTTAAAGCGATAATGTTTTTCACATTATTTATCGTTACTCATGTCAGCATTATCACTTCTGATTTTTACAATAAATTTCACAACTTACCTATCTAAAATACAGAACGTTCCACTACTATAATAAAAATAAATTATGGTTTCAATCTTTGAAACTCTTACGGACAAGACTTATGCTGTTTAGCGCTTGGCTATCATTTATCCTTTATATTTGTCATATCGGTAAATTTTTTTAGTTCATCTAAATTTTCAATATTAAATAATTAGATCATTGAGCTATTACGCTTTCTTTAAAGGATGGCTGCTTCTAAGCCTACCTGATGATTGTTTTTATTAATTAATTATCTTTTGCACTTAAAAATTATTTTCGAACCTTAATGATCAATTAGGGCTGTTTCCCTTTTGACTTTAAACCTTTACACTAAAAGTCTGTCTATTTAATTACAAAATAATGTATTCGAAGTTTCATTAAACTTAGTAAAATCAAAGATCCCCCTTATTTATCGAGTACTCTACCCCAATATTTGATTATTAAATGCTCTACTAAAATAGATTTCGTGGAAAACTAGCTATCTCCAAGTTTGATTAGCCTTTCACTCCTAATCACAAATCATCCCAAAATTTTGCTACATTTACGGGTTCAGTCTTCGAGTAGTTTTTACGATACTTTCAACTTGTTCATAATTAGATCACCTGGTTTTGAGTCTTATTTATATAACTTTTTATTTTTTTTAAATTTAGTTTCTTTACGCCTATATTTTATTAATTTAAGCTTGCTACATAAATAAACTAGCTGACCCATTATACAAAAGGTACATTGGTATTATTATTAAACAACTTCAATTGTTTATCAGTATTAAATTTCAAGTTCTTTGCACTCATATAATTCTGTTCTTTTCACCTTTCCCTCACGGTACTTGTTTACTATCGAATATTAAAAATATTTAGGCTTAGAGAATAGTCTCCCTATATTCAAACAAAATCTTATTTAATTTGTTTTACTCGTATTTTATATTATATATTTATATTAATACAGGACTTATACCTTGTACCGTTATTAAATTATTTTAATTTTTTCAAATATAAAATAAGGCCTTTTTTGCTTTCGCTCGCCACTATTCACAAAATCTCGGTTGATTTCTCTTTATATAATTAATTAGATGTTTCAATTCATTATATTTTATAAATTACGTTAAAGTAATTTATATTAATTTTTAATAGGTTTCCCTTATAAACAATTTTATTTTATCGTATTTTACTAAATAAAACTTTTCGCATTTTTAAACGTTTTGTTTTTAATATCAAGGTATCCATTTAATACTTTTTATACTTTACTCAGCGTACTTTTTTTTCAATAAAATACATTTAAACTTAAACTAATCTTTTTATAAGTTTAATTAACTACATCTAAATAAAAAATCTTAGTAGTTATTGAGTACTTTATTTATTAATACCTGTTAAACTAAATACCTTACATTAAAAAAATTTTTTTTTTAAATCTTTTTTATTACTCCACGCTTGAACCCCTTCGAATTCCCAAAGAAGAGCTCCACAAATTTCTTTTGGAGTTTATTTTGGTTATTAAATAGGTATTTAGAGTAAAAAGACTTAATCTTAACATTCTTTGTACCTAAACTATAACCTATTAAAGTTGATTCGACGCATAAAAAAAAATATGCGAGTACAAAAAACCAGAGTAATATATTCTCTTCTAACCAACCAAATATCATTAATAACATATAGATTAACAACGTTAACGTATCCGGTACGTTGTTATAGACGTACACCCGGTTAGGAATACAAAGAGTTACTAAAAACGGTAAAAATACTATATTGTGATACCATCTGTTTTTTTTAAAAATTAAAAGAACCACTAAGTGTTCTCTGTAAAAAAAACACCTAAATATCAAAAATAAAACGATACTTAGGCCGATATATAGCGTATCAACAAGGGTATAAAGAAAAACCGTTTGTGCCTCAAAAGAGGTCAAACTTTGATCTAAAAAATCTTTAAAATTTTGACCTAGCATACTATTTGTTTTTTCTTAAGTAAACTAGACTTTTTATAATCATAACAACCTCTAACTAAATGATATTTTACTCTAGGCATATTTTGTAAATTATGACCTTGACCGGGAATATAAACTGTAACTTCTTTTTTGGTCGATAGTTTAACACGTGCTACTTTACGTAATGCAGAATTTGGTTTTTTAGGTTTTCTAATAAAAATTTTTAAACAAAGTCCTTTTTTAAATAGATGTTTTTTTAAATCAGGTACTCTTGTTTTATTGGGTTGTTTTATTCTTGTATTATTAAATAATTGATTTATTGTTGGCATTGTTTTTTTTTATTAAAATGAACTTTTTTTGGAAAAAAGGGGTTTATATACATTAAAAATCGGAATGATAGGACTTGAACCTATAACCTTCTATTCCCAAAACAGACGCGCTACCATTATGCTACATCCCGAACTTTTAAGTATATAAAAAAAAAAAATAATAATATGGTATTTAAAAAAAAGAAATATATAAATAAGTATAAACCAATCATAAGCCATACCTAATCTATAAGCTTGAGGGTATATGACTGAAAGGTATATTTCTACACCGATAATTAATATCAAAATAAGTAAAACTATAAATATAAATAATCTACCCAACCCAACCTTTCATAAAAACACTGGGTTTTAAAGAAATAACATATACATAATATAGTACTTAGGGTTACGCTAGTATCTATAAGTTCTTTCAAAATTGAAAAATAACCCTTGTTTAGGAAGGTATCATGAAATAAACCTTTAATATTTAAAACACGTAATAGATACAATTATAATCCGTTTATGATACTTAAACTTGAAAAGATAAAATTTATAATAATTTTTGAAATTTTAATTTGATAATTATTAGATTTTATCTTTCTATCTTGATGGACTTTCATAATAATCCCTATGACCAATCAAGGCCACCTTTTTTCCATTCATACACAAAACCTACAGTAAGTATGAATAAAAATAAGGTCATTGACCAATAACCAAAAGAACCTAAACTACCAAGCGTCATTGCCCAAGGATATAAAAACACAATTTCTATATCAAAAATAATAAATAAAATACCAACTAAATAAAAACGAATATTTAGAATTGTTTGTATATCTTTATAATTAAAAGGATCAAAACCACATTCATATGCTGAAATCTTTTCAGAATCTTTTAATTGTGTTGCTATTAATAAAGAAGCAGAAAGTAAAAAAACTGCTAATATTATACAAACTAAAGCAAAAATTAGTATCGGACTATATTGATAATATATGTAGTTATTAAAAAGAACCATAAATTATTTAATAAGGTTTTTATTTAATGCGATTTTACAGGTATTATTCATGAAAAAAGTTTTAGATACTGTAAACCCATCAGCTTTTATATCTAAAGAACTATAATTATTTACTTTAAAAAAAGTATTGCACACTTTTTTATTACGGCTATTAATAAACAGGTATATAAAAGGTAAGATCTTAGTAATTATTTGGTTATAGAAAAATATAAAAAATAAAAAAGTAAAAAATATTTGTGATATAAATGTTGTTGAATCTAATTGAGGCATTTTATATCACAGAAGAGAAAACTATGATTTGATATAGTACAATAATTATTAAAAAATTAAAAAAAAAAATTAATTAAATAAAAAATATAATGAATCATTCAGCCACAGGTTCCCCTACGACTACCTTGTTACGACTTCACCCTAGTTGTTGAGACCACTCTAATAAGCATTCTATAAAACTAATAACGAGTTATTTAAATACAAAATTTCAAGCTTACTAATTTCCATGGTGTGACGGGCAGTATGTACAAAATCTGAGAACATATTCACCATAACGATCTTTTTTATGATTACTAGCGATTCCAACTTCATATAGACGAATTTCAGTCTATAATCAGAACTTAGGTTATTTTTATAGATTTGCTAAAATTCACATTTTTGCAACTTTTTGTAATAACCATTGTAGCACGTCTGTAGCCCAACTCATAAAGGCCATAAAGACTTGACGTTATCCCTACCTTCCTCCAATTTATAGAATATATGGCAGTCTTTTTATAGTACTTAATTAAATTTATAATTAATAGTAAATAAAAACAAGGGTTTCGTTCGTTCCAGAAATTAATCTTATATCTCACAACACGAACTTAAGACAGCCATGCAACACCTGTATAAAACAATATTATATGTCAAGAGTTGGTAAGGTTTCTCGCGGATTATCGAATTAAACAACATGCCCCACCGCTTGTGCAGATTCCCGCCAATTCCTTTGAGTTTTAATCTTGCGACCGTAATCCCCAGGCGGAATGTTTAACGTGTTAACTTTAATACTAAAAAAAATTATTTCTAATATTTAACATTCATCTTTTACAGTATAGACTACTAGGGTCTCTAATCCTATTTGCTCCCTATACTTTCGTTCTGCAATGTCAGATTTATCATCGATATATGCCTTCGCCTTTGGTTTTCTCTGAAATATCACCATATTTTATCTCTACTCTTCAGATTCTTATATCGTCTAATAATCTCAAGTTTATTTTAATTTTAAATACGTCTTAAGGTTTATAAAAAATTTAAGCTTTCATTTAAATTAAACTTATAAAATTACAACAAAAATTATAAAAAAAAAAATTTTTTAAATCTTTTTTATTACTTTACATTTTTTATAAGTAAAACAATCCACAAACTCTTTACGCCCAATTACTCCGAATAACACTTGTCCCCCCCGTATTACCGCGGCTGCTGGCACGAGGTTAGCCGGGACTTTCTTTTATAAATACTGTCATTATCCTCTTTATTGAAATAGATTTACAACCAATTAAGTCTTCTTCTCTAACTAAGTGTCGCTAGATCAAGCTTTCGCTCATTGTCTAATATTCCTCACTGCTGTTTCTTTATAGAATTTGGGCCGTATCTCAGTCCCAATGTGATTGTACGTCCTTTCAGACCAATTAAAGATCATTGGCTAGGTAAGCTTTTACCTTACCTACTACCTAATCTTATATAAGATTATTTTATAACGATTAATCTTTTTATCCAAAGGGTAAATCTACTGTTATGGATAATTATTTGGAATTTTAAACCAAATTATAAAGTAAATACTTATAGATTACTCACCCGTTCGCCACTTTTCTTGTTAAAAAATTAAAAAGAAACGTTAGACTCGCATGTGTCAGGCACACTTACAGCGTTCATTCTGAGCCAGGATCAAACTCTTGAATTTTTATAAAATAAAACTTTTATTTTATATCTAATTTAGAACTTATCAAAAATTTATTACTTTTTTATTAATTAATGATACTCAAACTTTTATTGTATTTACTCTAAGTTTTTTATATCTGCAATATCAAAAGATTTTAGTTTATCCTGTGCGGGTTTACAAAAAAAAAGTTTATAAAACTTTTTTTGCAATACTCGGTTATTATTAAATAAATGTTTTGTATAAAAACTACTTTTATTATAATCCTTATGGGATAAACTATAACCTATGAACATTGAATTCATAGATAAAAAAAAAACGCTAATACGAAAAACCAAAACAACGCGTTTTGGTAATAATCTAATAACATTAAAGTTACATATATAGAAAACATTATTATTGTAGGTACTTCTATTAGAAATCTCAAAATGTAATATAAATGATATGAATAAAATGTCAAATTAATCAAGCTATTCCATTTTTTATTTAAAAAGTTAATAAAATTTATATATTTAAATTTTACTGATAACTTTATTTGGAATACTTTTTTAAAGTTTAAATAAGGTTATCAATAAAACCTAAATATATAAACAGGTGAAAATTTTTTATTTTTTGGACTTTATAAAACCCTTTAAACAAGGGGGTATTTCAATTGTCTCCAATATAGTAGGGTCTACTTGTGAAGTTAGGTACTCCATAGATAAAATGGCTATCTCTAACTGATTTTTACCAGTTAAATACGAATACAGTATGCTATATTCACCATTTGTAAATTGTGTGGACAGATTTATGTCACACATATGTATAAGTGTGAATAATAATAAAACTAATGAACTCAGCCAATAAATGACTGTTTTTTTGATACTGTTTTTTAATAATACTATAAAAAACAATATTAAAAGTATCATATTAATCAATAAGATTACCCGGAATTTTAAAAATAATATTCCAACATCATAGCTAACTACAAATAAAACAAGAACGAATACTATAATATTTAAAAATATAATTAAATTCTTAAATGTTAATTTTTTTTTTATTGTTTTTAAATTCATATTTTAATTTATTTTATAATTACTTAATTTTTAAATTACCCTAGATATTTTTAGTTCCTTTAATTCCATTGTGATAAAACTTATTGAGATTTAAAACTAAATACAATACAATGTAATATTATTATTCTATTCAATGTCATCATTGATAGAAATAATTTTTTTAATAGATAATCCATTAAATTTATATTTTTTGTATTGCTTAGGTGATACTGGATTTGAACCAATAACATTCTCGGTGTAAGCAAGATACTCTGCCAATTGAGTTAATCACCTAAGTAATACCGTTTAATTAAATTAATAATAAAGTATTTAAACTATTTGTCTTGTGCTGTAAAGGCATTAAAAATAAATTAAATAAAAACCCAGCTATTTTATTATTTTTAGTACTCGTTTTTATTGTAATGTTATTAAAAAATTCACCAGACATAAATATCGGAATTTCCGTGCTTAAAGGTTTTATTATTGGCAACTTATAAAAAAAGTTACCCTTGATTAAAAACTTTGTATTTAATTTCTTTAAATTTTTTACAACAGGAAGATAAGAATCTATAATTTGTTCTATAAACTCAGTTTTATTATTTTTACTTAAAATAGTATTAAGATTTGAAACATTAAATTTTAAATT
>Ga0115548_1002053_pt1 | contig 10640 bp, 7 predicted proteins | sample COGITO_mtgs_1004_4_FD_87187 | JGI IMG/M metagenome (GOLD analysis project Ga0115548, IMG submission 87187) | Pelagic marine microbial communities from North Sea - COGITO_mtgs_100423 | ecosystem: Environmental > Aquatic > Marine > Epipelagic | place: Germany:Helgoland, sampling site Kabeltonne...
GTCAAAAGAAGGGAGACAACAAATCGATTGTTCGTTGCATGCCTCCGTGGGTGTCAAACAAAGGGAGACAACAGTTCGATTGTCGAGCGCCGAATCTAGAATTCGCCACGGCACACGGGACAACTCCGCGTGTAGTTTCCAGATCTGAACAAGGAGTCCACCCACTGATTGATGCAGTGCGTGTGGAAAAGGTGGTCTTTCCCCCCGTTGTGGGGTTGGCACGCCACGTAAGACACTGTATCCCCAATTTTATAAAGTTCCAAACAAATGGCACATTTGTCTTCGGGCAACCCGAACGATTCCGTTAGATCGAAGCCGATTACGCGCGCCGAGGCCACGGACCCTGCAGCCGCTGACATGCTTTGCACCGGGGCCTGAGACTGTGCTAACTGCCTCGCGTATCTCCGCGCTCTGTTTCTTGCCATGCGCCGCTGCATGTCCACTTCCGATACTGTTACCACTTGCCGGATTAGAGGTCTGTGAGAAGCAGAGAGGGTCTGTGTGGATCTCCTTCTCGTGCGTCGTGGGGAGACAAGCAAAGTCCCTCTTGGAGATGTACGTACAAATGTGTAGCCGCCAGTAGGTATCCTGACTGCAACAGTAGATCTTCTGTTTGTGAGCACTCTAAGATTCGTCGGTCGCCTTTGAGACAGTGGCGCCGAGGGCGGAGGTGGAGGCATTCGAAGCGGGATCAACATTGATCTCCGAGAAGGAGGAGGAGGAGGAGGAGGAGGAGGGGGGGTAAGTGGAGATGTAGGTCGATTTTGCTGCTGCACTTGTCGCAAAAAGTCTTCATATGCTCTCTGAACTGATCTATCTAGGTAATATTGCCCCCCTCCTTCTTCGTCTAGATCTATAGGACTGTTGGCAGTGCCAGCGGCATCACTGTTGTTCTCGCCCTGTCCTTCGTTCTCTTCTTCTTCTTCTTCTTCTTCTTCTTCTTCTTCGTCGTCTGCTACAAAAACACCCCTGTGGGCAGCAAAATTTGCAAGAAGGTCGTCAATGCTCATTACGGGGTTGGATGCATTTATAGACGTGAGAATTGCGCTTGCAATGTCAACGCCGGGAGACCGGTTTCTTCTGCTTCGAGGTCTTGCCAGCGGGCTGTGGATGGGCGAAGCCGCGGGGCTCTGCGTGGGCGACATGAAAGGTGAAGTCGGCACGTGCAACACATTGTCTTGCCAAAAAGGACTCCTATTTTGGCGGTGCCGACTCATGGATAATTTACACTAATTATAAATTGCAATATTATATACAACAGAATTTAATATTAAAAAAGCCATGGGATGCGGACCCTCCTTGCGTACAAGAAGAGTGAGCAGCATGCAAACACTGCACCTCGGCCGCGCTGAGATATCGCCTCGTGTGAAACCAAGAGGCGCTCAAAAGAAAGGGGCGCGGAGACTGCGCCAAGAGAGGTCCTTAAAGACGAGACTCCCTCCAGGATACGTTCTTTTATTTGCTGTGGATTCGTACACGAACATGATCCACCTGAAAGGCGCGGTGCAAGACGCGGAGGCGCTCGGAAAAGCCCTTATGAATCTCGGTTTCGAAATTTTGGTGAAATTGTACAACGAGAACGCCACTGTAAACAAAATACAAAAAACCCTGCGCGAGATGTGTCGAAAGCTCCCGGCAAGAGCCAGGGTTGTTGTATTCTTCGCCGGGCACGGGGTGAGACACGAGGAGACAGGGCGGTCGTTCTACTGCACGCACAACACCAAACAAGAGTCGCTTTTAACGACCGCATTCGATTTGGAATGCATATTTACGCTTACAGATTTCATGCCCTTTCAACAACTGTGGATCCTTGATTTTTGTTTTTCGGGCGGCGCCTGCAGCTCAGTCGTGAGAAGAGGCCAGTGGGGGTTGAACTACGAGGAGGCCCCGTCTATATCCATCATGGCGGCTGGGCGCAGTGGTGAACTAGTTGTGGAGTCTCATCTTTTGGACACGCCTGTATCGTCTCCAATGATTACACCGGAGATGAGCCCCGACTCGAGCCCAGCGCCCAGTCCTGTGCACGCAGCAGAAGGACAAGGACATTTCACAGAGCCCATTCCCGTTCCAAAAATGAGGCGGGGTGAGGGGAGGACAAAGGGTCTATTCACAAACTGTTTAGTGCGCGCACTTGCAAAGATACACACCATTCAGCGGCACAGGGGTGTAATCAAGGGGAAAAGAAGCTTGGCACAAGTGTTCGTGGATGTTAGGGGTGAAGTGCACCAACGAGGCCGCCTCTTGGGCGCCACGCAAATGCCACAACTGAATACCGTACAATGGTACCGAAGTAAGCGAACCGAAGGCGTTTTTTTCTTTTAATTCTGATTAATTGTCCAGTCGCACTGCCACTCTTCTGCGATGCGCGCTGCCATAAACTCCTCCCTGTCACGTGGACTGCGCGCAAGTGACCACGCCGATCTGTGTTGTCGAATAAGACGCGGTGGCGGTTGGATCACAATGTTTTCATCCGCCTCGATTGGGAAACCAAACACGCGCACTGGAGTGTTACAAGTTTCTGCTCCATACGCGGCAAGTCTTGCGGCGCCGTTCGGAGTCGGAGGGCTAATCACACGCGAGTACAACGCGCTCACCATGCCCCTGGCGATGATGTCGTCGTCGTCCTCTGTGTCGTTGGCGCACGCACGGCATCCGCTGCATAAAGTTCCCCATCGATTAGGACAGACCATCGCGCGCTGTACTACTTCCCAGTCTATGGCTCTGCGCGCACACACAGGCGCCGGTTCGTTTGGCATTCTGAACACTTTTGTACGTGCAGGGGTCGATGAATGAGGATATAATAGAGTGTTCGAGAACCCCTTAAATACGAACGTTAGGGTTAAGTACACAATTCTTAAGTTTTCTCAGAAAATTCTGAGAATTAAAAAAAAAGGAGCGTTTGGTATGTAAGTCTACGAGTGTGCAAAATAAGAAAATAATTGACAGGGAAAAATCACCAGACGGAATTTCTTCGTTAAATCCACACTTAATACTTTATACCACACCAGTACTTCCACCCCCACCCCCCCCTCCCAGCGCAACCATCATGAGCACCACCCCTGCGCGCGGCGGGTCGTCTATTGTCTACAAGACGCCAGAGAAGGCGGCAAGCGATAGCGACCTTGTGTCTCTCTTGGAAGACATCGAGCAAGAGTCCAAGGACAAGCGGATCCGAGAGCGGCGCGGGGTCGCCACGCTTCGGCACGCCTGGCGCTGCGCGCGCGCGCTTTCTCTCGGGACCGATGGGGGCGCGGGTCAGAGTGGTGCCGCGGGTCAGAGTGGTGCCGCGGCAAGTTCTCACGGCGCGGCTAAGAAGAAGAAGAAGCGGCGTTTCAAGTTTACCTCGCCGGAGGGCGAGAGCACGTGCCCCCGCGGCGCGAAGCGCCCTAAGATTTGCGTCTTCAAAGCCAATGAGGGACTCAAGGCGTCGGCGCTTCACCGGGGTGGACTTCCCGACGACCCCATCAGCGAGTTTGATTCCGACGACTCGTCGTTGGAGTACGACTCTGATGAGACCGGCGAGCGGTCCAGCATCGTTGTTACCGGATGGACTGAGTGCCTCGACTGCGGGAGGCGCGTCGAGGTCTGCGGCGCACAGTGCCCGTGCGACGACACGTACGAAGCTGCCCCGACATTCTCGTGGGAGAAGGAAGACGAGGACGACAATAAAGAGAATTAATTCATTTTGGTTTAATCTTCCTAACTGCCTTTGATACTTTACGGGTATCCATGTGTTCTCTAAGAAAACGCTCCCCCAGAGTGGTGGCCCCATCAAAAGCTAAAATATGTTCAATATTATGTACAGATTGCTGCGTCCAGTTAAACGAGCCCGTGAGACACCCTTGGACTTTGCGATCAGCGTCCAAAAACACGGCGAACTTGTGATGCGCAAGCGCGCGTGTTCCACTTTTTATGGTGCGGACTGCCACGTTTTGGTTATCCATCGGCGGCAGAGCGATATAATCGGGTCTGTGCTTGCGGAGGAGCCGAGTATCGTGTTGTATAATGAGCGAAACACCTTTCCTCGTCCTCAGGGTGCTCAACAGCTCCCTGTTTGTCAGCCAGGCAATGTTTCCGACAACGTAGGAGGCATTTAGAATGCGTCTCTTAATGGCAGAGACGATGTGGTCTGGGCGGAAAAAAACCGCAACGTCCACTCCCGTTTCGGAGAAGGGCAGTCGCTTCGGGCCCTTTTCTCGCAGGGCCTCGTTCAGATCTTTTGTCTTGTTGGACCTTTTTGGGGGGCGCACACGCGGCATATCTTCAAACGGCAGCGCGTCTTACCACCCTAAAGCGCGAGACAACACTCTCTTCTTGCGCGGAGGGGTCGGGCGGCTGCCACTCTGGGTTGATCTCTGATGCGTGGGGCTCGGTATGCGGAGACTCAATTTGTCCAGTGAGATCCTCGGTGAGATCCTCGGTGAGATCCTCGGTGAGATCCTCGGTGAGATCCTCGGTGAGATCCTCGGTGAGATCCTCCTCCTCACTCACCGGAAAAATATCCCAAACTTGATTCACAAATTCTCCGTTGGCTGCCGACCCAGCCTGCGCGATGACACTGTTTATAATGTTTAAGGGGACTATGTAAGAATGGTCTGCACTCCTTTCGCGCGGGGGTGGAATCTCAAAAAGGTTGTGTAAGAGTCTTTTATACCCTGCGCGCGTCCCCGGGAGTCGAGGAAACGCGCACATTTTGTTGAGTTTACTATCACTTATTCCGGGCCAAGAGTGTTTTTCTTCCAGATTTTGGAGGATTTCCGCGATCGATTGCGGGTCTGCGCCCTGTGCAGGTCCCAGCGCGTACGAGAAAACGTCGGAGCTGTTCGTGTTGGTAGCCGTGGGGGCGCTCAGGGTGTGCATTCGCACTGGCTTTACCCCACCACCAGCAGGCCACGAAAGGTTGGACGAACTCAACATCATGTAAGCGACGTCTACGGCGTACTCCATTTGCAGCCTGTCGGCAATAATGAAATCTTCTACGCCCGGGAAAAAGAGGCCCAAACAGAGTTTTGCGGAAATGAACAACTGCGAGATGCTGTTGTCATCACATCGGAAAGACTCCAGGGCGTTTGTCCTGGACAACGTGGATCTCCGGGGGCTAACCACCACAGCTTTTGTCCTCTTGTTGCAATTGTTCGCGAGCGAGCACAGCCGCTGTGCCAACCCCGTCGTCTGGCACACAACGACGGCCTTTTTCTGAATCCCCTGCAGTATTCTAAAAAGAGTTTGCACGCCAGGCGATCGGATCGTTTCGTCTGCAAGGACGAACGAGGGGCGCGCATAGACGCCCTCGTTTGAAGACACCAGTGAAAACTGTTTGTTGGTGCTTGCGATGAGCGGCGGCTGCCCTTTATCCCACGGATGCCTGCACAGAGGACACCGTGGTCTGTTGACTGAATTGTCGCCAATGCCGTAATCGTTGTTGTTGGAGACAAGATTTTCCAGCGCAACTCTTTGGATGGAGTCGGCGCAGTCCCCGCAGAGAACGTGCCCACAGACCCCGTAGACCACGCATCTATTCAGAGACAGATTGTTCTTATCGTCCACCATAGAACCCAACGGGTCCATACAAATGGGACAGTTGGCCTCTATTGGTTTTCGGTCCAAAAGCTTTTTGACGTCTTCTATGGCGTGCTGGTTCAAACGCGTGTTGGGGTTACTCTCCAGGCGTTTTAGGAAGGTCACCTTGTCCATGAGGTAAGACCCGGTGGCTATCCGCTTGCAAAAGTCTGATATTTCCGGATCCATCCCGTAGTATATCTTTGTAATCGTGGAAAAAATCTTTGAGAACTTTGGTACGGACGGCTCCCTGCATTCTAGCATGCCATTTCCCCATCTTTGAAACTGCTTCTCTCGCAGCATTTCTAAGATACTGCACAACCTAGGCTCTATACTGGACTCTTCGTGCCGTATAATGGAAACGATAGGAGGACGACTCTTATCCTCCCCGCAGACAAACAACTTCTTTACTAGATCGTGGCGCAGCCTGCAAAGGTCGTCTAATGCCCCGGTGTTTGGGGTGTTTATGTGTGTACTTGATTCGAACGTTCTGGAGAACGACTCCAGAAGAAGGCGCGTGTATTGGCGCGTAGAAACGTCCCCTATCAAGTCGGTGCCCCATCGCGCGCGCTTGAAGAAGGGACGCACCCGTAGAAGGGCAAGAGCCGTTCCGAAAACCGCCCCCGTCGCCTCTCGTTCGATCATCCAGACGCCCCGGGCGGTAAACCCCACGACCGCGTCGAAGACGGCGGGTGGGATGCCCTTTCTTTGCATCAAATTGTCTAGAACAATTCTATTCAGATTAATGCCTGTCGAAAGCGTCCTGTGCAGGAACCAAAGGTCTGTGCTGTTGGAAAAGCAAAAGGCCGTGGTGAGCACAACGTGGGACGCCTCCATAGCGCACCTCGTATCCGTGCATCGCCTGCCGCCGCCGTGGTATATGTGACAAGGCACTCCGCGGGCCTCCAGCGATCTTTTCCACTCGTTCAGCAGAGTGGGTTTCGTGACGATAAGGCTGCAGCCCGTGGTAAATTGTGATAGTTTGTCCATCAAGATAAGATTCGCGATAGATTGCATTTTATCCACGCTGCTTTGCTCCAGAAGAACGCCGCCCATAACAGCAGGCCAAGGGTCGGACGCGCCGTAGTACCCATGACTAATTTCGGTGTGATTTTCGATCAAAACGGGGCCCTCCATCACGTTCCACCGCACGACTTGGACAGTGTTGTCGTATGCACGCTCTTCGCACACTGCGCTCTTCATTGCCGTGTTGTACAAAGAGTCTTGCCCGTTGCAGTTTTCTCTCTCAAACATTCGGCGGGCGGTAGAGAGTCCACAGTTCGACCCGTTCGGTCCTCCAAAAAAAGACCAGACGGAAGAGTTCCAGTCTGAGTTGTTATTGGAAAACAGGTTTGGAGCGATCGCAGAGGCGGTGTTTTTAGGGGTGAAGGCTTCCAGGATCCGAGATACTCTTCCCAAATTGTACATTTCGCCGTACGGGTTTTCACCCGAAACCATCGCGGTCACGCCGAAAACTATCTGATTCGCGTCTATGGCTTTCATAGTCACTTCCACGGGCTGGTAACACTCTGCCGCGTATTGGAATTTTCGAGACAGGTTCCAAAGTTTGGGGTACATCTGCCAAATACACAAGTGGTTTTTGAGATCAGAGTGCTCGCGGGTATGGGGGAGATCAATACACTCCAGCGATTCCGCAAGACATTCCAAATCCACTAAGGTGTTGGAATCGAAACCGATCAAGTTGAATTTGTGCTGCCAAACAACACGGCTCAGCGAGTGGCACAAATGCGCCTCTGTGCGTTGTATATGCATGGTTTCCAGCAAAGCGAGAGCGAGTTCTTCCGATTCCGCGCGCCACTCCAACCCGCAGGTGGAGTTTAGCATGCACTTTGCTGCTTGCCACGAGCTGCCCATCCCGTGGTAGTTTCGAGCAAGTTTTGCGCTGTCGAGGAAAAAAGACATGGTGTTGTCTTCGCCCTTTGGAATCTCGTTTTCGGTGTAGGGCACGGTAAGACTTCCGAGGTACATTGCCTCCGGCGATTCCAACTTGCTGTGCCTGTCCACGGGGCCCATCTCAGAAGCCAGCACGAATTTCAATCTGCCGTAGTCGGTGCGCACCATTTTCAAATTAGGGGGCACCACCGGGTGGCAAATCAACTCGTAGTGCGTTTTCCCGCTATCGTGCAACCGCGCTTGAGCAGCGGGACCGACGTGGCGCAAATTCATACACCCCTGCGGGTTGTAGCCGGGCCAGCGATGGGGGGCGTTTTCGTTGTGCGCGTCGTTGAATGCAAACCCAGTTTGCTGCAACACCAGCATATCTTCACGCTGGTTCGGTGGTTTTCGGAAATTCAGAGAGTTCAAGGGAGCACTCACGCAGTAGCCCACGAATACTGGCTCGACGACCAAGACGGCGGGCCCGTCGGAGACGGTCTGCACGCCGCGAACCTTGCAGGGGATCCAGTCGTCGCCGAAGTTCAAATCCACGATGTCACCCGGCTCCACTTCGTCTCGCCACTTTGTCTCTTTCAAACAAACACGATTGCACGCAGCGGGAGAAAACGTTTCGGGGTGGGCGCTTTGTTTCGCCACTTGCACCGTCACGCCGTCGTCGAAAATTACGTGGCCTTCCTTGTACCCCTCGTCGCCTGTCCAGCATACGTACGAATTCATCGCCAGCTTGGGCTTTCTGCGCTTTTGGTGGCGCTTGGAAGAGGCGCGCGAACCAGACGAAGAATTACCCCCTTTACGCTTTGCACCGCATGCTGGCATTGCACCACATACTGACATCGATTTTTTTAAAAAAATGAAGATTCAATTTCATTTACCTAATATTTCATCCCTACTTTATATGCAAATAGTAGTTCTCAATCCTCTTCTTCATCGTCATTCAACATATCAGCCATGGCATTAACCAAGACTTTATTTGGGTTTTTCTCCTTTTTGTCCACAATTTCCCTGTTTGATTTCTGATATGTTTCTTTGCTTTCTTTGCTATCGTTGCTGCCGCTGTCGCTGTCGCTATCGTCGCTGTCGCTGTCGCTGTCGCTATCGTCGCTGTCGCTGTCGCTGTCGCTGTCGCTGTCGCTGTCGCTGTCGCTGTCGCTGTCGCTGTCACCGCCGCCGTTTTTGGTTTCATCGAATACTACTTTCACAGCCTCTTCGTCGGGATTTAAGTTCAGCCAATGCTTCGCCACCTTTTTAAATTCTTCTTCCCTCTGCGGAGTTAGCCAAAACATGATTGTTTTTATAAAATGGCCTTTTGTTTTTCCCATCCCCTCCTCTTTGTTCAACAAAGTTACAAGAAGCTTCTCCATTGTCTTCGTTGTGTTCAAGGCCTCGAACAGGTTTGACGACGCATCTTTTCCCAAAGATTGAAATTTATTTAACAGTGTAACCAGTTTGACTTGTTCTCCCTCAAAATATTTCACAGGCTTTTTGGCTAATTCAAGATCTTCCTTTGTCAAATCGAATTCGCCGTATTGAGACGGGACAGAATATCCCAGGTCTTTCATTAGCAGCCTTTTTAAATTTCGCGCAAATTCTATTTTGCGGAACTTTGGGTACTCTTTTTTTCCCTCTTCATCTTGTCTCCAAAGGTTTAACCATTTTTGAAATTCCGCCATCCTCTTTTTCCCCAGGTCGAATTTCTCGACAACATCAGTACTTTTAAATGTGTAAGCACCATGTTTGAATATTTCGATTTTATACCCAGAGAGTTTTTTGGTGCCTCCCGCACCTTTGTATGCAACCTCTTCCTGCTGTATTTGAAACCCAGCACCCCTGTATTTTTGTTCAAACAAGAGTTCTAACGTTCTCTCGGAATATTCGATTCTATATCTACGCCCGTTCTCGAAACGCACGGCAATCTTATCTTTCAACATTTTTGCTGTCAATGCGTCGTAGGCTTTCTTATTGTTCTTGGGCTTTCCATTTTGTTTATATTTCGATGCTTTCTCCCAACAAAACCCCTTCTCTGTACGTACCTCAAGATTTATTTCGTAGCGAACACACAATTTCCTCTTATCTGGCCATGTAGTTTCCCACGGATACTGCACGTCAATGTATTCAAGGGCAAGCGCATTGTCTTGTTCTGTCATCTGCACCCCGCGGTGTATAATTTTGCACTCAGCGCGATTCCTCATTTTTAGTTCTGCGCCGGGTAGCAGTCTTGCCAGCGGGTTTCTGTTTCCTTTCAGTCTAGATTGAATCATTTCTTTTGCCTTGTTCGAAACGACCAATTTTGGAAATGGGTAATCTACCTTGAGCTTTTTTTCCCGTTTTTCCCGTTTTTCCTCAGCCCTCTTCTTATCCGCGTCCTTCTTAACCGCCATGGCAGCCCTTTTACTCTCCTTCTCAGCGTCCTTCTTGGCCTTTCTGCTTGCCTTCTTAGCCTTCTTCTGAGCCTTTTTCTGCATCTTAGCAGCCGTCTCCTCAGCCTTTTTCTTATCCTTCTCAGCCGTCTCCAGCGCCTTCTTCTTTGCCTTCTCAGTCGTCTCCAGCGCCTTCCTCTCTACCTGCTCTTTTCTCGCATCCTCAGCCTTCCTCTCGACCATTTCCTTCCTCTTGGCCTCTTTAAGTTTTCTTTGAAAAGGTTGAAATCTTTCACTCAGGTATGTTATCAACAAGGCGCGCCACAGCACGGTATTCTTTCTACTCATGGTCTTCGCCCGCTTTTCCATTTTTTTAAGCCTCATTTCCATTTGTTGTATGTTTTCTGACCACTCTATGGTCTCTTCCTCTTCGCTGGAATAGCCACTGCCGCTGCTGTCGCTGCCGCTGCTGCTGTCACTGTCTCTGCTGCTGTCGCTGCTTCTGTCGCTGCTGCTGCTGTCGCTGCCGCTGAAATCGCTGGAATCGTCGCTGGAACCGCCGGGGTTTTCGGGATTTTGACTCAAAGAGTAAAGTGTGTGTCTGGGCAAGGTGTCGTAGTAGGGGAAATCCACTTTACCTGTTTTTAAATTTTGTAAGCTTTGTCGAACCTGGGACATATTATCGTAACCATTTTCACCAAGCATGGTGGCCATGATGTATGTTGGATGAAAATTGAAAATGTGATTTATACTTGACAAAATTCAGAATTTGTTTCCACCCATCTTCTCCACTCTCAGTTTTTTTGA
>Ga0115548_1002054_pt1 | contig 10638 bp, 8 predicted proteins | sample COGITO_mtgs_1004_4_FD_87187 | JGI IMG/M metagenome (GOLD analysis project Ga0115548, IMG submission 87187) | Pelagic marine microbial communities from North Sea - COGITO_mtgs_100423 | ecosystem: Environmental > Aquatic > Marine > Epipelagic | place: Germany:Helgoland, sampling site Kabeltonne...
CGACTTCAACCGAACAGTCCGGCTTATACCCTTAAACAATTTCTTTTTCTAAATGAGCAGCTAAACGCTGCAATATTACAAACATAGTTGTCACAACATAAAATAATCTACCAATCCCAACTAGCGTGATTCACATGCAAAACTTGACGCTTCTGTGACGTCGCCTTGTCCTCCATATGTCGGAAATTCAGGGTACTTACACATCGGTCTGCTTAGCACAACCTCGTTATCATCACTAACCTTGGTCATCACAAGATCCTGTTGTGAGGGAGGAATCCCGAGCTCGACCCACCTGGATAACGCTTGCATTAAATCCACTTGATCAGGACCAACACCGCCCATGCAATGACCGACGCCTGGAGCTAAAAACAGTTCCAAGGTCTCATCCGTCATTTGCTGACCGAGAGTCGACACTACAGATTTATAATACCGAGCGCTTTCACGAGAACTCACTGAAGTATCGAGAGTGCCATTCCACATAATGAGCTTTCCCTCACGCTGGTGAAACGCTTTTAGGTCAGGGTCAAATGCATCGAACATTGAATGGATTTTTTTTAACTGAGGTTGCCAATCGTCAGCCAACCACTGCAAAGTATCAAAATCCCTATCGCCGGTGATAAAGGAACGGATAAATCCTTCAGAAAATAACATTTGTAAGGAGGGACTAGACGCTTTAGGAAAAATATAATCACCCCAGCCAAACGCTTGGTTTTCTCCGCCATAGTTATAGCCCGAATGCACAACATCACCGTCACTAGCAACCAATGGCGACGTTATTACTTCGACTAACTTAAGTTGATCAACGGACAGGCAGTCAGTTTCGGAAATATTTGAGCAGCTTAATATTGAAGGGTCAAATTGGCATGCTTCTGGGTTACTTATAATACCGTCGATTAACCCATCCAGATTGTCACATTGCGCTAACACGGCGCTTGAGAGCACATCCAACTGCTTTTTATTGAGTATGGATTTTTTGTCGTGAACAAGGGAAGCGATGCGATTAAATTGCTGGAATTGTCCCACGATATTTCCGGCTGGTGCTCGAGCGACAATGCCATCGAAGTCTTGCGGGTATCGCTGGGAGAGCAGCAGAGCATCATGGCCACCCATCGAGCAGCCTTCAAAATAGCTGTATTTGGGCGCCTCACCATAGAATGCAGTTATCAATTGTTTGGCATGGGGCAAAGACCGGTGCTCGGAGCGATAGGTATAGTCAGCAAGAACCTCTGCATCCGCAGCAAACTCAGCTTTAAAGTAGTCCAGGAGTTCGAGTGGCCTATCGTATCCACCGTTAGTGGAAACCAGAGCATACCCATCAGTGAGAATTGATGCGCTAGAAGCAGATATCCACTTAAAAGATGACTCATCCAACATCTGCCCATCAAAACCGCCACCACCGAAAAATGCTATTTTTTTATTCCATGATTGAGAAGGCAGCCAGAGGGTGAATTTGAGGCTGGACTCGGTGAAGGCAATAGTTAGCTTGCAGTATTCGGGCGAAATAGCCGAGGGTGGTACTATTCGGCGATCGGTAATGCGGACTATTTTACCCGGCGACGAGTTTACAAAAGAGATACACATCTTATCAAACTGAGGTTGTAAGTCAGTAGTGGTCGGTGGCGAAAGACCAACTATTTCTGGCTGGCAACCAGCAAGCCCAAGGCAGCAAACTAACCCAATAGTTAGTCTTGTAATCCGATGCGATAATTGTTCTCTCGCGACGGATAAAGTTAAAAGCAGTGCGTTTTTTACTGCTCTTAATAAAAACACTAGTCGTTGTGTCATCTGCATCTCCTTGCTGTCAGATCTCGCCATCAACTCCGGCCAGCACTCGGCCGCGATTGAGTATATTTTTCCTGTCCAGTGTGCGTTTTAAGCGATTCATTAATGCCAACTCTTCTTGAGTGCGACTGTGAGTTAACCAACCGATTTTTTCCAAACCGATACCATGTTCGGCTGAAACCGAACCCCTATGCTTAGTCAGTGCGCCATAAACGAATTCGTCACAGGCATAATGGAGATTTTCAATCTCAGTGTTTGGACGGATAAAGAAATGTAGATTGCCATCCGCTATATGCCCAAGCACATAGAATTCACAGTCTGACCATTTCGCTTTGAGGGATATTTCTACACTTTTGACATAGTCATGCATCTCGACAATCGGCAGGCTAATGTCATATAGAAAAATAGGCTTGAGGTCGAGAATAGGTTCGAAGTTCTCGCGGATATCCCACAGAGCCCTGCGTTCGGCCTCTGATTTGGGAATAACCGCATCAACCATTAATCCCGCCTCATAACAGGATTCCAGCATACGATTAAATCGGCCTTCATCGGTCTCTGAATCACCGCCTTCAGCTTCGATAAGAATGTAGTAATTATGGTCACGCCCTAGGGGGCTGCGGTGCCCCTGTTCACCCGTAACGCCCTGATAATACTCACCCCACATGACTTCGAACGCACTCAAGGTATCCGACAAGTCACGTCGAACTTTCTGCAACAGAGCCGTGACCTTGCCAAAATCCTCCAGTGCAAGCAGTGTCGAGTAACAGGTTACCGGTCTGGGCGAGAGCTTTAAGACCAAACGTGTGATCACACCAAGAGTACCTTCTGAGCCAATAAACAGCTGTTTGAGATCGTACCCCGCATTGTTTTTCAGCATTTGGTTCATAGATGACAGAATAGTGCCATCGGCCAAAACCACTTCCATTCCCAACACCAAGTTTCTCATCATGCCGAATCGCAATACATTAATGCCACCGGCATTGGTCGCGGCATTGCCGCCCACTGTGCAGCTGCCTCGAGCACCCAAGTCCAGCGGGAACAGCATATCCTTCTCCAGACAGGCCTCTTGCAAGGTCTGCAACACCACACCAGCCCCAACGATTGCTGTACTGCCCAACACATCTATGGACTCAATACTGTTCATTCGCTCTAGAGACATGATCACTTCATCATCTCTAGAATCAGCTGACCGTACACAGTTTGTCATACCACCCTGGGTCACAACGGGTTGATTATTGTCGTAACAGAGTCGCAACGCCGCACTGACTTCAGCGGTCGTTTTGGGACGTAACAATGCAATAGCTTTGGCTGGGGAAGAATCCCAATAACTGGTAGCGCGATCCATCTCTGTGCCGCCAATAAAGGTCTCTTTTTCAAGGCCTTCTTTTAATATTTCTGTAATAGTTTTCATTGGATATCTACTTAGAACAAGATGTTAAAGCGGCACGCTTTTGAGTGCTATCGTTGTTAACTCGGCTATCAAATCGTAAGCAGATTGAAGCAAAAATCGAACCGGTTATGTTTAGCCATATACTGAAAATAGCGCCCGGCAATGCGGCAAGAGGGCTAAAGAATTTCAGTGCGAGTGCCGTCGCTAAGCCTGAGTTTTGCATACCCACCTCAATGGCAAGAGTCCGACACACTACCCTATCAAACCCCAATGCGAAGGCTGCCAAGTAGCCTAAAGCTAAACCGGAAATATTATGTAGTAAGGTGGCAACCACCACAGCAATGCCTACGCTGGATAGATTGTCTTTATTAATCGCAACGACTATGGCGATAATAATAAGAATAGTCAGCACCGATAGCGGCGCGAACACAGGTCGAAATTTGTAAATCACTTGATCAAAAAATGTATTTATCATTACTCCCACGCCAATGGGTAATAGAATAATTTTTAACAAACTGACCAGTATCGCTGTAGCTGGAATATCTACTTTTGAGCCGACCAATAGGGTTAACAGCAATGGTGTCATTATCACGCTGAATAGAGTTGATAAGGCAGTCATGGAAACTGAAAGCGCGACATTGCCTCCTGCAATATAGGTCATCACATTGGATGAGGTACCGCCGGCCACACTGCCGACTAATACCAAACCCATCGTGATGTCTTGATTAAGGCCAAAAATAGTGGCAATCAAAAGCGCGGTCAACGGCATTATCGTAAACTGCAATGCCATACCTGCCGATATAGCCCCTTTGTATTTTGTGACATTAAAAAAATCACTGGGCTTGAGTGTCAGGCCCATGCATAACATTATCAGCATCAGCAGGGTTACGATATAAACGTTTAACGGTGATAGCAGGCCATCAAATAGATAGCCTGCAATAGCCGCACAAGGTGCCCAAATGAAAAACAAATTTAAAATCACGTCTCCATTCTCAAATATCAAGGAACTTTTCTTAACGCCAGTTTATCCACCTTCCCAATCGGTAACATAGGTAAGCTAGTACGCAAAATAAACCGCTTAGGGATTTTGTAATTGGCCAGTTTATCTCGACAGAAGTCTTTTAGTTCTTGCTCGCTAGTATGCAGTTGCTCTTCCAACAAAATAAATGCATGCCCTACTTCGCTATAAAGTGGATCAGGCACAGAGACCACCGCGGCAATGGCCACGGCAGGATGGCTTTCCAAGAGGATTTCAATCTCACGAGGATAGATATTGTAGCCGCCCGATTTATACATCTCTTTAAGGCGACCGACGATTTTAAAATTACCCTCTCCGGTTTTCTCAGCCAGGTCTCCTGTTTTCAGCCAACCATCTTCGGTAAAGGCCTCCTGAGTCGCCTCCGGATTTTGCCAATAGCCCAGCATCACTGTGGGGCCCTTAACTTGTATCTCTCCGGCCTCGACATCAGTCACTAAGTTATCCTTATCATCAACAAGCCGCACCTGTAGGCTCTCAGGAGGTTTGCCAACCGTAGTAGCCAATACCTCTTCATCATCCCCAACAGGCACATACAATACTTCAGCACCACATTCAGTCTGCCCATAGCTCGTAGAGAGATTGGGGGAAAACTTTTTAAGTTGCGATAACAAGTCCCGTGGACAGGCCGAGCCACTCCAGATCAGTAACTGCAAGCTGGAGAGGTCATAATCTTCTGGATTGCTTTGGTCGAGAATCATTTGGTACATAGTGCTGGTTTGGTGCACTACAGTAATTTGATTGGCTTCAATTTCAGCAAGAATAGTTTTGGGCTGAAACCGTTCCATCAGGATATTGGTGCCACCACAGACAATGGCATAAGCAGCCACCTGCACCGCACCACCCAAATGATTGATGGGCATATTATTCAGGATTCGCAGGGGCTCTGGGTACCAGCACTGATATTGTGTTAAAGCTGAGTGGATAATATTGCTGTGGCTTAGCAGTGCACCTTTGGGCTTTCCGGTACTGCCAGAGGTATAAACAATCAGTACTGGGTTATCAGATTCGACCTTCTCAGTGGCATGGATAAACCTATCTTCTGCGAACTCCTTACCCAGCGTTAAAAACATCCCAAAATCATTAAAGCATTGATCTGGTCCTGCGTTATGGCGGTCTATAAGAAATACCAAACGAAGATAGTGAAAATTAGATTGCAGCCTTTGCAAATCCTCCTGATAGGAACGCCCCTCAAACTCACTGATCGAGAACAGTAGTTTAGGTTGAGCATCACCAACAATATAAGCCAACTCATCGTATTGCGAGCGGGTATTTAGACCCACCCAAATAGCGCCGATACGCGCACAGGCCATAAAGATAATAAGGACCGAGGGATGAGGATTAGAAAGTGTAGCGACTCGATCACCCTCGCCCACACCGGAACCTAATAGCGCTTTGGCGCACTGGTCAATCTCCTTTGCGAACGCTCGATAGCTGAGCCGATACGCACCCAATACCACAGCCTCTCGCTCAGGGGCACCATCAGCATAGTACTGGGGATAATCGCTTAAGCGCTGATGGAGCGGAATTTGTTGGGTCATTGCTTACTACTACCCTTGATCCATAGCACCAAATACTCACCCACCAATGCCGGCCTTTCAATCCCTTGGATTTCAATGGCGATATCAAAGGTAAACTGTAAACGACCCGGTTTGGTTTCACTCACATCCTTCAAGGTAAAGCGACCGCGGATATGGGAATCCACTACGACTGGCTCCACAAAACGCATATGGTTAAAACCATAGTTCACTGGGTAGCCGTCTTTCTCAGCATCACCATCCAAAGGATAGCGCATCACTTGGTAGAGCATCGACGAAAGCATTGACGCTGTTTGCCAGCCAAAAGCAATCGTCTTAGCTCCCCAGGGACTGTTTTTGGCTGTCCACTCGGCATCAATATGATGGGGGTCGGGATCATCGGTCACTCGACCAAAGTCGGTGATGCGTTCTTGATCAATAAGGATCCAATCCGAGTAGAAGGTATGGCCAAGCGCATGTAAATATTCTTTCGGAGTAAAATAGCTATGGTTCATCCTATCGCCTATCTATTGATTCGAATTTATTCATCTTCATGTGTATTAACAACTATCAAGGTTGGTCAATTGTGCCCCCGCTCTCCTATCTTCAGGGTAAACAGACAGCAATGCTTTTAATGCCCTCAGACTATCGTCCCCACTGATTGAAGGGTCTCTATCTTTTATGATGGCATCGGCACAGTCTTCCAATTGCGTGGCAAAGTGACCAAAGGCTGGACGACCGGTTAGTTGAATCTGACGAGGACCTTCGCCGGTATTGCTAAACAAGGCATTGGTGTAGTGGAAAATGCGCAATGCGCCTGTGGTGCCATAAACCGAAATTGATCCTGGCTCTTGTTCCCATAGCCCTGGCTGACCGATAGAGCAATCTGCCTGCCAGCCCTGACCGCCACTGAACATGCCTTCGTTCGGCAAAGCCATGCTGTAGGTTGCAGCGTTATAGAGCAAATGACCCATTGCACCATTGGCAAACTCCATCGCCATAAACTCGCTGGTGGCTGGTTCCCCGGAAATCTGCCCTTTACCCCACACCTGAACAATCTTTGATCGGGTAAACCAAGAGAACACATCAATCAGATGAATTCCGTGATCAACAATACCCATGCCCGGACCACCAGGGCCGCCCATTGGGTAATGTAGCGGCGATAATGCCTGATAGCCTGCCAACCCTTGCCCACCAATCACTTGTTCTGTCATCAGTTGTATCTCACCGATGGCTCCCGCCTGAATTAAGTCATTGGCTTTTTTCACCGCAGGCAAATAGCGGTAGCAAGAGCCATAGAACAGTTTGACATTGGCGTCTTTACAGGCGGCTACCATTGCCTGGCCCTCTTCAAAGCTAACGGCCAGCGGTTTTTCGCAAAACACATGAAAACCTGCACTAGCTACAGCCTTGACGATGTCGTGGTGAGTAGAGGCGGGTGTGAGTACCATCGCCAAATCAAAACCACCGGCTATTAGCAAGTCGCTGTAATCAGTGAAAGCTTGCGCTTGGTACTTATCTGCAACATGATGCGCTACTTCGAGTCTGACATCACAAACAGAGACTATTTTCAGGTTAGGTAAACATTCAAAGGCTTGCAGATGCGCTTGGGCAACCCCGCCCAGGCCGATGATGCCGATAGCCAGTTGTTTGTCAGTCATTAGGGTTCCTTCTCTACTTAAACCTTGATACCCAGAATTTCTCTGGCTTCATTCGGGGTAGCAACTTCATAGCCCATGCCTTCAATAATGCTTCTAGCTTTTTCGACTAATTGCCCATTGCTGGCGAATATCCCCCGGCTTAGATAGAGGTTATCTTCTAAACCTACACGCACATTGCCGCCCAATAAAATGGCCTGAGCAACCATCGGCATTTGCATTCGTGCGACTCCAAAAGCGGCCCACAGGGCATCTTTGGGTAGCAGGCTTTTCATATAAATCAGGGTTTCCGCTGTAGAGGGCAAACCCCAGCGGGTGCCGGTGACAATTTGATACATAGGCGGCGCATCGAATAACCCTTCTTCCAGCATTTTGTTGGCCAGCAGGACATCGCCAGGGGCAAAGACTTCAATTTCCGGTTTTACACCCAGCTCTTGAAAACGTTTGGCCATTCTGCGCAAGGTGTATTCTGTATTGAGATAAACATAAGCCTTATCACCATCCAATTGATTTTGAGTGCAGACATCCAGTGAACAGACCTCGGGTAAACACATTTCAATATGTTTGACTCGTTCTTCTGCAGACGCGATATCTGAACCAGGGCCTGCACGGCTTTCATCTTCTGGATCGGGACAGAAGAACCCACCGCCACCGCAGGTGATATTTATCACCGCTTTAACACCATTTTCCCTAACCCGAGTGGCCATATCCAGAAATAGTTCGGGATCGCGACTGCCTTCCCCAGTCTTTGGATTGCGCACGTGCAAATGAACGCAGGAGGCGCCCGCTTGCTCAGCTTCCAACGCAGCATCGGCAATTTGCTGTGGGGTGATCGGGAAATTGGGATGCGCCTTGTTGTACTGGTTTTCGCCAGTAACGGCACAGGTGAGAATGACTTTACTTGACATTGGGGTTTCCTAAATTTTATCTATCAGTATTTAAATTCAAATATTTTAAATTTCGTTTCGCAGGGAGGGCCCGCAGCCAAATGGAGCTTTGGTTTTAACCCTAACTCATAAATAGAGGCACCCGCTGTATAGCCAATTGAACTGCCCTGATTATCGATATTGCGAGAAACCGGGTTCTCTGGATCATCATGGGCGGCAAGTGCTGCTTTAATATCATCTAAAGTAATCGTGGCAATGGAATCACCCAGACGACAGCAGATAGATTTAAAGCGTGCAACGGTATTGGCGCTGCGCCTTTTTTCGGGTGGCAAGATGTCGCATTCATCTTGATTGATCAAAGGGTGATTAGTATGAAAAACCCTACCCTGATGGGTATCCGGCGCATAGCGGACAACGCTAGTCCCACAACACTCAAAACAACGTATATCGCCGGGAGCGGAAAGAATATAGTTCTGACCGGAGGCGTGCGGGATACTGCGTAAAAACCGTTCGGCTTGATCAATAGAGTGCTTTTCTAGAACCGATCGCACAATAAAAGCAACCGGCAAACCCGCTGTTGAGCCATTGAGTTGGGCTAAGGTGTTGCAGGTTACGCCTAAACCTTTTGAGTTAAGACCGTTTAAGCCAATGTTCCCGGCAATAGAAAATATCAGCATCTCAGGAGATTGCTCTGTGGGCGTGACACGCAACAAAACCTGTTTCCCCTCAGCCCAGCTGGGAATATCCATATTCTGGCCTGCATAGCTAACGCCATGAGCCTGTTCAGGTATGCCAAAGGCAGTGCATTTAGTGGTTGGTTTATTCAGACTACGACGGAGACCAAAGGCCCATTCTTCATCCATCAGCTGTAAACCAAGAATATTTTCAAATGTTTGCTCCGCTCCCTCGGCGATGCCTTTCACTTCTTCCAGCAAATCCGGCGCCCATTGTTTAATCGCACTGAGATAATCGGTTTGCGAGAAAAACTTATTAAGGTACTCATTAGAATCTATGGCAGTGGCTGTTGCGCTGTTCTGTGCAAAGTTACCCAGGTCCGCTCGCCAACATTCAATCACAGCGGCTATCTGAGTTTTGCCGGCTTCACCATAGGCGCGACCACGTTCCCGTGGCGACCCACTGAGTTCGATTATTGGCAGTTCAGTTGTTTTCATTGAAAAACCTTTTTGATTCAAGCCATTCGTTTACACGATGGGAAGATCAAGATAAGACGCATAAACACTATTGCGCTCTACTGTAATTTCCGGACTTTCACAGCCCTCAATGGGCGGAAAAGTATCTTTGTCTGCACCCGCTATAGCCAGGCGAATACGCTGTCCTTTTTTCAGCAATACTGAGATGGGTAATAAATCAAAGGCTATTTGCGCTACCTCCCCGGGGATCAGGTATTGAGCGTCCTTTTCTTTTAAGCTGTGATAAGGGCCAAACATCTTGTAGGGCGGTGTTTCATCTGAGACTTTGTGATGCAGCCCTCTTAATTGCCCCTCAGTGAGCATGCGTACTCGACCGTCTGGATCAAGCGTTTCCAGATAGACAAAAAACTGACCGTCTGTTGCGGTGGAACGGATATAAAGATAAACCACCGGATGACCAGTAATCTCGATATCCTTTTCCAAAGGAGGGGTGTCGTAAACCAGGAGCTTTTTATCAGCTTCTTGTCGATCAGGGAAAAAAATGGGCTGATCCGGTGACTGGGCATGCCAACGGTTGTATAACCCGGTGGATGCATCAGGATCTACGCGATGGTGATCGCTGCCCTCTGGTAATTTGGTTTTATTTTTTACTAGCTGATGGTCTTCTGCCAAATACAGCCGTTGGATTTTTGTTTCCGGTAGCGGCCATACAGGGGTGGTTTTCCAACGATTCTCACCCAATGTGTAGTATTCAACAAGTCTCAATGGTGTAGCAGTGGGCCCGTTGATAGGGTCAAGATCATATTCCGAACTATCCCGAGCAAAAAAATCCTCTAATAATTTGGCCGTTAAGGTTCTTACTTCTTCCCGAGTGACGGTATCGAACGATGTGCCATCACCCGACTGAAATGGATCCACAATACAGAATCCTTCATGGCTCCAGGGACCCAAAATAAGGTGTATTGGGTTACTAAATGAAGTGAACATTGCCAATGCTCCAAGTTGAGTACCGGCGTCGTGCCAACCACAGTGGATGATCAGCGGAATATTACTCTTTTCAATTGCCGCTTTATAAGCTGGATCAAATATAGGACGATTCGTTTCCGACATCCTGTTTTCAATAAACTTGAAGTCATTCTTTATAGCAGCAAGATTAAAGTTGGCTTGATGCTCGGCCACGGCATCCGTTAATAAAGAACCATCAACGTCCTCATCGA
>Ga0115548_1002056_pt1 | contig 10635 bp, 10 predicted proteins | sample COGITO_mtgs_1004_4_FD_87187 | JGI IMG/M metagenome (GOLD analysis project Ga0115548, IMG submission 87187) | Pelagic marine microbial communities from North Sea - COGITO_mtgs_100423 | ecosystem: Environmental > Aquatic > Marine > Epipelagic | place: Germany:Helgoland, sampling site Kabeltonne...
AATAAGATCGTAACACTCGGTAATCGACTCAAGTAAATCCGACTGAATGAGCCGGACGCGACTGGCTAATTGATGCCGAGCAACGTTCTGCCGAGCAATTTCTAAGGCATCGGGCGATATATCAGCCAGATCAGTCTTGGCTTCAAGATGGATTGCGCAAGCCAGCCCAATGCAGCCGCTGCCTGTGCCAATGTCGAGTACGCTTTTGATGGGCGTCTGCGCCCAAGGCTCAAACTGGCTTTCAATTAGCTCGGCAATGGGCGAGCGCGGGATTAATACGCGCTCATCCACCGTAAACGGCAAACCGGCAAACCATGCTTCGTTAGTCAGGTAGGCCACCGGTATTTTGTCTTGGCAGCGCGCGTCCACCAAACGCAAGATCAAGCGGCGTTCGTTGTGGGTTAGATTAGAATCGAGCACTCGCTCATCGGCATCGGGTGGCAGGTGCAGTAGATGAAAAATCAAGCTGATTGCTTCATCCCACGCGTTATCGGTGCCGTGCCCATAATAGACGTTGGACTGGGTAAACCGGCCCATGCTCCAGCGAGCATAATCGCGAATGCTGGACAGATTTTTTATGATTTCTTCGTGTTTTTCCATCCGCGTAGTTTACGCGTTAGCGTGGGCTATACCAAGACCCAGAGCGCTGTATTGCTAGGCAAAAATTGAGCCACCCATCGGCCAAAAAAAAGCCCGGGATTAAAATCCTGGGCTTTGACTAATTACCGGTACTAAACTGGCAGACTATCCAATAGATGTTGTATCCCTTTTAAAAAACCAGCTGGAATCGCGCGCGAAATTCATTGCCCGCAAGGTCGGTGCCCTCTTCCTCACCGTCAGTGTAATTCATGCCCAATCGCACGGCGTTATTCACATACCAGTTGACGCCCACGCCCCATGAGGTTGCATCGGTATTGGCGGCACATTTGCTGCTACTAGCGATGGCACCTAACTCGATATCGCAAAAATCACCTTGGCCGTCTTCATAGCGCGCGACAACTTCAAGCGCGCCATTCGTGCCAGTAGGTTTGATGCGCTTAAATACACCACCTTTATAAGGGCGTTGCTCGCCAGTAATAACAAACCCCACTTGCGCATAGTAGCCATCGGCGTCGCCGGCAGCGCCATTATCCGCGTCAAAAAACTCTACCTGACCATGCAGCGCTCCGAGCACACCTGCCAACTCAAGGGCGTAGGCTGACACGCCATTGGCAACGTCTTTATACGATGCCCCCACATGCACAAGGGCTTCGTCAGTTTGTAGTGGCGCAAAGGTAGCCCGGGCAGAAAAACCAAAGTCGTCTGCGCCATTGGTCGAGCTACCTGCATCAAAGGCTGCTACGGCGTAGGTCAGTGCACCATTGGCACCGGCCAACTGCACACCCGAGGCACGCCCAATGTTGTAGGCCTCTGTTAAAGCGGTGCGCTCTAACATAGACATATCTTTAGAACTGGTAAGCTCTTCTAAGCCAAAAGGTATTTTTTGACGGCCAAGAGTCACTTTAGCTTGCTTGCCCCAGCCGTTATAGCGAATGTACACATCTTCGGCAGTGCCTTTGTTCACGTTAAACTGAGATTTGTACGACCAATCTTGGATGTCACCTTTTACAAACAAGCGCGCGCGCCGCACGTCAAACTGATCTTCGTTAGAGGCGTTTGGATCATTACTGACCGCATGATTGTAATCGTACTGAATACGCCCGCCCAGCTGAATAGAATACTGCTTATCGCTAGTTGACACCTTTAAGCCACCCTTGGTTTGCACAACCAAATCGGGGCCGTCGGATGTGACCGAGCCTGCTTGCGCATAACTTGCTATTGCTAATGTTGCTGTAATGGCGGTGATTGACCGACCCAATAGATTTTTTTTCATGTTCTCGTATCTCCAATCGTTCGTTGCATGCGGTTGGCTATGTGTACACCGCAGGTTCGTTAAGACGCTTCTTTTACTTTCTATTCACCTCATTGGGCCTAACCACCCACTAGTGCTCCCACCAGTTCCGGCTCAGCTCCAAGCCTGCGTAGTCTATGACGTTAATATGACAAGAATATGACACAGCGTGCCAAAAAGTCACTAATAAGACACTTCCATGAACGTCTGATGAATGCAGTTCGCTAAACACAGCGTTAGGGCCAAACGATTTAAATGCCAGCCCCGCTCAAATAGAGGCCGAATAAAGCCATCTGCGAGACTCCTCCAGCGAGGCTAACCCTAGCGTCACAATCATCTAGCAAAGCCAAAATTGATCTAGGACAGTATTTTTTGCTCGCCTGAGGATTAAACTGATTAGCAACTTTTAACCGATAAGGTAGCTGATATGCGCACGTTTTTTTTAGCGGTACTGAGTTCGCTGGTGATTACCCTCGCGGCATGTAGCCCCGAGGCACGTAAGGCCAAAGGGTTTAGTCTGCCTGACGGCGACCCCGACGTGGGTGAGTTTACGTTTGTCACGTTGCAATGCAATAGTTGCCACAGTTTGCCCTCGGTAAAGCAGCTACCCGATACCTCAGGGCACTCTATATCCGTTGCCCTGGGCGGCAAGGTGACGCGAATTAAAACCTATGGCGAGTTAGTTACTGCCATCATTAATCCGTCGCATAAAATCGCTCAAAGTTATGCGCCTCAACACACCGATGCTGCCGGCCAGTCGGCTATGCGTAATTACAATGAGTTCATGACCGTCAATCAGCTGATTGATTTGGTGAGTTTTCTCCAGTCGGAGTATGAATTACAGCCTTTTGAGCGCAGCCCTTATCGCGCCTACTACCCTTAGCACGCGAGCATATTAGCTAGAAGTAGCTAAGCCGATGGGCGTTAAATTTGGCGGTTGTTAAACGTCATGGCCCAGCGAGCCTGAAGTATTTATTGTTAACTGATCAGGAGCATTGTGATATGAGTATTCCTAAAGTCTTTGAGCAACCCCTCTCCCTATGGGAACCCCTATTGGGCAACGAAAGTTTGTGGGGTGCATTAGCCAATCCATTTAGAACGCAAGACGGTACTGGCGATATGGCCTTTTTGCCTCCGTGTGATATCACCGAAGAAAAAAACGCGTTTAACATTCATGTTGATCTTCCCGGGATTGAAAAGAAAGACATCAATGTAACGCTTCAAGAGGGTATTTTGCACATTGAAGCGGAGAGTTCTTCCGTGCAGGAAAACAAGGAAGGCGATAAAGTCATTCGTAGTGAGCGACGCTATGGAAAGCAAATACGTCGTTTTAATCTTGGTCGACAAGTGAGCGACAACGACGTTAAAGCATCGTTTAAAAATGGTGTTCTGCGCCTTCAGGTACCTAAAAGTAAACCGGTAGACGCGGCGTGCAAAAAAATTGCAGTTCACTAAGTGAGCTCATCGCTAACCGATAAATTGCTGCCGATTAATCGAGTTAAAAAAGCGGAGGAAACTGTGAACAAAAACAATAAAAGCTCTGTGCCAGATGGCAACGACCAACTCACCTCGCTTTGGGCTTCAGTTAAGCAAGATCGAGATGAATTACGCGTACAGATTCATTTGGCTAAAAAAGAGGTTAAAGATGAATGGCTGTTGATGGAAGACAAATGGCATAAGGTCCAGCAACGCATTCACTTGTCGAGTTCGCGTCAGGCTAAAGTCAATCATGAAGGTGCGCCAGATAATACCGGAGTTAAAAATTTGGGTGCATCAATTAACGATCATCTGCATGAGTCACTCTCCGATTTGCAGGGGCGTTATCAAAAAATGCGGGAAAATCTGCGTTAAATGCCCAGCGTCCCAGCGTCGTTCTTTCCAGCAGTGTCTCATTAACATTGACTCGTAAGAATTCACCCCTATGCTAATCGTCGACCTACTTATAGGCCTGAGTATTTTTTTATTCGGTATGATGCAGCTTGAGCGCAGTGTCGAAAGCCTGAGTAGTCGATGGATGAAGCAGTGGTTGGCTAATACGACCGGACACAGACTCAGTAGTGTTTTTGCGGGCACGACCATCACCGCCCTCGTGCAAAGTAGCTCAATGGTAAGCCTAGTTGTTCTCGCTTTTGCTAGTGCGGGTATCATGCCGTTATTTAATGCAATCGGTGTGTTGCTGGGTGTGAATCTTGGTACCACCTTTACCGGTTGGTTGGTTGCTATGCTGGGCTTTAAACTTGATTTGCAAGTGGTCGCTTTGCCAACCATTGGTTTAGGTGGCTTACTGCAAGTGTTTGGGGAGCGGCGTGAGAAAACCCGCGCAGCTGGCGCCGCGCTATTTGGCTTGGGTCTTATGCTATTTGGCTTGGGCCTAATCAAGGAAGTGGTTGGCGGCGTAGCTGAGTATGGGGATTTGCACCTAATGCTTGGCATAAATCCGCTGGGTTACGTCGTAATCGGTGCATTGTTAGCCGCTGTTATTCAGTCAAGCTCAGCCAGTATGCTCGTTGCGTTGACTGCATTGAGTAGCGGTATCATCGATTTACCATCAGCGGCGGCGATTGTGATTGGCGCAGATCTAGGCACCACTTCAACAACGGTGCTGGGCAGCTTAAAGGGTTTCCCCATCAAACGGCAACTCGCACTGGCACATGTGTTGTTTAATGTTGTGGTGGTTGTTGTGGCTTTTTTTGCATTGCTGCCCTTCTTACCGCTACTATTGCGCGCCCTACATTTGACTGACCCCCTGTACAGCTTGGTGGCTTTTCATAGTCTGTTCAATTTACTGGGGTTGTTTGTCTTTGTACCGTTTTTGTCACAGTACGCCCATTGGATTGGGCTGCGCTTTTTAGGAAACAATCATCGTGGCCAAGCGTTAGCTGATGTACCCACCGATGTGCCTGAGGCCGCGCTCAGTGCGTGCCGTGCGCACACGCAAAACTTATTGGCGTCTTCGCTGGCGATTAACTTACGTAATTTACACTTCGATTTGGCTCAGCTTCACTTGAGCCAAAGTGCAACGCAGCTTCTAAAAGACGCGCGCGCCGAGCCTCGAAGTTTTCAGCAGCGTTACGAAGCGATTAAACACAGTGAAGGTGAGCTATTACACTACGCCGCACAGCTCCAGCAACAACCGCTGAGCGAGCTGCAATCTCGCGAGCTGATGCAATTGCTAAGCTGCGTGCGCGATGCTGTTTTCTCTGCTAAAGGTCTTAAGGATATACGCGCAAACTTGCTAGCTTTGCGTCATTCGGTGACACCGGAGCTAGAGCATTTCTCTGCCCAATACCAAGCAGACCTACAAAAGTTTTACCAACAGCTAGTCGAGCTGTTGGCTACAGAGCATAACGAGGCTTATTTGGGCGAACAGCTTGAGCAGCTAAGTTGGCTTAATGAGCAGTCTCATACAAGACTTCATCAAGAGTTACTTAAGCACGATGTAAATCATCGTATCGAAGCTGAGCAGCTTTCGACCCTACTGAATATTAATCGCGAGATATGGCATTCTGGCCAGAGCCTTTTACAAGCCTGGCGACAGTGGCATCGTATTGTCGAGTGATTGATACGCTAGGCCTTGCGGTTTACGCGCTGGCCCGATCTCTGTGAGGTATCGGCATTATTGAGCCATGCTTGGCAATTGATTCAAGCAAATCCCGATGGGTTAATTCAATGTCACGATGGTTTATGGTTAATATGCCTTGATCACGTAACCCTTGCAAAATTCGACTAATTGTTTCAACAGCCATACCTAAGTGATTGGCAATGTCTGCTCGAGTCATGCCAAAGTGTATTTTGTTCCGATGAAGGCCACTTGTATAAGAGCGATCAGATAAGTCGATTAAAAAGTTGGCTAACTTTTGCTTGGCGCCCATTTTTCCCAATAAATACATCATGTCTTTTTCGCGACTCACTTCGGCGCTAACAGTACGCATCAGCTGCATGACCAACGCGCCGTCAACACGCGCTAGTTTTTCTATTGCGGCCAGTGGCAGTTCGCATACACTGCCTGTATCAAGCGCTTCGAGATATTCACTGTGTACACCGTTGTTCATGTTGTCCAAGCCCATCATCTCTCCAGGCAAATGAAAACCTGTTACATGGAGGGCGCCGTCTTCGTGTAAACGATAGGATTTGAACAGCCCCGCACGAACAAAGTACAAACGATCGAAGCGATCGCCCGCGCGAAAAAGCGCTTGTTTTCGTTTTACAGGCCGCGCATGGTTAACTAAGGCACTAAAAGCATGCAAGCTGTTATCTTCTAGGGTATGGGCCATGCATAATGGCCTACGTATGCATTGTGAGCAGCCAGTGTCTTGAGCGATTGATGAGCCTTTGTCTAGCGTGAGTATCTGATTATTGCGCATCTGTCTAATTCCGTCAGTTATAGCTATGGGATCGAATGTAGCTCAAAAATGGCGGCTTGTTTATCCGTAGAAACTACGTGGGATTTGCCTTAGGTATGAAGGCCTAGGTAAAACTACCTAGATTATTGCCAGCCAGCGTAGGCTAAGACCAATATTGGCAGGTTGTCATAAAGCTATTGCGGCCGCATAATAAGGGCGCGAAGCGGCTATTGGGCTGCGAGCGCCTGAAAACTCTTGGAGAAATAACGTGTTGGCGAATCTCTTTTTAAGTGACCACACAGCGCGTTCTTATTGGCCGGATTATGCATGCCATTGTTGAGCTCCCGCCGTCAAAGGTCTATTTACTCTTTCCATAAAAATAGCTCATGAACGCATCGAAACAAAGCCTAGCCGAGGTAGAAGCCCTTAAGCGCAAAGTAAAGCGTGAAAAAAGTGCTCGTCATCAAGCCGAACAGATTCTCGAGCACAAAAGCACCGAGCTATATCATACCAATCAAAAACTTAAGCAAGCGCTGGCGGAGCTGGATGAGCGCGCTATCGCCAAAGAAAAGCAATTGGTGGGAGAGTTGCGCGCTAATCAAGACACCACACGTACACTTCTTGATAGCGCGCAAGAGGGTATTTTTGGCGCTAATAGCAATGGCCGGCTATTTTCTTTTAATCGAGCCGCTGAAGAGATGTTTGGCTATGATAGCGGCGATGTGATTGGCGCTGGCGTCAGCATACTTTTAGCATCCCCCTATAGAGAGCAAAGCGACGAGTCGTTACGTTCGTTTCTTCAATCGGGCGATGAATCTTTCTTGCAAGAAAGCCGAGAGCTCATTGCCCAACGTGCCGACGGTAGCCATTTCCCTATAGAGCTTTGGGTTGTTAATACGGTCTCTGCTGATGGCACCATCTTTTTTATACTGATTCGTGATTTATCCGCGCAGAAGGCCGCCGAGCAGGAGATATTCAAAAAAGAAGTTGAAGTTCAACAGGCGCGTGATCACCTAGCCCACATTGCCCGCGTGGCAACACTGGGTGAGATCGCTGCGGGCATTGCGCATGAGGTAAACCAGCCTCTTGCAGCAATTACCACTTATGCCCAATCCGGCCATCGACTCCTTGATGCTAAGGTTCGTGAGAAAGACGATATAGCGTACGTGCTACAACAAATTGAGCGTCAGGCAAGCCGAGCCAGCGAGGTCATTAGCCGCTTACGAAGTTCTATAAAGTATGGCGCCGCCACTCGCGAGCGAACGAGTATCGACACGATTATTGCAGACACGCTCACGCTGATTTGCGTTGAGGCAGACCGAAAAAAAGTTGAAGTTGAGTACAGGCCTGAATGCGATCTCGAGCCTATTGACGCAGACTCAGTACAAATCCAACAAGTTTTAATTAATTTAATTATCAATGCCATACAAGCTTTAGAGGCAGCAAATGTCCAGCAGCCACGCGTTGTCTTGCGTACCGAGCCTCGCGCCCATCAACAAATATATGTGTCTGTGACCGACAATGGTCCGCCCATCAGCCGGGAGACGATGGATCAACTTTTTACGCCATTTTTTTCTACCAAAGAGCATGGTTTAGGCATCGGTCTCTCGCTGTGTCGGACACTGATTGCCGCCCATGGTGGCAGCTTAAATATCAATCGAAATCGGCGTGAGGGTAACGAATTTTTCTTTACTTTGCCGACTATTAACGCAGTTGTAAAAGCATCTAAAAAAATGGAGAGTTCAAATGGTTGATGTAAATAATGCTACGGTTTATGTGGTCGACGACGATGAAGCCATACTTGATTCGCTTCAGCTATTACTAAAAACAGCAGGTCTTCGAGCATGCACTTACGATGGCCCCGAGAAATTCTTGAGCGACTATCAACCCACCAGACCAGGCTGCTTAATCTTAGATATTCAAATGCCTGGCATGACAGGTTTAGAATTACAAGAAATTCTAGCGGATGTTGGATCAATTTTGCCCATCATATTTATAACGGGTCATGCAGATATCCCCATTGCCGTTCAAGCAATGAAGGATGGAGCATTTGAATTTTTACAAAAGCCCTTTAATGACACAGTACTACTCGACTATGTTACTAAGGCACTAAGCCTCAATGAACGTCAGCAAAAAGAGATAACCGCTACGCAGTCGGTAATTGCGCGTATAGAAAAATTATCGCCGCGAGAAAAACAGGTATTTGAGAAGGTTGCAGAAGGCAAGTCAGGTAAGGTCATTGCTAGTGAATTAAACCTAAGCCCGCGCACTATCGAAATCTATCGCTCCCACGTCATGTTAAAAATGCAGGCGACGTCAGCCGTTGAGTTGGCCAATTTAATGAATATTACGCGATAGGGTTACGGGTTCAAAAAACACTGTGCTGCATCAGGCTACACAATATTCTAGCCATCACAGATCAGGCGATAGGCAGGTGATGGCGTTTGCAGGGTCCTCTTGTCTCACTTTGCGTGCCCAAGCTCATCTGCGGCGCTGTGAAACAATTTTGAATGTGTCTGGTCGTTGGTCATAAATGGTTTTGCTATTAATAGCGAATGAAACGGCAATGAATAGTCACTGTTTTTATAAGAGGTTCTCATACAGCAAAAATAAGCTAAGCCACTTGCTTGTGAATGATGTGCGTGTGGTTAAGCCACAACATGCGCTGTTGTCTTTTACCTATCTGACAATTATCAAATCATAAAAGTCTTTGAAATCCATTGATCCATGTCAACATTGACCGCGCCAAATGGTTTTAGCATGGCTAACGCTACAACGGTAGTAGTGTGATGCGTTTATAACGCTTGTCGATCAAACTTGCCTAGAACAATCCGCTGCCTTTTACGAGCTGGCTTACGCGTATGGAATTCAAAGACTACTATGAGATCTTGGGCATTAACGCCGATGCTGATAGTAAGCAAATCAAAAAAGCCTACCGGAAAATGGCCAGCAAGTATCATCCGGATGTCAGCGATCAAAGCAATGCCGAAGAAAAATTTAAAGAAGTAGCCGAAGCCTATGAAGCCTTAAAAGATCCAGTAAAACGCGTTGAGTACGACCAGCTCAAAAAGTATGGCGCCCATGGTCGACCTTTTGAACCGCCTCCTGGCTGGCATCCCAACTTTGCGAGCGGGCAAACATCACATGACGGAGATTTTTCAGAATTTTTTTCGTCTGTCTTTGGTAATGGATTTCAGCAACATGGTGCACAGGCACACAGAGAGTTTTCTCAGCGTGGCCAAGATATCGAAACTGAGCTTGCGTTATTTTTAGAAGACACGGTCACACCCACAAGAAGAAATATCTCCTACACCGTTGGTGGATCCACAAAAAACCTTGAGGTAAAAATACCTGTGGGTATTGGCAACCTTGAACGTGTTCGCCTCAAGGGGCAAGGATCTCCCGGATATGGCGGTGCGGCTAATGGTGATCTCTACCTAAAAATTCGGCTCGTGCCCCACCCTTTGTTTGATGTTGAGGGACAAGATTTAATACTTAGTTTGCCATTAACGCCATGGGAAGCTGCGCTAGGAACAAAAATTGACGTACCTACACTCAGTGGGCACGTACATTTGACGATTCCTGCTAATAGCCAAGCTGGTCAGCGACTACGGGTAAAAAACAAGGGGCTGGTGAATAAGCTGGGCAAACACGGTGATTTGTATGCGGTGATTAAAATTGTCATGCCGCCCTTTGTTGATGAAAACAGCAAGCAATACTGGAAAGACCTGGCAACGAAAGCGGATTTTAACCCACGCCCACAGTGGAGCACTGCATTATGAACGAACTATCGGTTGAAGCGGTAGGCCTTGAGGAACTCTGTGAAATCACCTTAATTCCTGCGCAAATTATTTACACTATCGTCGAATTTGGCATCGTTGAACCCCAAGGCCAGTCGCCCGATAATTGGCGCTTTGACAATCACCAAATCGCTATTACTCGAAAAGCATTGCGTCTACACCAAGATTTAGAAATTGATTGGGCCGGCATCGCACTGGCCATCAGCCTCATCGAAGAGCTTGAGCAGTTGCGCGACGCTAATCGAGCGCTACGCCATCGTCTCAAGCATTTTGGTTAGCACCATGCAGGGCTAACAACTCAAGCTGGGTAAACCTAGTCAAGTAGATGAGCTCTATATTTTATTCCATTGGCAGCCATGTGACGTAATCAACGAGACTATTAATCGTGTTTACTACCGGGAAGGGTCAACGGATGCAAGTGGTAGACCTTCGTCGTACCAGCGCAATAACCCGCCATCGATATGGGCAACCTGTTGTATGCCCGCCTCTCGCAAAATAGTAAAAGCTAAAACCGATCGTTTTCCAGAGCGGCACAAGGTCATGATGGGTTTATCGGTAGGTACCTCGTTAAACCCATCATGACCTTGTGCCGCTCTGGAAA
>Ga0115548_1002083_pt1 | contig 10566 bp, 10 predicted proteins | sample COGITO_mtgs_1004_4_FD_87187 | JGI IMG/M metagenome (GOLD analysis project Ga0115548, IMG submission 87187) | Pelagic marine microbial communities from North Sea - COGITO_mtgs_100423 | ecosystem: Environmental > Aquatic > Marine > Epipelagic | place: Germany:Helgoland, sampling site Kabeltonne...
AAACACCCCATTTCATAAGTGACACTACAATGTGCTAACATTTGTCCAACTGTCATCTTTCCCCATTTCGGTTTAGAATTTGGATTCAGTAAATTTATTCGTCCGATAATTTCTTCTGAAACGGTTTTGTCAAATACGTCTTTCATTTTCTTTAAGTTCGTTTTCAGCTTGTTGCCAACGGTTTTGTGTATGGTTAGTTGCGTGATTAAGCAACTAATTTAGTAAACAAAAACGAGCGCGAGAAAATTCCGAAGGAATTTTCCAAGTAGGCAACGACCAAAGCAATTAATTATACACGGTGTTAGCAAATGTTATTTTTTTACAATCTTAATTATCTGTTGGCTATTCTGCGTTTTTATAGTTAAGAAATAGATTCCTTTTGTATTTGGTAATTCAAGGTTTTTGTTAATTATGGAACTATAAGTTTGTATTTTAATTATTTTTCCTAAAACATCAGTAATAATAAACTGAACATTATTTACTATTCGACTAAAATTGATGTTTATTATACCTTCCGAAGGGTTAGGGTAAGCAATTACTTTAATTTTATTACTAATCTCTTGTACTCCTAAATTACTTTGACTCATTTTCTGAACAAAGACATCATAATTTCCTAATGAAATTAAGTCATTAGTGCCCAAATCAGGGTCAAAATCTACTGTGCCATTAAACCCTCCTACAGTATAAATGTTTTCGGAAGTATCTACAGCTATTGATATACCAGAATCGCTATTACTTCCTCCAAAGGATTTTGCCCAAATTGAATTGCCATTTGTATCCATTTTCTGAACAAAGACATCCCCAGCTCCTTCAGATGTTAAGTTGTTGATTCCAGTACCAGGATCAAAATCTACAGTTCCATAAAAATAACCTATCAGATAAAGGTCTCCAGAAGCACCTATAACTATTGAGGTACTACCATCTAGATTAGCTCCTCCAAAGGATTTTGCCCAAATAAAATTTCCATTTGCATCCATTTTCTGAACAAAGACATCCCTACTTCCTGATGCTGTCAAGTTACTTATTGACGTTCCTGAATCAAAATCAACAATGCCTTCAAAATATCCTGTAGTATATACATTTCCAGAAGCGTCTGTAATTATTGAACTACCACCTTCATGATCATCTCCTGCAAGGGATTTTGCCCAAAGGAAATTCCCATTTGCATCCATTTTCTGAACAAAGACATCATCATATCCATTTCCTCCTGTTAAGATACTAATCCCTGATCCAGGATCAAAATCTCCTGAACCTCGAAAATATCCTGTAGTATATACATTTCCAGAAATATCTAAAGCTATAGATTTCCCTTCACTATATCCATTTCCTCCAAATGATTTTGCCCAAAGAAAATTACCGTTGGTATCCAACTTCTGTACAAAAATACCTCTAGTCCCAAACGCTGTTAAGTTGCTTATCCCTGTTCCCGGATCAAAATCAACAGTACCTTGAAAATATCCTGTAGTGTATACATTTCCAGAAGTATCAACAACTATTGAGAAACCAATGCATATTAAAGATGATTCTAAAAAAATTTCCCAAAGGATATTGCCATTGGTGTCCATTTTCTGCACAAAAACATTTCCATTAAATTCTCCTGTTATATAGACATTGTTAGAAGTATCCAAAGCTATTGAGTAACCAATATTATCACTAAAGGAAGACCCTCCTAAAGATTTTGCCCATTGAAAATTGCCATTTGCATCCAACTTCTGTACAAAAATACCTTCATCCCCTGACGATGTTAAGTTGCTTATTCCAGTTCCTGGGTCAAAATCTACAGTACCTTGAAAAAAACCTGTAGTATACACATTTCCCAAAGCGTCAACAGCTATTGAGTAACCAATATCATTATTTATTTCTCCAAAAGATTTTGCCCATTCAAATGTTTGAGCATTTATTGTATTGAATCCTAAAAATAGAATTGTAAAAAAGAGTACTTTTAAATTTGTTTTCATCTTAATTTTTTGTTTTCGGTATGCTAATATTTGCTAACGGTTGGGCTATGCGCAGTGTCCGGAAGGGCATTGCGTATAGGTGTTGTTGTGCGTTCGTGCTTTACTTTTCATATTTTCCTCTTCTAAGGTTACAATCCATTTACCTTAAATATTAATACACACAGTGCTTTATCAAATCGGTGGTAAATTTTTTCCTCTTCTTTTTTGTCGAGAATGGAGTACTTGAATCCTTTTTTTTGAAAGTCACCTCCTGTAACCATTTTTCGATATTGAAAACGACAACTCTTTATCTCATCAAAGTCATCCTTAAACTTGTTCTTTCCACAATGATCAGAAAGAGTAATAATAGTGTCAAGTTCGTTAGAGATAGTTGTAAATAGACTTATCAGTTGGTATGTGTTTGCAGTTGAAACGGCCTGTTTTTGAACGCATTCTGCAACGGTGTGATTCACAATTCGAATAGTTCCTTGCAAGGCCTCAACTTTGCGAATAATTACATCTTTCTCGCTTCTCTTGTTATGCATGTTTCGCTCAAGAAAAATCGGGATGTAGACAGCAAGAAAAATTGTGACAAGCAAAGTTGCCAATCCAACTACATCAATTTTGTCTTCAAATGAAAAGAGCGGGTAATAATGCTGTAATCCCATTCCGATTACAACACCAACAATTACCAGTATAACTCCAATAATGTAGCGTATCATTTTTCGTTGGCTTCTTTAATGTACTCGATAATGTCATCTTCTAGGAACGGATCATCATCTGATTTGAATTCTAGGTTGGCCAGCACGATTTTGGATTCCTTGTACTCCCTTGCAAGACCACCAAAGGCAGCTTCAAGAAAAGAAGTTGCATAGCCTGCCGTACCATCAAGGTCGATTAACAATTTTTTCTTCTCCGTGAGTGCTTGCTTAAATTTTGGTAGGAGAATCTTTTCCAAAAACTCTTCTCCAGGGAAATCGCCTTCAATTTCCTCCCGTACACCAGGAATCGTAGTGTAGTCGTTTGCTATTTTAATAATTAACTTGTCCATCTGTTTGTGTTGTTTAGTTCCCAATAAAGAAATGTTCCACTAAATTCTTTTGATAGTCTTTCAAATTTGTCTGTGCTCAAATCAGCCTTCACATCATTCGAAATAATTTTAAGATTGCTGTAGTAATTGCGTTCAAGGCCTCTGTATATGTTTGGTAATCCCTTACCTCTATAAGGGATCTTAGTGCTTGACATTTTTCGGCCACTGATGATTTCTTTCAATACATCACGGTTGTCTGTGATACCAAAGAAGGATGTTAGTTTGTCACGGAATCCACTCATTTTTGAAGACTTAAAGATTCCAACTCCCATATCAATGAAAGCAAAAGATACCTTGTTATGAGCTTGGTCGTGATACACTGTGAGCCACCAAGTTTCCTGCCCTACTTGTTGGGGTTTAGCATGATAGCAGGTATTTGCCATGCATTCCATTAATGCACTATAAATACCCATACATCTTGCCTCTTGTCCAAATACGATTTTTGTTGCTCGTTTTATCAATTCATTGGCAATACCGCCTTCTGCTTTCTTATTCTGTCGAGTAAGAATGTAATTCTTGTGTTCGCTATCTGAACTACTTGCACCAAAAACACCGCTTTCCTGAAATATCTTCCTCAATTCTTCATCTCTAGGGTAGTTGCCTTTAATCGGAACTCCTTTGGTTATTGCAGGATTCTTTACAATCGCTAGTAAAAGGACAATAGCATCATTTGTCAAGTTGGTAATGTCCTTTAGGTTAATTAAAACCGGCTTTCTGTGATTAATCTTTTCTCGAATTCTTTCTAGATACGCTAAAACGGCAACCGTATTCTCTACAAATGAAAAATTCGAAGGTGCATGCAAACTCTCAAATTGGCTGATTATCCTTCTTTCACGTTGTTCTGCGATTGGAACCCCATCTGTTGCTCTTCTCTTTGCTTTGGCTTTTTCTTTACTCAATAGCTGTTGCTTCAAACGATCTTTTGCCCGTTTGGTATTGCGCTTTTTATACTCAGCTGTTGTGTAAAGTTTCTTCATTTAAATTTCACTTCCTGTCTAGGCTTAGCTTGTTCTTTTTTGTATGACGCACAACGGTCTTTGTAAAATGCGTTTTAATGCATCTTTACATATTGTTAGCTGCTGGTTTTTGTTTTTTTTTATTCATTTAGTTTTTGTTCGTCTCCGCAATATGGACAGAAAGCGAAGCCTTCGTCCAAGCGGTTGCTACATTTTGAGCAAAGCGTTATTTCCTCAATTACAGACTTAAATGGAATACTAGTCTTGAAAGTAAAATTATCTGGAATCTCTTTTAGAAAACTCGATTCATTTCCTTTTTCTGTAATAAGAAACAGGTCGTCTTTTGCTCTTGTGATTGCTACATAAAAAAGTCGTCTTTCTTCTTCAAGTAACAGGTCGTGATTCGATTCTTTGATAACTTGATAAATTCTGTCCTCCATCCAAATGTCAGGAAATCCTCCACCTCCTTCTGTCAAACCGATAATAAAGACTGCTTTTGCTTCAAGTCCTTTTGAAGCGTGAATTGTTTTGCCTGAAACAAATACTCGTTCTTGTTTGAATCTTTCAAAATATGGACTGTACATTTTACTTCTGCGATAGAGAAATAGAATATCCTCTTTCGTGTAGCCTTTTTCTTTTAGCTTGTGTACTTGGTCAAGCACATATTCAATGTTTTCAGCTTCATTTTTCCCTGAATATATGTGAATCTTGCTACTTGACTTTTTATTGGACTGAACATTTTTATTTACCTTGAATTTGTTATGCTTGATTACTTCATTACTTGCACCAACAATATGTTCGGTGCTTCTGTAATTCATACTCAATTTTATAGTTTCGGAATCCTTAAAATGCTTCTTGAAATTTACAATGTAATCTACATTTGAACCTCTGAATCCATATATGCTTTGCCAATCATCTCCAACGCAGAAAAGTTGGTTTTTAGCTGTCAACAGAAGTTTAATTAATTCCACTTGCAGGTTGTTTACATCTTGAAATTCATCTACTAGAATATATTCATATTTACCTCTGAACTTATCTGCTATTTCATTATGATTTTTAAATAGCGAAATGGTCTTTGTAATCATATCGTTGAAGTCGAGATATGATTTGTTGGTGCAATACGATTGATATTGTTCTATTGCAGGAATGGCAAGTTTGTAAAAATCTCTAACTCGTTCGTGTTGGTCTTTTTGTGATTGTTCTAAAACCATTTTTGTTGGTATATTCTCCACTTTTATCATATCAATTACACGCATAGTTTGGCGTAAAAAGTCTTTTACTTCTTTGTGGTAAGAGTTAAATTCCTCCTCAAAAGACAGGGCAGTAGAGAAGTGGTAATTTGAAGGAAGTCTATTTTTTACAATTCGCTCTAAAACCAAATTAAACAGCGCTGTATCTTTTGTTTGGTGCTCAAATGTTTTTACAAGTAGTTTGTTTGCTTTGTTAAACTGTTGTTCTTTGCCTTTAGTTGGATAACTTTTTTGGCTTACGTGTTCTAAGTACAGATTGGCTTCTGGAATGAAAAAATCTGGTCTAAAATCAAAATCTCTGAAATTCACATTAGGTTCATACTCGAACTTGATACTGTGGCGATAAAGCCAATCAGCAATATATTGTTCAGATTTTGAACGAACCTTAGTTCCGTTTAATGTTGTGTAAAATTTACCGTCCTTAGGTAAGGAAAGACGTTTGTCTTTTTCAATGTGGATTTTATCAATCATATAATCCAAAATGTATCTTTTCAAGTTGAGCAGATACTCGTTGGATTCGCAGTTTTCGATTAGAATTTTATGAATGACTTCAAAAGCTGTTTCGGTAGCCGAATACTTTGCAAATTCATCATCTGTAGCTTTTGTATCTCCAATAATTTTGAATTTGTTGTCAAATTCATTTACTCCAAAATTTCGGATAATGCCGTAGCAAAGACTATGAAAAGTCTTGAGCGTTAGGTTATCAATCCATTTGTACTTCTTGGTGAAAAAGTATCGTTCTGTATCTTTTTCTTTTGCAGTTCGATTTTTGTTTGCTAAAATTTCGACATATTCTTCTGTATCATCTGCTGAAATAATAAGCCTATCAAGCATTTCATTAGCGGCATTTTTAGTAAAAGTGATTGCCAAAATGTTGCTTGGATTTACTCCCTTTTCTTCAATGAGATAAATTAGCTTTTGAAGTAAGGTTTTCGTTTTTCCCGAACCTGCTCCTGCAAGTACAAGAAGTCTTTTACATTCAGAAACTACAGCTTGTCTCTGTTTTTCATTCAGTCCACTTAAATCAGTTTTGGTTTCCGTCATCTTTCAGATTTTGAGATTCATAAATTAGTCTTTGTCCATTAGATTCTATTGAGCCTTTCCCTCTTTGGAAGCATTCAGAAAGTAGGTCAAGGTCATTTGTGTATTTGATAGCTTTGTTTAGAAGCTCTTTTTCCATATCAGTCCAAGATTCGTATGCTCTTGGGTGATTGATTCTTGCAATCTGAACGTATTCAGAAAGGTTTTCGGTCTTTTGAATTCCTAATTGGTCAACCTTTTCTTTTAGCTGATTAACAGCTTTTTCGGTGAGCTTATTGAATGTTTCTTTTTGAAAAAAGTCAATTTCCTTGTAAGGGTTGTTTTTTCGATTGTTTCTGTTGGTCAAGTTGTTGTCTGAAAGATATTGAGTGAAAAAATCTAAAAGCTGTCCTTTTTGGTAGAGATTCCGATACTTTCCATAGAGTTGATTTGAAACAAGAGTTTCATTTTTGAATTTCCTTGTCCCAAGGAAGAAGCCAACTAATTTATTGGAAGTAGGGTTTTGCTCTTTTTCTTTAAATAAGTCAATTACGTTTTTAATTTCCAAATCGTCAATCTCAATTTCTGAAACTGGTTGTGGTTGATTTGTTTTTAGGTAGTCAATAGCAATTTGTAATGCTCGGATAACATCACGTTCATTTAAGACACTTTCATTGTCAATCATTTCTCCTGTTGTGGGTGAACAACCTGAGACAAGGGCTTCTAATATTTCTATGGTTCTATTTATATCCATTCGGTTTCTTCAACTTGCAGCTAACGTTAAGTATATGAAGCGTTGCCTGCCGATAGGCGGCTATGATTTCATATACAGTGTTAGGCACTTTTTTTTTAATTTTTTCTACTTTCATAATACTTATACACGACCGCCAATTCTTGCCAACGATTGTTTTCGAGCGAGTAAAAGCTAAAGCTTAGTTGAGTGTAATTCGTTCTATATCTTTTTTGGTCTAGAAAAAGAACTAGTGTACTATCTCTTAGGAAAATTGGTTTTGAGAAGGTATAAACGATAGAGCACATATTCTTTTCCTTTTCAGTTCCTAGTTTTTCAGTTTGGTCGAATGTATTTTGAATTTCTTGTGGACTATCAAGACGACTAGAGTAAGGAAATAGATGTTCTTCCCATTCGTGATTCGATAGCGTGCTTAATTCCTTTAAGATATAACTCTTTTCTTCAGCTGATAACTTTAAATTTTCAGTTTGTTTCCCTCTGTATAATGACCATAATTCAAATTCTTCAGTTGTCTCAATAGCTGATATCGTTGAATTGATTATTGATGTGTCTATGGACTTTGTATAATAGAGAGTGTCACACTCAAACCTTTCATATTTCCACCTTGATACCCAATCTCTGTAAGGATCTTCCATCAGCTCTAATTTATTCTCAGGTATCTCAGACTTTTTGGATTTTTCATTACCCACATCAGGAATAGTAGCGTTGAATTCTTCAAGATTTATTTTGTCAAAGGTTTGCTTTTTTTCTTCTAGTATCTGCTTAGCTGATTGTAACTCCTCAGAAGACATATAAGCCTTGATTAAATATCTAGTGGTCGTTCCTTTTTGAATCGGGTCATAAGCAGCAGCAATTTCAGCCCAGACCAAAGCATCTACTTTATATTTTGGATTGGTTGAACTCTTTTCAAAATACACAACAGATAATAATCCCATTGCTCTCCCAAACTCTTGATTTGCAGATTTAACTAAATACTGTTCAGCCAGTGAGTCATTTTTTATTTCTAATTCCTTACTGTAATAACAAAATCCAACAATAAACTGGGCTACTTTATCACCTGAATTTGCATATGGCTGCATTATTTTAAAAGACTTCATGAATTGTTTCGAATCAAAAGCTTTCAGTCCTTTTTCAAACCTAGCATCTTGTGAAAATGTTATTGTTGATATGAAGCAAAATAATATTATTGATGTAAATTTTTTCATTGTATTTAATTGTGCCTAACTAGTGTGTATATATCCCTTAGGTGTGCATATTTCCATTATATCCAGTGTTTTGTTCAACAATACATCCCGATTTGGCATGTATTGTTGAACGTTCTGTTTTATATAATTCATTTATATATTTTTTCATCTCACCCATTTTAGCAGTAAAAATCTAAGTCTATTGTTCATTATGATGCGTGCTACGCTACTCGATTCGTTTTTAAAAACAACACATACACGCACCCGCTGTGTCATTCACAGTACACTAATATCTTACTAAAAGGTTGAATTGGTTAAAATGAAGAATCAGATTTGAGGTCTAAATCTGTCATAAATGTAGTAAAGAAATTTTTCAAATCAAACTTTCTCCTTTGTTTTTTTGATTTTAAACACAACATCTTTCTTAACCAACTCATCAGATGCAGCAGGCTTTCTAAATTGCTCAACTTGAAGTGTTGATTGAAATTCAGGGATTTCAATTAAACTAATATTTAGTATTTGTTCAATTTTAGTAACAGTTTCTAATTGCAGGTTTTCAGTACCTTTCAATAGTTTGTTCACATATTGTGGTGAACAAACCATTGCTTCGGCTAATTCTTTTTGAGTTTTTGGAAACACATCAGCCGTTTTATTTGCTTTAAGAGCAGACATTATTCTGACAGCAATCGTAAAAGAAATATCTAGCCAAGTTTTATTTTCTTTACGGTATTTTGCTCTTTCAACCCAAGAGTTATCTTGTTTTGAGTTTTTTTTAAGTCTATTTTTTATGTTGCTCATACGCATTTGAAATTATTAGATTATTTTAATTTATTTCAACGAATTCTAAATGTTTGTTACCTTCATCCTGTAGGTGATTTCTTGTAAATTCTAATTTATACAGCTCTAAAATTAAATGATCTCTATTATTCATTGTTTGTGTGAGTTTAATTGCTCCTCCGCAAACAACAAATAGATTGGCTTCAATTCTTATTGCATACATCCGAAGCCAACTGTGTCTTTTGATTCCTTTCGCTTTGTCTTTTTCAAATTTTCCGTAGATGTACCCTTTTGATAAAGGCTCAAATAAGGTTGATAATGTTTCAAGTCTTTCAGTTTTTCCAGTTTCTGCGATGTATAATAATTCTTCTTCAAAAAGTTGAGCATCTTCTCTTGTTTTAATAATGGCATCTTCAATTGTTATATCATTCCAAAACTTGTGCTCTAAATCTTCCTTGTGCTGCTCGAAAAACGCTCTTAAATAGATTGGATCGTTCCATAATTCAAAACATTTCGCAAATTCATTTAACATCTCAGTTTCATACTGAACTGAATATAAACTGTCTTTTACTATTACAAATGTATTAATTATTTTCATTAAATCAACTTGTAGGTTTATTTTTTTTAATTTTATTGTTAGTTTTTACAAGATGCTTTTTACAAACAGGCATAAAAAAAGCTACTCTCAATATGAGTACTCTAATATCTTACTAAAAAGTTTTATTGGTTAAAATGAAGAATCAGATTTGAGGTCTAAGTCTAGGATGAATGTAGTAAAAATAATTTAATTGTAGTTAAAGGGAGTTGGGTTTTAACATTCGGGTGTTCAATACCATCAATCCAAAAATCGTTCTTTTAAATCTGCTGTCGGAATCATACATTGATTCTTTTTCCCAAACCATTTGTAGCGGTTATTTGCTATCAACGTATAAAGGGCATTTCTAAGAAACGGTGGTAGGAGGTACCCTATTCTAAAAAAGTGAAAGCCGCCTCCTAAAGATTTACAAATTTCTAAAACGGCACTGCTTTTTGTATAGAATTTTTTCCCATCCGAAAAGACCATACTGTCTAAATTCACACTGTTTACTAAGTCTTCAGGCAGAAAGGATTTCGCAAAATCACTTTGTAAGGATGCAAATTTTAAAACGCCTTTTTTGTCTTGTTTTATGAGGAAATTTACACTGCTGTCACAGAGGTTACAAACGCCATCAAAGAAAACAATTTTTTGCATTATTTTTTAGAATTCACATATTCAAGGCGGTCCACACTCACATTGGTTGTGAAAAGTCCATAATTGACCACCGCTTTGTTTTTCTCTAGTTTATCAATCGTACCCACCGCGCGGCCATCTTCCAGTCGGACTTGGTCTCCAATTTTCAAGGTACGTTTCGGCTTTGGTGGAATCAATGCTGCTTTTTCTTTTTGCTGCTTTTTTTGTTGGCGAATCACTGCAACTTTTTGATTGACTTCTTTCTTCAACTCAATCTCTTTTGTCAAAAGAATCTTCTTTTGTTTGAGGCTTATTTTCTGACGTTTCGAATTGTCAATCTGCACCAATTTAAAAAGTTCGTTCATCAATTCGCGTTTCCGATTGTTATCGA
>Ga0115548_1002095_pt1 | contig 10538 bp, 7 predicted proteins | sample COGITO_mtgs_1004_4_FD_87187 | JGI IMG/M metagenome (GOLD analysis project Ga0115548, IMG submission 87187) | Pelagic marine microbial communities from North Sea - COGITO_mtgs_100423 | ecosystem: Environmental > Aquatic > Marine > Epipelagic | place: Germany:Helgoland, sampling site Kabeltonne...
CCTCCGAACATTACCCGATGCGACCTCCCAACCCTCTTGCGACGTGCCGATGTGATTTCACTGCATTGCCCATTAACGGCAGACACTGAGAACCTGATTAATGCCGCAAGCCTTGCTGCTATGAAACCCTCTGCTTTCTTAATTAATACGGCTCGTGGCGCCTTAGTGGACAGTCAGGCGTTGCTGAAAGCGTTAGAGGCAGGTCACATCGCGGGCGCGGCGCTCGATGTCTTGGCAATCGAGCCGCCAACCCTTCAAGAATCACTCCTTCAGGTTCCCCGCCCGAACTTGTTAATCACGCCGCACAATGCTTGGGGCGCACTTGAATCACGGCAACGTTTGATTCAGCAAATGGCGGGCAATATTCGAGGTTTTTGCACGAACGCGCCTGTCCGCCAGGTTAACGCAGCAGTGCCTTTGCCGCACTCGTAAGACCGGCTGGCGTCAGCGGATGCATCCGGCCCGCCATGGTGTTCTGAATCAGCGCGACACTTGGCCACTGCGGCCAGGCCTGCTCTGGCACTGGATTCAACCAAACAACCTGACGGCACCGATCCTGTATCCGGGTCAACCATTCAATCCCGGTCGTTGCGTTGTAATGACGCAGGCTACCACCAACCTCCAACAGCTCCGGAAGGCCAACTTGGCCATCACCCACAATAATCATCCGGGTGCCTGAGTCTAAACGACTTAAAAACGTGGTTGTCGATAGATCAGGCGCGAGCACCCCATCATCAAATCCCGTCAACGTGTCGTAGATACAATTATGAAACCGATAACACTGCAGTGATTTTAGCTCAGCTTTTACGGCGGAAAAGAGCTGGTAACAAATCTCAGCATGCGCGTCCATCGATCCACCACTGTCTAACAAAAGCACCAGCTTTAATCCATTACGACGCTCGGGGCGCATTTTAATATCCAAAAAGCCACCACCAGCCGCTGTTTTTTGAATCGTCTCAGAAAGATCCAACTCCTCGATCTGTGACTGACGCACCCACTTGCGCAAATACCGTAAAGACAAGCGTAAGCTCCTAACGCCAAGAATTGCGTCATCATCCAAAGCTTGATAAGCCCGCTGCTCCCAGACCTTGCTGGCGGTGCCAAACCGACGCGCTTCTTGGTGATACCGCTCGCCGACGACCCGCGGAAACTCATGCGTCGTGCCGCGCCCTGTCTCTTGGGACTGTCCTACGCCTTGCTGACCGCCATCACCCTTCTGCCCAGGTTCTCCCGATTCTGAATCACCAGCATCGCCCTCACCTTCACCTTCACCTTCACCTTCACCACGATCTTCCGCCTGATCACTCAAGGCCCTACCCGAGGCGGCGTCAAGGCTGGCCTGCGCACGCGCTGTCTCCGACTGCGTTGCGTCAGATGCCGCCAGGTTCTCAATCGCCGGGTGTGCGGCGCCGTCTGCGGGTAACCCAGCGCGCTGACCTGCGTCGGTCACCAATCGATCCAGATCCACTAAATGGGGCTCGGTCGCGTTGACGGGCCTTGTCATCAAACCCTGCAACAATCGCCGCAACCGCGCCTCATCCAGCTCGAGGGCTTCATGACTTGCAAGTAGGTCCGTGATGGCGCCAACTAAAATGGCGTCCGAACTATCCAGGGGTGCCGCGTCAAGGCCCGCGACAAAGACCCTAAAGGCTTGGTCAAATCGATCAAAATAGCGTTCATCTTTGACCAGACACAGCCGGGCCAGGTAATAAAACGCATCCAGGTTTGAAAAAACGACGCCCGCGTTCAGAGCCGATAATAAGTCGAGCCACTCGCCGGTCGAAACGGGCAAACGGTGGCGTCTCAATATCCCCAACAAAGACAGCAACATAACGGATCCAATCTTACAACGAACCGGCTCTTATTAACCCTGATTGCCGTCTTAAAACGGCGCATCAAGACTGTTTCAGCGCAGAATGATAAGTCTAGCAGAGACTTTTATAACGAATGCTATACTCGCTTTATGACAGACCCAATCCTCGATGATTTAAGCACGATCGCAAGCAGTCCAGGCGCTGGCTTGTCCGCTTACACGCGCGCTTTGGGACAACCGGTTTCTGAGAACGCGCTTTATTCCGGCCTGCCAAAACCAACCACCAGTGCAGACCATCTCACCCTCGCTGCAAGGGCAGCAAAGCGTGCTGGGTTTGAACCGATGGTTATAACGAAGCCGTTTGATGCCCTGACGAATGAGGATTGTCCGTGCCTGCTGACGCTCAAAGATGATCGAGCACTGCTGATCATAAAGGTAACCGCTAGCGCGCTGATTTACCCCAGTGGCCTGCAGGCACAACCCGCAGCCATTGATAAATCGCTGGTACAAGACCGCTACGCCGGCGAACTCCTAAAGCTCAAAGCGCGCGCACCGGACGACTCTGTTCAACAGCGGTTCAATACGCACTGGTTTTGGTCGGTCATAAGGCAATCTAAAAGCCTTTATTCAGAGGTCTTCGTTGCCTCTTTGCTGGTCAATATCTTCGCATTGGCAACGCCTTTATTTGTGATGAACGTCTACGACCGGGTCGTCCCCAATCAAGCGACGAACACCCTTTGGGTATTGGCATCCGGTGTCGCCTTGGTTTTTATTTTCGACTTTGTCATGAAATCCCTCAGAGGCTATTTTCTCGATATCGCCGGTAAACGCGCTGACCTCTTATTGTCTTCTGCAACCTTTGAGCAAGTCCTCAACATGACCATGCAAGAGCATCCCAAACGGGTCGGTAGCTTTGCAAGCCAGCTTCAAGAATTTGATCAGTTCAGAGAGTTTTTCACCTCAACCACATTACTCACGCTGATTGACCTGCCTTTTGTCCTACTCTTTATTGGGTTAATTTTTGGCATTGCCGGTCCGATAGGGCTGATCCCGCTGCTTGTATTGCCGATTGTTTTGCTGGTCAGCTATACCGCCCAGCGCCAGCTTCACCCGATTATCCAGGACATCTTTACAGAATCGTCCCGAAAAACCGCCCTCTTGGTTGAGACCCTGCACTCCTTGGAAATCATTAAAGCGCTCCAAGCCGAAAGTACGATGCAAGCCCGTTGGGAACAATCTCAAGACCAACTCGCAAGCCTCGGACTAAAATCGCGACTCGGTTCCCTGACAACCTTAAACCTCATTCAATTAATCTCTCAAAGCACAACAGTTGTTCTCGTCATTGCCGGGGTGTACGCCATACAAGCCGGCGAGCTGAGTATCGGTGGTCTCATTGCCTGTACCATTTTGACAGGACGGGCGCTTGCACCGATGAGCCAAATCGCAACAATCATGACCCGCTACCAACATGCGCTGGCAGCCTACGGCACCATTGACCGTTTAATGAGTTTGCCTGGGGAACGCGATTTCAAACACCAGTTCCTACATCGCGCTGATTTGAAACCGGCCGTTGAATTCAGATCGGTAAGCTTCACCTATCCGGGGCAGGCCGTGCCGGCCTTAAATTCCGTCAGCTTTCAAATAAAGCCTTATGAGAAGGTCGCAATCATTGGCCCAACCGGTTCCGGGAAAAGCACCATCGAGCGGCTTATCTCGAAGCTCTACCTACCGACCGACGGTAGCCTTTTAATCGATAACACCGATATTCACCAACTGGACCCAGCTGACTTGCGCCGAAAAATCAGCTACCTGCCGCAAGAATCAACGCTTTTAGCCGGTTCGGTTCGAGACAATATTCGCTTTGGTTTAGCCAATGCGACCGACGAGCAAATTTTGGACGCTGCCAATTTTGGCGGAATTCGGAACTACTTTGATCAGCATCCAGAAGGCTTCGATTTTCAAGTCGGCGAGCGTGGCGGCTTTTTATCTGGCGGTCAGAGGCAAGGCATCGCCATCGCCCGCGCGCTGATCAACCAAGCGCCGCTGATGCTCCTAGACGAACCGACGAATGCGATGGACCGTCAGGCAGAGCTGGATTTTATTCAGCAATTACGCCACTACGGTCCGAACCGAACTTTGATTTTGATCACCCACCGGATGAACCTCTTAGAACTCGTCGACCGGGTCATCGTCATGAGAAATGGGACAGTCATGGCGGATGGCAGCAAAGAGGCCATTTTGAGTCAACTCGCTCAGAACAGTGGACCATCAGTATGACCACCAGACCGATTGACCATAGCGCCAGATTCAGCGCGCTAACCCAGACCCAGCCGCTCAGTCATCTAGCGCTATGGATCACCGCTGTCTTTGTCCTGACCGCAATTATCTGGGCGAACTTTGCCGCCCTTGAGGAAATCACTCGAGCCGATGGCCGAATCATTGCCTCCAGTCAGACCCAGGTGGTTCAAAATTTGGAAGGGGGCATCTTAAGCGCCATTCTTGTTAAAGAGGGCGATCGAGTCGAAAAGGGTCAAGTGCTGCTCCAAATCGATAATACGCGGTTCGCTTCCTCGTTCAATGAAAGCCAATCCGCCATCACAACGCTCAGATTTAAAATGCTCAGACTGGCATCCGAGATCTCGGGTAAGCCAATGCAGGCGCCACCGAATCTGACCGCAGCCGAGCAGCAATCCTTTAATGATGAGGCTCAGTTGCTAAAATCAAGGCAGGACGAACTCAAAAGTAATCTATCGATCCTCGAACAACAACGATCACAGCACAAACAAGCAAAAGAGGAATTGCAACGCGAACTTCAAAAACTGGCTCAAGGTGCGGACTATGCACGCCAAGAACTTGCCATGACTGCGCCGCTAGTCGAGACGGGCGCCGTGTCGCAGGTCGAGCTCATTCGTCTAAAAGCGGCTGTGAATGAGGCCGAAGGTCGTCTTGAGGGCATTCGTTTGAAGCTGCCTGCACAAGATTCTATTGTCACAGAAGCGACACAAAAAATACAAGAACGCCAGCAACAGTACCTTGCAGTTGCCCAGGAAGAACTGACCGCAACCCGCGCTGACCTTGAACGGCTAAGTTACTCGAAGGTGGCACTGCAAGACCGAGTGGCTCGAACGGAAGTCAGGTCACCTGCCAACGGCATCGTGAACCAGATATTGGTCACAACGGAACGCGCCGTCATTCAACCCGGCATGGATCTACTCGAAATCGTCCCGCTCGATGACACCCTACTCATCAACGCGAAGGTTCGGCCAGTTGATATCGCCTTTATACGGCCGGGGCAAAAAGCGACCGTGAAGGTCACGGCCTATGATTTCGCAATCTATGGGGGACTCGACGCAACCCTTGAGCAAATTAGCGCCGACACCATCGTTGATGAGACCGGAGAGTATTTTTTTCAAATTAGAGTCAGAACCGCCAAGAACTATTTGGGTCAAGCGGAAAACCCTTTGCCGATCATGCCAGGCATGATCGCAACGGTTGACATCAGCACCGGCGAGAAGACCGTTATGGACTATTTACTCAAACCGTTAAAACGCGCCACAGCCTCAGCGCTCACAGAGCGATAATTGCTTAACTGCCGTTAAATTGGGGCGGCCGCTTTTCTTTGAAGGCTTGACGCCCTTCTTTGTAATCTTCGCTGTTAAAGCAGGTATCAATAAGCGCTTGTATTCGCGCGGGCGCTTGAGCTGACTCGGGCTTGAGCAGTTCCCGAATGGCGCGCCGCGCCGCGTGGACGGTGAGCGGCGCGTTGGCTACGACCTTTGAGGCGTAAGCCGTAACGGCATCCCTTAACTCAGAGGGCTCAACAACAAAATTAACCAGCCCCATGCTCTGGGCTTCCTCGGCATCAAAGTAACGCGCCGAGATCATGATATCCCTCGCATGAGCCGGTCCCACGAGCGCAACCAATGCCTTCAAACCCGCCAATTCATAGCCCAACCCTAATCGCGCGGCAGGGATGCCAAACGTCGAGTTCGGTGTCGCAAACCGCACATCCGCGTTGAGCGCGGTCGCGAGTCCCCCACCAATACAAAAACCCTCAATCATCGCGATCAGGGGTTTATCGATGTTTGCGAGCCATCGATTGGCATTCGCGGCAACCAGGGCATAGCTTTCGCGCTGTTCCGCACTGCCGCGTTTTTCATCAAATTCAGAAATATCGGCGCCCGAAACGAAGGCTTGACCGCCTGCGCCACTCATAACCACCACTCGAACCTTTGGATCATGGTGGAATGTCTCGAGGATCTCACCCAAGGCCGCCCACATCTCGAGGGAAATCGCATTGCGCTTCTCAGGGTGATTGAAGGTAACCCAACCAATACCCTCCTCGATCTGGGCCAACATTTTATTAGTCTTTAATGCCATCGTAAAACTCCAAAACGCTTCAATTTTTACCGGGTTACACCCTGTTTTATTTGGCCCTAAAACCCTTAGAGGCTGTGGTGCGGCCCACTTCAAGCCCTCAAATCTCAAACCAGGGCAGGACGGCCCGATTCAAAGCCGGACGCCCGCAGATCAAACCATCCTCAGCGACAAAGCGCTACACGGCCCCTAAATCTTTCAACACTTGTATCGCTTGATCACTCAATCCCAGCTCAGTATAAATTTCGGGATTATGCGCGCCTAACGCCGGCGCCGCTCGGTCAAATTCCGTGACCCGTTCATGATTAGACAAGTTAATCGGACTTCGGACCAAACCAATATCGCCCAAGACATCATGGTGGGCATTGGCAACCATACCCAAATGTTGAACCTGAGGGTCTTGAAAAGCTTCGCTCACCGTATAAATCGGACCGCAGGGGCAGCCAATCGGATTCAACCGCTGAACCAACGCCTGCATGGTATGCGTTCGAGTGCACTCGTTGATCGCGGCATTCAGAGCCTGACGATGCGCCAGGCGACCGGACCCCGTCTCGAATCTGGGATCCTGAGCCCATTGCGGTTGAGACAAAGCGTCACAAAATGCCTGAAACATTTTTGTCGTGCTGGCAGCAATATTCACAAAGCCATCCGCAGCCTCAAAGACCCCCATCGGCGAAAAGGTAGGATGATCATTACCGGCTCTGCCCGGGGTCTCTCCAGACATCGTGTAACGCGCTGCCTGAAAATCCAGCTTGCTCAACATTGCCTCGAGCAAACTGGTATGAACCCACTGGCCAGCGCCGGTTTTTGAGCGCTCAATCAGGGCTAAGAGAATCCCTTGACCCAAAAACATACCCGCAGAGGTGTCGCTGATCGCAATACCCACTCGCATGGGGGGCCCCTCCGCTGACCCTGTCAAACTCATCAGGCCACTCGTGCCTTGAACGATTTGATCAACCCCAGGTCGAGCGCGATACGGCCCATCTTGGCCAAAGCCACTGATGCTGGCATAGATCAATCTCGGATGTGTTTGACGCAGCGTCTCGTAATCGATCTTTAGACGATACTTAACCTCCGCCCGAAAATTCTCGACTAAAATGTCAGCCGTCGCCAGGAGTTTCAAAAACAGGTCATAGCCGGCTTCTGTTTTTAAATTCAAAGAAAAAGATCGCTTATTTCGATGCAGGTTCTGAGCATCCGATCCTGTGCGCTGACCGGTGACATCTTGGGTTCCGTCGCTCGCGGGTGGCTCCACCCGAATGACATCTGCCCCCCAATCAGCCAACAACCTAACCGCGACGGGCCCAGCGCGCGCTAAGGTTAAATCCAAAACCCGTAACCCCGATAAAGGCTTCGCAACCAAAGGCTAGTTTGTCTCGAGCGCCACCCGAAGCGCGCGGGATATTTCTGAGAGTTTTCGCTGAAGCCGCTGGGTATTAATCGGCCCCATTCGGATGACTTGTTTTTGAGCGGGACTGAGTCGCTCGAGAGCTTCATCTTCAAATTCATACATCACAACAGGACGCGTTAACCGCACCTCACCGGCTAAAACCGGCACCTCTAACAACCGACCGATGGCGGCAAATAACGTTTTATTCATGCTCCCATTCGGCAACCCAAGCTCGGAGTAGGCCTGATCGAGCAACGGCAGGACTAAAACATACAGCTCTGCTGCGCCTTCACTGTCCAAAGACTCGAAGATATTGACAAACAAATCGTAGCGATCGTAACTCTTTGGATCGATGGCGTAGATTTCTTCATCTAACTGTGACACCAAAAATGGGCCCCTTGGCGCTAAGATTTCAACCGGATTTCGAACGACTCGGCCTTCCGACACACCGTTTGTGAACCCAACAAACTTCCTAATCAGATCGTTAACCGCAACCCACTGATTCATCCCTTCATGGCGACTCAGACTGACCAAGCCATCGCGAATCAAGCCGTCACTATCATTTAGCAGCGGTAAAACAAACGCTGGCTCAATCGGCTCTGGCTCTGGTTCGGGCTCAGGCTCAGGCTCTGGTTCGGGCTCGGGTTCCAGTGCGACCTCAACCACCGGGGGCGCTGGCTCCGGAATCGGTAGCGTGACGATTTGGGTGGTTTCAGGCGCCTTTTCATCCCCTTCAAACAAAAGGGTTCCTGCAACCAAAATCACGATCAAGCCGGCGCCAATTGCCAAGAGCAATGGTTTATTGGAAAGCATAGGGTCTCCCTTTCATTGATCTTTGATTGTTACGCTAATCCTCGGAGAAAAAAAGCCTCAATCCACATTTCCACGATACTTCCATGATCAACCCGCTTGCTGATGCAGCGCTCTAAAGATCAGCGAGCCCGCCCCCATGGCCGTCGTCGACCAAGCAATAATACCGTCCTCATGCCCCGCCATAGCAATGATGCCATCTGAACCGATATCGCGAGCGAGCTTTTTCAAGGTTTGCGCCATCAAAACCGTACCATAAGGGATTTCAGCACTCGTTTCGGGCAAGCCTAATGGCCCTCGAGCATGCCAGATCAACGGACTATGAACATGGAAGACAAAACGAACGGACGGGCAACTGTCGTAGATCGCAGCGTGCGTTAAAGACTCAGAAGACGGCTCTTTTACACCCGATGCCGACAAGTGATTGCGATCAAGCGACCAGTCATCAACCAGGGCATAATCCGAGGCGGTCAGACGCTTCAGCCCGCCCGTCTGGGAGGCTGTGATACTAAACGCCTCGCCGACCCGGCAGCTCAAGTTGCCAAACCCAAAACCGCCATAGCGATCAGGCACCTGACCAATTAACTCGTAACCCACAAAAAGGTCACGCCAGATCTGCATTTCCCAAGGCACTTCCGAGATCGTTAAGCGCTTTTCAAATTTATAGCTAAACTTAATAACCCCTTCTTGTTCAGCCATAGGTTGCCTCTGGTGCGTGCTCGGACAACGCGTTGGGTTTCAGAATGCCACGCTCGGTAATAATCCCCGTAATCAACGCGGCCGGCGTCACATCAAAGGCAGGGTTGTACACCGGCACATCCCGAGGCGCGGTCCAAACCCCTTGAACTTGGCGCACTTCATCGCCCGCACGTTCTTCGATCGGAATCCCCGCGCCGGTCGGCGTTTCGAGATCAATCGTTGACCAAGGACACGCAACGTAAAATGGAATGCCGTAATGCTTCGCTAAAATTGCAACGCCCAACGTACCGATTTTGTTGGCCGCATCGCCGTTCCGGGCGACTCGATCAGCGCCCACCAAAACAAGATCAACCCAACCTTGAGACATAACATGGGCGGCCATATTGTCTGTAATCAGGCGGCAGGGCACCCCGTGGGCCATCAATTCATAAGCCGTTAACCGCGCCCCTTGCAGTACAGGACGTGTTTCATCCACCCAAACTTGAACCGGTAAACCATCGGCCTGCGCTTGGTAAATTGGGGCCAGCGCCGTGCCGTACTCCGAGACCGCAAGCGAGCCCGCATTACAATGGGTCAAAACCGAAGGCTTATCCTTCAATAGCGCCGCACCCGCAATACCAATGGCTCGGCAGGCAGCGCGATCCGCCTCAAACAGTTTGGTCGCTTGTTGATATAAACGGTCTCGCCATCCGCCCTCAGCCAGAGCCGCGGCTTTGGTTGCCGCAAAATTCAACATCTGCTCAACCGCCCAGGACAAATTCACCGCCGTTGGTCTCGCCGCAATCAGGGCCTGGCCTCGACGCACCAATTCATCCCGAATCCCCGCCGGCTCATCCGCACAATCATCGAGCCCTAGAAGCAAACCATAAGCGGCCGCCAGGCCAATTGCGGGCGCGCCCCGGACCGCTAAGCTTTTAATGGCGGATATGACCTCAGAGAGCGCCGAGCAATCAAGATAAGCCACCCTTTCCGGCAGCCCTCTTTGATCTAAAATCTTCAGTCGAGCGCGACTTGTTGACACCAGGCTTCTAGGAATTTCTACCGCAGCCACTGGCTTTACCCAGCCCGCAAGGCAGCTATCATTTCGGTCCGCGTGTCATGATCAACGAAGCCAAATGCACCACTGGTACGATCGGTAAAGTCGCCATAACGCTTTTTCATTTCTGGCACGATGGCCGACGGATCCGCCATTATCCCCATGGTGTTGAGCATCTCATCGCTGATTAAATTTGACATCTCCGCCCATTGACCCTGTTTTGATAATGCATTCAATTCAATTTGCAGATCGCCCCAGCCATGAACCCCTAGAACCTGCTTGTAAGCCGGAGTTGAGCCGTAAAAAGAAATTCGATTCTTAGCTGCTACTTTTTCCGCCTCGAAAGTCGCCTCATCTTTTCCGGACACCATGAAAGGCGTATAACTGATTTCGAAATCTGAACGGCTACGCCC
>Ga0115548_1002102_pt1 | contig 10516 bp, 10 predicted proteins | sample COGITO_mtgs_1004_4_FD_87187 | JGI IMG/M metagenome (GOLD analysis project Ga0115548, IMG submission 87187) | Pelagic marine microbial communities from North Sea - COGITO_mtgs_100423 | ecosystem: Environmental > Aquatic > Marine > Epipelagic | place: Germany:Helgoland, sampling site Kabeltonne...
CGATACGGCCTTCCCAGATTACAGAGAAATCATCTGTGCCAAAACCAATGGCGGGACGTCCGCCGCCCCAGTTAAAATTAACCTGGCGATCAAACCGTTCAAGGGTGTTACCAGTAAAATAGGCACGAGGAGTAGTATGCTGATCGTAGTATGTCCCTAACAATCCATCAAAGGTGAGGCCGTCACGGGTACAAACAGCTGGCATAGCGAACAATGTATTGACATACAGCAATACTAAACAAGTAATGGCATGCCTAATACGCATTAAGGAGAGCCTCGCAAAGAAACACTGTGGTTAAATCGAGCCCATTCATTATTACTATCACGTGCCAAAAATCGAAAATCTAAATAGACAATGCCGCTGCGTTGTAAAGTGCCGGCAACATAAATAAAGGGCTCAACTGGGTCTTCATCTAGCAACTGAATAAATTCGGCTAGTAATTCTCCGCCAGCAGGCGGTGCTGCTTGAATGTCGCTATAACCATAATTGTCATAACGAATAAGTTGAGCGCCAGAGCCGCTGGCTAAGACGCAAAAACTGACTGGTTGATCAACAAAATAAATTCTTTTGCCTGGCGAAGCCTCTGCAAATTGCTGCGCCGGAAATGAAAAATTAACGGTGACTGCTCCGCTATTAATTGTTGCCGAAGAGAAATCTATAGGCAGCATATGCTGGTTATTACTGTATACATCGGACGGCGACAGCGTATAGACCGCCGCTCGCGTAATATTGCCCAAAGCAGAAAAATTAATGGCGGTTAAATCATCGGCGGCTGGTGTTAAGCCCGCAATGGGTAATTGGCTGTAAATGGATGCCGCCTGTACAGGCACAAATTCAATACACTGATTAGAAACACGTACACTGCCGGGTAACGCATTGCGTAATTCGCGGCTCACTCGCTCAACGGCAAAGCGGCCTATTTGTGCAATCTCATTTCTGCGCGTGACTTCACGATAGGCTTCGGCACTGCCCGCAATAAATTTAACTAAGCCAATACTGGTTAAACCCAGCAACACGATAACCGCAACTAATTCAACGAGCGTGAAACCTTGCTGATCTAAACGATTTTTATTAGGCAGATATACAGCCATTAGTAATTAGCTCGATAAACGCTTATGACTACTGGCGAGGCTTGCATGGGCGGCGTGACTGTTACGGTAATCAGTTTGGCATTTTGCTCTGCCGCTTGATTAGTCACACCATTATAATTGCCGTCATAGCCGACACACATTCGAAACGAATACCCTGGTGTGAATCCCCCTGTCGATAAATTATCGCCGAAGACATCTTCTATATCATTATCGGTATTACAAAAACGATGGTAATCGTCGACATCATCAAAAGTACCGCGATGGCTTTCACCGGCATCAACGCCGAGTGAACTTATTGCCGTACAAGGGACCGTTGCTATGCTGCATATAGGCGTACCGCCTAGTGGCGTTGCTTCGTCATAGCGTCGTGACATAACATCATCCAATATTGATTGGGCTATTTCTGCGGCACGAATTTGAAACAGCGGTTCGACGCTGCGTGTCATTAAAGGAAAGATGGCTGTCGCTACTAACGATATAGCTAGGGTGCTTAGTACTAAGCCAATAATAATTTCAATAAGGGTAAAACCCTGGCTTAGCAATATTTTCGATTTAAAATGCGCACGCCTTTTCATCACTCTTGTCTCCACTCCCGTCCTCTTTAGCCTTAACGCTGCATATAGCCTGTGGGATGAATAATAATGGCTATAGCGTTACCGCCATTAATCGCAATTGAGAGTGCACTATTAGGATTATTCGACGTGGCGCAATCAACACCGCCTATAAGTAGATTGCCTAGTCCATCAAAAAAAATCATGCTTGCTGTAGCACTTAAACCGTCCGTAAAATCAATACGTGACTGATTATTGATTAACGCACCGTTGCGTTGCAGCTGGGCATTATCGGTCTGAATACGCAGACCGTAACAAGCGCCACTCTGGTCAAACATCGCTCGCTGCTGTGCATGCTGCGCAAGACTCATTAATTCGTCACGCAATACATATTCAGCGAGTCCTGAGCGGCCGGAAAATTTAGGCAGCACGGTTACCGATAAAACAGCAATCACCATAATGGTGGCGACTAACTCGATTAAGGTGAATCCGACTTCGTGGTTTTTTTTTGCAAGCATTTAAGCCTTCGCTAAAATCATTATCAATAACGAAAAAAATCCCTGCCATACTTAAACATATTCTTAAGTGGGTGCTAGCAGCTACCAAAAAATGGCCGTATTACTGGCTGAGCACCTGCTACCGTGGCGTGTGTATATCGGAGATAGCAGTTGTCATCCGTTACATTGCCATCACCATCGGTATCAAAACCAATGTTGCGGGTAGTGCCAGTTCCGGCTTGCCAAACAATATCTGAATTACTTTGCTGAATATCAATTAAATTTGCGATATCTTCATTACCCACATTATTTGCCACCGGATAACCAAAGCGTGTATCGATAAGCGTGCCGTTGTCATCAACGGTATCGACCTGAGCGAGACTATTTTGGATTAATGCTTTAGCATAAACTTGTATCGCCGCTCCTTGCAATGAACCCTGTACGCTTTCCATAACGGCTGTTCGCGCATCGCCTCGTAAATCCATAAATCGTGGTAGTGCAGTCACCGCTAAAATACCTAACAGTACAATCACTGCCACTAATTCGATTAAAGTGAAACCTTGCTGGTTTTTATTTATGCTCATTACTGTCATTAGTGAAACCCTCTTTAAAATACAACATAATTAATATGACCGTGATTTGCGGCCTTTAGATAGAATTATCTACAGCTCATCAGGTAAAGAAATGGTCACTCTACCCGTGCGTAATTCGTAGTCGAAATAAAATTCAGCATCTTCTGGACGATCAACGGCCCGAACAATCAACTCATAGCGACATCGATCGGAATTACCACCATCAATAACGGTAACGGCGTACTGTGCTTTTTTACGCGCCGCAGTATCTACTTTAGTCGTACTTCGCGGTGGACTTTGTAAAATATATTCAAAAATTTCCTGACAGTCCTTTGCTGATTGGCTCGTCACATTTAAATTAGGATTTGCCGACTCTGTCACGCTATCAACCCAACCAAAGGCGTTGACATTAAAAAAAATGCCGTCAATATCAACTCGGTTGTTAGCTGTTGTTATACCTGAACTTGAATTGCCATCCGTGATCCACTTGGCTTTACCAATTGCAACGCCGGTAGAAAAGCCACCCGCCAAGCCTTGTAATGATGCTGCTTGCGCATTATCAATTTGATCAAAAAATCGCGGTGCAGCTATTGCCGCTAAAAAACTGATTAATACAATTACCGCAACTAGTTCAATAAAGGTGAAACCTCGTTGACTGTGTCGCTGTCTTCGTCTTGTATTCATAATTCACCTATCTGTTTATATAAGTATTCAGCTGCCAGCTGCTCATGTATTTATTGCAATCGTGTTTATTTCTGGACCACGCTAAACATTTCCCACATGGGTAAAAATATGCCCACGGCTAAAATACCCACTAACACCGACATCATGACAATCAGAATGGGCTCAAGATTCGCGCTTAAATTCTTTATTTCGTAATCGACTTCACGATTATAAAAATCAGCGACTTCATTGAGCATTTCATCGACTTGCCCTGTCTGTTCGCCTACGGCTACCATTTGCATCACTAACGGTGTAAACATGTCGCTATTGCCAATGGCCTGCAATAAACTTTCACCGCGCTCAATACCTCTACGCATACCTAATATGCGCTCACCTATGGCTGCATTACCGACGGCACTACTGCATAACTCGACCGATTGAATTAATGGCACGCCCGATGCCATCATCATCGCAAAGGTGCGACAAAATCGCGCGAGTATGGCGCGTAACATAATAGAACCAACAACAGGAATCTTTAACTTAAAGGCATCCCACTTTAAGCGACCACTCTCCTTGGCTAACCAGTTTTTAAATAGGAATATGCCAACAACAAGAATGACCAAAAGTAGCTCCCAGTAATCAACAAAAAAGTTAGAGGTCGCAATTAACATGCGCGTCATCAATGGCAGCTCTGCACCAAATTGTTGAAAAATATCGGCAAACACAGGAATCACAAATATATTCAAAATCACAATCGCAATGCTTAAGGCAATACCGACGAACATTGGATATCGAAATGCGCCGCTAATGCGTCTTGCTGTTTCTTGCTCTAACTCTAAATGATCAATCAATTCTTTAAAGGCTTCTTCAAGCTTGCCGCTGTTTTCGCCCACTAACACCATGCTCACATAGAGCCTTGGGAAAATATCGACATGGCGACCCATCGACGCCGATAACGTTAAGCCGCTATTCAGATTTTTTTCGATTTCAAATAACACATCGACTAACATTGGGTTTTTTAGCGTCATCGCTAAGCCGCGTATACATTTGTTTAACGGGACTCCGGCTTTAGATAAGCTATACAGTTGTCGCGTTAAAATAATTAATTCTTCGGCTTTGACTTTACGCCCAAAAGAAAAGCTAATACCTTCTTCATCAACCTCGGTTTTTTTTGCTTTAATCGATATAGGATGAATACCACCCGCTAATAATTGATGCGCAGCCGCTTGTGCATTAGCTGCATCTAATGCGCCTTTAATGGCGTCGCCATTTTGATCTCTACCGCTGTAAGCAAATACTGTCATAGCTAGTAACTACTCATCGATTAAACCGTTTCAATTTCTGATACCCGGCATACTTCTTCTAACGTCGTTATACCTTCTTGCGCATACTCTAGTGCTGCTCGACTTAATGGCACATAGTGTTCACTAGCATTAGCCGCATTGGCAAAATCAGCGGCACTATTTCGTCTAAGCGCATCGCACATTGCCTCATCGAACTCTAAGAATTCAAATACACCTACGCGACCTTTATAGCCTGTCATATTGCAGCGCGAACATCCCTTACCTTTAAAAAACCGCGTTGGTGTCGTATCGTTTTTTAACCATTCATCAACTAACAATTGCTCTTGCGTAGTGGGTTCATAATCAACTTTACAAACATCACAGATACGTCGAACTAGGCGCTGTGCCACAACACTATGTATAGCACTGGCCACAAGATAACCGTCAACACCCATATCAATTAAACGCATGGCACTTGAGACGGCATCATTGGTATGCAATGTTGATAATACGAGATGGCCTGTGAGCGCAGCCCGTATAGCTATTTCTGCAGTCACCGTGTCACGAATTTCGCCAACCAATAAAACATCAGGATCTTGCCTTAAACAAGCGCGTAATACTTTGGCAAAATCTAAGCCGATTTTTTCCTGAACCTGGCATTGATTAATACGTGGTAGCTGATATTCAACAGGATCTTCTGCAGTAATAATTTTTCGTTCTGGTTGATTCAAATTAGACAGTGCGCCATATAAGGTGGTGGTCTTACCGCTGCCCGTTGGCCCCGTCACTAGAATCAAGCCATGCGGTTGATGCAATGCATGAACAAACCGCGCTTGCATCTCTGAACGCATACCAATTTTATTAATGTCGAGGTTGCCCTCTGAGTTATCGAGTAATCGCATGACCAGCGACTCACCATTTTGAGTGGGCAAAGTTGACATGCGGACATCAATAAAATGATTTTTGACTTTGATATTGAAGCGGCCATCTTGTGGCAAGCGTTTTTCTGAAATATTTAATCCGCACATCAGCTTTAGCCTTAATACTAAAGCACTAGCAATACGCTTTTCATTCATAACCTGTTCTTGTAATACACCATCGACGCGCTGCCGAATTCGCAGAACATGTTCATCGGGCTCAATATGTATATCTGACGCTTTTACTTGCACTGCATCTTCGAAGATAGACTGCAATAAACGGACTATGGGCGCATCTTCCGCATCTTCAGTTTCAAAATTATCGAGATCAAAAGCTTGCTCTTCGAGTTCATCACCTAACTCTTCGGCTAAACTAAATATTTCACTGGTGCGCCGATACAACATATCGAGCGATTCAAGAAGCTCAGACTCTCGCACAACAGCTAGTTGAATATTTTGGCCCAATACGCGCACAATATCGTCATAAGCAAAAATATCACTCGGGTCAGCCATGCCTACCAGCAAATTTCCATTAGTTTCTTTCAAAGCAATAGCGCGATAACGTCTTGCCGTTGTTTCAGGCAAGCGCTGCGTTATCTCTGGTTCAAAATGAAACTCTTTCAACCTTAAAAAAGGGATGCCCAATTGCTCTGATAATAATTCGAGTAATTTGTCTTCTTCAACAAAGCCTAACTTAATTAATGTCTTCCCCAGCTTAGCACCACTGAGTTTTTGTTCTTGCAGGGCAAAGTCTAATTGCTGTTCGCTAATAATTTCATATTGAACCAACAAATCACCAAGACGTATCTTTTTAGGTTTTTCACTCATTAAATACTCATTCATCCTATTATTCGTTTCGCTTATCACTAATAGCTAATCACTAACGTGAAATGTCAGTGATTCGTCGTAAAGCATAAGTATTATGTTCGGCCGTTAAATTTTCTGACAATAGAACCTTGTGATACGCTTGTTCAGCGCTTTTAAAATCGGCTGAACTGTCAAAGGCCACAGCTAATCCCATCCACCATCGAGCACTACGGTTATCAAATTCAAGAAGTTTTTTATAGGTATTTTGCGCGTCGACATATTGCCCCTGCGCTTGCTGCGAAACCGCGCGGAGCTCTTCAAATTCAGCATCGACATTTATTGGCATAGATAAGCTATCGAGCAAGCTTAATACCTGCGGATAATTATTCTGCGCCATTAACAACCGAATGTTTAACTTAGAAAAATCGGTATTCGAGGGATATACTTTTTGGTACTGATCAATCAACACGTCAGCTTGTGAAAACCGCTGTGTTTCTATAAGCAATGAGGCATGTAAAATGATGCTCTTAAAAAAACCACTCACCTTAATATCTTCAGCCGCTTTCGCTTGATGGCTAATGAGATGGTTGTTGAGGTGGTTGTTGAGGTCGCTACTGAGATAATTAATTGCCGCTACAGCTCCATGCTCACCCAACAAAGACAGCGCTTTTTCATAATGATTAATATCAATTTCTCTATCACTTAATGATCTTTTAGTTTTGATGATATTTTGTTGAATCGTTTTACTTTCTTTATCTTTTAAAGGCAGTTCAATATTTTCTGCTGTATCCGTCCTCATAACAGAAATAGCTTCGGTTTTTTCACTTTCAAGTGTGGCAGTAGTTTCGCCAACCTCTCTTAGCTCTTGATTCAATTCTTTCGCGTTCTTATTACTTAACCGAAAATCATTGTTTGATTGTTTTATTACAGGAACATCACTGTATAAATCAGCTTCATCAACGAAAACCTCTTGGCTTTCGACAAAACTATTGCTCTCAACTTTATCACTGAATTTCAATTTGTACTGTAAAGGCAATAAAACTCGATCGACTAATATTAGTATTAATGCTAACAGCAACGCTATAAGAAGAATTATGCGCGCGCGCTTTGCTGTAGGCTGATGATGCTTGCCATACAATATATTAGCCGCAGCAAATAAGGGTAGCTCGCCTCTTTTTTCCACTTGAGGTTGCGGGCTATCCACTTCTAGGTCACGGACCATTTGTGTGACAAGGCTCATAAACCTACAACCGATTTATAGGGTAAAGAAAATGACCAACGTGGACGCGACACGCTTTCCGTATCATCAATTGCCGCAAACACAAACTGCTTAGTAATATTTTGTTGTCGCTTACCAAAAGCACACATCATCGACTTATGTGCCAAAATATTTACTAACCGAGGAATCCCCTTACTCGCACTCGCTATAGTCATTATCGCTTTCTTATCGAAAAGTTCTGGGCCACTGTAACCAGCTGTCACTAAACGATGCGTCACATAATCTTTAATTTCATTTTCTACCAGTGGCTGTAGTTGATAAGAAAATGTCACCCGCTGTAATAACTGACGCAAACCCGGCTGCTGTAAAATAACATCCAGTTCTGGCTGGCCGAATAAAACCACTTGCAGTAATTTAAATTTCTCTGTTTCAAGATTTGTCACTAACCGCAATGCCTCTAGCGTTTCTGCTGGCATTGATTGTGCCTCGTCCACAATCAATAGCGCCTTTTGTCCTAACACTGCTAATTGCACTAACTCTTCCTCAATCACTTTTAAGACAATATGAGAATTTTCATGGCTCAGATGTATACCGAGTTCATAAGCAATAGCATGAAACAAGCCCTCGGGTGATAAATAGGGATTCGGAATATAGATAGGTACATATTCAGATTGTAAGGACGCCAATAATCGACGGCAAAGCATCGTTTTACCTGTACCCACTTCGCCCACTATTTTTAGGAAGCCCTCGCCCTGTTGTATACAGATATCCAAAATCGTACTCGCTTCTGCATGCCAGCTAGAATTCAAATAAAATTGTGTGTCGGGCGTTAAGCAGAATGGCAGCTCACGTAGACCAAAATGTTTTTCGTACACTATGGCCTCCGTCTAATAGCTAGTTTCTATAGTGGATTGGAAATTTGAGAATCGCTTTAAACTGTCGTTGATCACATCAGCATTTACGCTATCTGAAAATACGCGAGGTCGCAGCAAAATCACTAACTCACGTTTTGTACTTCGCTGATCTTTTTGTTTAAACGCATTACCGATTATAGGTATCTTGCTGGCCCATGGCGTTGCTGCGTTAGACGCTTTAGATACGTTTTGAATTAAGCCACCAATCACCACAACCTGATCGCTTTGCGCATAAATAATACTATCGGATTCTCGAATGCTGCTTTGTGCTAGCGGTAATTGAAAAGGCTGGTCTCCCACTGTAAAAGATCGCTGCTGCTCGACCACTTCACTCACCGTTGGGTGAACGTGCAAAACAATCGAATCATCCTCACCTATTTGAGGAGTAACATCTAAGGCAATACCAGAAAAGAACGGCGTTAACTCAACACTTGGCGAACTCACCGCTGGCCCACTGGCTGAACTGGTTACATTGTTAGTCACCTCTGTCACGAAAAACTCATCGGTACCTACTTTTATAACGGCTTTTTGATTATTGACAGTTGAGATTCGTGGGCTAGAAAGAACTTGCACAGTTCCTTGTGTCTCTAACAAATCAATAATGCCGGTAAAATCATTTAGACTTAATGTTAAGCCGAATATGCCGGTAGCTGTGTTGGCACTTCTGATACCTGTTGCACCAGGAATAGCAATTAAATTTTGCCCTCCCGCATTGGCAACGGTTGCTCCACCTTGAGAAGCGACAATGGTTTTTCCTGCGCTAGGGTTACCTATTGCTGTCCAGTTAATGCCAGACTGAAAATCATCATTTAGCGTAACTTCTAATATTTTCGCTTCAAGAATTACCTGCCGCTTCATTATTAATTCTGCTGCCACTAAATATTCTTTTACCACTTTTATTTCACCTGGAAGCGCACGAACAATTATCATGCCTGACTGTGGGGTCACAATAACGCGCCGATCTTTTTCCTCACCAATTAACATTTTAAGATTTTGCTTTAATTCTCCCCAAAAATCAGAACGTCCAGAGGTCACGATATGCGTCCCCACTAATCGACCGCCTTGTGAACTGTTATTCTGATCATCGTCAACCGAGTTGGTATTTGAATTACTATTTGAATTACTATTATTCCCACCATTAGATTCTGTGGCACTCACACTGCCACTCGATACTCGCGTTTCTGATAATCCTTGCCTACGCACATTCAAATAATTAACCTTAAATACTTCCGTTCGTATGCCAGCAGGCAGTACTTGGTACATTCGTCCATTACGCTTAATAGGATATCCATAGACATCATTAATCACGGATAACACTTCAGGCACAGTGACATTTTGTAAATTCAGACTAATAGCACCTTCAACCTCTGGATGCACCACCATGTTGTAGCTTGTATCTTTAACCAACCCTAAAAACAGTGACTGGGCATCAACCGCTTTTACATTAATATCAAACCTGGACTCAAAGGGTTCAGATTTTTCGGATGGAATTAAAGGAGGTAATAAACTTTGCATAAGATTTTTTGGCGGCGCAACACCCTTGCGTGAAACACTTGCTTTTTCTTTTGCCTCTTCCAATATTTTTGTCATGTCGCTAATAGGATCGTCACTCATCGCCAATGAATTTTGACTACTATCAATACGGGCAGAGGCAATACCGGCAGAGGGCTTTTCAGCATCAGCAGTATCTATCGCCTGAGTCGATTGATTAGACGTGACCGTTTGGCAGCTACATAAAGCCATTAACATTATTGATAAAAAATAAGTTTTATTTCGCAAAAAGATTATCATTTTTTATCCACAGGTTTTTTTAACGATAGCGTTGTGAGGGTTAAGATATGACGCTTACTGCCTTGAAGAACAACGTTATTCCTATTAATAGAAATAACCTTACCGAGTTTATGCGCATCACCCTAGCTAAAACTCTCGCCATTAATTATGGCTAACTCTCTATTGGCGCCTAACACAATTGATTCAAGTCGATAAGTGTCTTTGTCGCTC
>Ga0115548_1002112_pt1 | contig 10495 bp, 9 predicted proteins | sample COGITO_mtgs_1004_4_FD_87187 | JGI IMG/M metagenome (GOLD analysis project Ga0115548, IMG submission 87187) | Pelagic marine microbial communities from North Sea - COGITO_mtgs_100423 | ecosystem: Environmental > Aquatic > Marine > Epipelagic | place: Germany:Helgoland, sampling site Kabeltonne...
GATCAGCATCTAGTGTTAAATTAGAGGAAACAGAAGAAATGTTTTGCTGTGTTGAAGTAGTATAATCTGGAACGTTATGGAAGTTATCGAAATCAAAAGCATCGCCAGAAACTCCGAGAGGATCATAAAGGGCTGTGTTCTCGTCAGCGATTGAATCAAGTTCTAGCGAATTAACATAACCAGAATCATTAACAAAGATGGAAATATTGTCTCCAGAATTAGCATCTCCGCCTCCGCCTTGACCACTAACCAACTCTAACCCTGCAATACGAGACTCAGCATCAGAAGAGTTTGAATTAATTATATTTAAAACATCAGAGTGTGTAGTTACGCCGTCTGTTATAGTTATGGAAGTTTGAGACATTTTTTATAGTTTACTTGTTTGTTATTTTTACACTTGTATATATGTTTTTGCAAAAAGAATAGTATCTTTATGATTGTGACCAAGTATCATTGTTATTCCAGTTTTCTGATTCATCCCAAATTAAGGGATTTCCCCAAAGATTTTGCTCTTGCCATGTTTCGCTTTGATCCCATATTGAGGTTTCATTTACAACAGTAGGCTCGTCTTCCCATTCACTATCCTCTTGCCAAATTTCGTCGTCAATCCACAAAGTTGAAGAAGTCCAAAATTCAGAATCTTGCCAAGAAAGTTCGTCTTCCCATATTTCAGACTCCTCTGTTGGTGGTTCTGGTGGAGTATATCCGTCAGGCCAGTCGCAAGCATCATCCCAATTTTTGGGGTCGACCCAAGAGTCGCTAGAGCAACATTCTTCTTCTTGATCTGCTCTAACAGGACAGTTTTGATTCCATATCGCTTGATTATCCCACAAATAAGAACAGCAAGAAGGTTCTTTCCATCTGCATTCGTCCTTCCATTCAAATGGATCTTCCCAAATAATAGTTGGGCACAAAGAAAGAACGGCTGATATAAGCCGCTTTCTTATTGTGTTACCAAATATGGTTAAAAGCCTCATTCTTTAACCCTTGTAAATAATAGCTTCTCCAGATATGTGTAAAGTTGTCCATTCGCCAACAATAACATCGCCAGCAAGAATTTCTGTTCCAATAAAGTTTTGTATATTGCCTTCGGTGCCAGACAAAACGGTGGTTTCAGCAAGGGCGTGGATTGCCATAAAGCTGCCAGATATCGTTTGATCTCCGACAATCCTAATACCTCCAGTTGCTCCAATTGTTTTAAGAAGGCTTGTCTGTGTAGATGAGTCAGTCATATTTATGATATACACGCCATAAAGGGAAGAGGGAAGACAGAAACTTAAAACATGAAATGTATTTTATTGTTTCTTTACTTAAAATAACGTGTAATTTATTACACTAACATGAGTGCTTTAAACAATACATTCGAAGAAATCGACAAAGCTATATCTGGAATCAATAGTTCAATAGACTTCCAACAAGATGCAATTAATATAGAAGACTTGCTTTATATCGATAAAAACACGAACAGGGTGGGAGTTAATAATATAACACCAACAGAGGCCTTAGATATAACTGGCAACATGAAAGTTGATGGTTATATTAATCAGGTTGTTTTTGACGGATCTACACCAACCTTATCTAACTTTCCCAATAACGGAGACGGAGGATTTTACAAAGACACTAATTTTGAAAAACTATATCTATGTTACAACGATACTGGTAATTTTATTTTTCAAGAGTTTAACAATGACTCTTTTGATAGGCTGACAAATACGTTTAGCGAAATAGACGACACATTAATTGGAGCAAACTCACTGACTCCGACTTGGTCAGAAATAGATTCTATACTAGTAGGTATAAATGATTGGGTTAACCCAATAGCAACAGTAGATCAAGAAATTAGCGGCTTAACTGGTCTTTCCAGTAATTATGCTGAAATAGACTACGCCGCAAATGGTGTGGCTTCTCTTTCTGTTGATTTCGATGAGATTGATTCTGGCATAGGTTTCGTTTTGGACCTGAATTATAACTCTTTACAAGTGAATTCGTCGCTTGCACTTGCTAATACGTCTCTACAAAGTGGAGCAAATGTTTCCGACCTCGTAAACGATGAGCTTTACGTTTCCTCTGGCGACAACGTTTCAGATCTAGTTAACGACTCTCTATACGTCTCGGCTGGTGACAATGTTTCCGATCTGGTTAACGACTCTCTATACGTCTCTTCTGGCGACAACGTTTCTGATCTCGTTAATGACGCTGATTATTTAAAAACTTATAATTACACTGGAGTTTCTGTTGATTATACCGCGAGCTCAAACGACTACGTTATTAATGCCACAGAAGAATCAACAATTACACTACCAACAGCTCTTGGGTCGGTCGGGAAGTTCTACATTATAAAAAACAGTAGTACGGGCGTTGTTACAGTAGACAGTTCTGTGCTTATAGACGATCAATTTTCATTAGATACAGGTCCACAAGAATCACTAACCGTTCTTTCAACAAACTCTATTTGGATAACAATTTGATTGTTGTAAATCAAAAATAATAGTTATTTTTCTATTGGATTATATGTAATACAATATATAATATATATTATATGGATATTTCACAACTAAAAAAATTACACGAAGATACTTCAAAAAAGTGTTTAGAGATAATGATAAAAAAAAACTCAGACTATACTGGAGGTAAAAAAAGCAATGATATTTTTGCTAATTTTAGAAGCTCAGAGATTTTGGGGGTTAACCCTGTGCTCGGGATAATGATGAGGGTTATGGACAAAATACAACGAATCAGAAGCTTCACTGAAGACGGAAAACTCGAAGTCAGCGACGAAAGTGTTTATGACGCATGTGAAGATGTTATTAATTATATGATACTAGCAAAAGCTATGTTCGTAGAACAAAGAAAAAATGAAAACGATCTATAAAAAATTAACGGCGACTCAAATAAAGAAGTACGACTTTGATAATGAGTTCTGTTATTTAGAAAAAAGATGTAACTCTGTATTAACAGATTGCTATTTTGCAGAAAAAGAATTCTTGAATCCAGATGGATCTATAAAGAATGGTGGTCGCAAGTATTTTTACTGCAACGATAGAAACAAACCATCTAAAGAAATAGTATCTTTAGATTATAAAAACTTCGATCAATTTGATTGTCTATATTTCTTTGACGAAAACGGTGAAATATTAAATATTAAATATTAAAATATATGTCCAATCCAAAACAAACAAATACAGCAAAAGCTAATGATTCTTTCTTGTATTCAGATACAAGCGAAGAAAGACTTCAATTGGTTTCTAACCCCTTTCACCCTGTTTTCTTTAATGAAGAAACAATCGAGGGACAAAATCCAACACCACCACAAGTAAAATTTGTACAGGCGTATATTATAAGTTATTATGAACGGCCTCTGGATTACTATTTTATAGAGGATATGGATAAAGCTTTTGATTTAGATATAGGTATAACTGAACCCTTCGAAAGAGTTTACGAAGTAAAGATAGAGCTGGAAGAAAGCAATGGAAGAATTAAAAACGCCAAATTCCAAAAAAAACCAGTAGAGGGTGAACTCGGCTATAGAGAGCCATCAGAAGAATTTAATACTTATAATGAGCAAACATCTTTCCCATCAAAAAAACCAATTATTATCTATTTTCCAGTATGTAAGCTTATTAACGATAATTTAGAGGTTATTTGGATGAGAGATAATATACACTGGTGGGGCCCTCAAGACTGCCAAATGTGGGCTCCAACAATAATTGACACAAGCAAAGAAGGCGATCCGCCAGTGTATGAGTTTACATTTGGCAGGGGTGTAGTAAATAATTTCCTAATAGAAGAATATCTTCCCCTTGTTCTAACAGCTGAACAATCTGAGGGCGTAATGTGGATGTTAATACATGTCGATATCAATCTAGACGGAAGCGTTGATTTTGTTTGGGGAGAACTTTTAACAGAAGCCAATTTACAAGGGAAAGAGTTAGATCCAGTAGGGGTGGACGAGATCCCTGTTCATATAGATATAATCTTAGGTTCAATATCTAATGGCCGTTCATGTTTGTATTATAAAGATGGTATACAGATAACACCTTACCAATGGTTCCAGAAAACCAAAGAAAATGAGCAATACCAATACGGACAAGCTCCCTTCACTACATACTGGAAATTAAAAGTTTCTTCTTCTTTAAATCAAGATTAAGAATAACAATATAGTTATGATAGACTACCAAAGAGGTAAATTTGCTAATGCTAAAGGTGGTTTTACTCAATCATTTACGTTTAGTACCGTTCTGACCTTTAACGATGTTGCAACATACAGCTCATTAGGAACATATTCATTCGCGCCGACGTATTATAAAAAGGAAAACTTTGCCAGCTATCAGAATGGTTTCTCCTCAGAGTTTAGTACCGTTTATTTTGATCAAGACGGCAACAGTTTTTCATTAGAAATAGACATAGGAGGAGCAAATGGCTATAATTACGCGACTGAACAAAGTGTGGAGTGCGATAGCTTCGTGCCGACGACATTTACCCGACGATTTCCGAATGTAACCAATACTTATACTGAGGCTGGTTTTGTTAACCAGACATATAATGCTGTGTTTAATAGGACTGGATCTGGGCAAGGCGTTTATGCTGGCTCTACAAGAGATTACGTAACATTCGATAATTTTGGCGGAGTGACTTTAAATTATGATCGTTATGCTTATGGCTCTGACACGGATGCGAACGGCGCGTTTGGAGGATGTCACTATGACGTACCCGCTACGAACGGGAATAGTTCAAGCTTTGAATATACATATACCGAAACTGCTGCAGATACTGGGTTCGGAGACACCACGCCGAAGATATCAAAGAACAAAGTAGCTGATGAAGTTATAAAAATGTACCCGAACCCGTGTGGGTTGATAGGTTGGAATAACTCAATGAACTCAGATACAATTAGGGCTCAATGGCTTGTTGATTATAATTTTCAACCACAAAAAGTATTTTTAACTAGAACAACTGAAATAACATCAACAGGCCAAACTGCTGTAAAACCAACAAGCGGAACTGAAAGTTACTATGATACAGAAAACTTCACACTGTTTTTGCAAAAAACAACAAAAGGAAATGTTTTATCTACGTTAGAAACAAAAGTAGAATCTTATACTACAAAAACCATTGTAACTGATTGGACTTCAACAGACTCTACTGATTGGACTTCGACAGGAACTTCTGAAACAACACAATATACAACTATAGCAGAAGGTACAACTACTTATTCAGTAAATGAATTAGGAGAAGCCATTGAATACAATACAACTTATAGAAAAAACGAGACAACAGATGCTACCACTACCGTATTATCTACATCAACAAAAGAGACAACTGTACTTGGAGGAACAACAGAAACAACCACTGCTGACAGAACACTTACTGACGGAACTGCGACAGAAACTACAGAAGCCGAGGTTAGTACTTGGGTAGAAGGGAATAGCAGCCGTTTTATTGTTGCTGAGACTGACGTCACATTTACCCCTGTTTTTTCAGATACAGGTGGTTTTGTGCCTACTTGCATTACATTCAATACAAGCGACTATTCTAAAATAGCTTTTGATATTGAAAATTATAATACCGCAGCTACACCCTATTTTACAGTCAATTCAACTAGTGTTAGCGCAAGCCCTCTCTTAGGCGAAGGACTATACATTACTACCGCTAATGTATATAAAATACAAGATTTCGAGGTTATGTATACTGTGAAACAAATCCCTGCTCTTAATGAAGAGTCTTATTACGCAATAGATGATTTTTTTGTAGCTATACCCGAAAAAGAGACTGTCTATATAAATAACTTTCAAGCAGGAGAGAGAACTATTGAACTTGTTGCTGACCCAGCTGAGGATTTTCTTGTTGCTAAATGGACAGGATCAACTCTTAGATGGACATACACTACTAGCAATTTCGTTTCAGGTACATTGACCTCGGAATCGCAATTTTTATCAAGATCTTACGAATATTATGACCGTTATTTTAAGGAGCAGACGAGAAAATACACAGTATCGAGAGTCTCTGCAGTGCTTACTAATAAAATAGACTATCTTCCTATATACTGGGACGGTTTTGGTAATTTTGTAGCTGGATGGAAAAGTTACTTGAACAATACTACGGCTTCATCATCATCAACTTATACAGTTCTGGGTAGGAAGTTGTACAGAGGCTACGCTCTAGATCCTGACGACGGTCAAGCTAGAACTTCAAAATTTGTGACTAGATCACAACATGATATATATAAATTTACTACAGAAATTGGTGATAAATTTATTGATCTTAGGAATATGGGTTATCAACCTGTTTCTTCTGTAAAAGAAATCACGGCATTGTATTCAGGAGACCTCAAGGCTGCTGGTTGGTATGGATTCGGAGTAATAAATAAAACAGATATTCTGGAAAATCTAACTCCTTATTTAGGCATGTCAAGCCAATTTTCTGGAAGAGGAGGCAAAATACCATCAGCAGAAGATCTACTAAATTTAAGCTACACCAATATTTCAAGCGCTCCTGTTAACTTTTCAGAATCGGGAAGCCTTTTCTTTAATGGAGGTTGCAATGTTGATTTAGGCGAACAAAACGGAACGCTCTCTTGGTACCGTCAAAAAGAGGAGGAGGAATTATCTCTATTTGGCACATCTACAAAATTACTAGCTACATATACCGACACTTATGAAACGGTTAACTCAAAAGGAGATCCAACTATATCTGCGAGCTATACGTTCGGAACATATTCTTTATATATGGACTCTAGTTATAGCCAAGAAGAGTTCGATGACTTATTAATGACTGTGGGTACCGCTGGGCTCTATAGGCCCTTAGTAAAAGAAACTCGTGGCGACGTTGATGGGCAATATTTTAATACAGACTCGTATGGGGCAGATTGCCTTGGAGTTGTGGAAAATCTTTTGTCGTATTCTTATGGTCAATCTTCATTATTAACAGGGCGAGGAGGTGGGTATTTATACGATATCACAGCACCCAAAAATAATAACCCCTTAACTCTTGTTGTTCCAAGGGCGGAGGTAATTGTCAGTAAATATACTGCTCCTAATAAATTTATAAAAGATACGATTGTAAACAAGGATGCATGGGCGACATTTACCATAGAAGACGGCTTCAGAAGGAGAATAGAGTTAAGGCCATTAGTGAGGGTTTATAAAGAAGAGCCAGCAGATAATAATTTTTTTGTTTTCGGAATCGAAGGCCGAAGGGAAGAATTTGATAAATATGGAGCTGATGAAATCATACCTTACCAATTGCCTCTTTCTTTGGACGGTTGGAACGGCCCCTTGGTAACAGCTTGCTCTACTTAAAAAAGCAATAATTAATTTGACGCCCATCATAATATAACTTATAATAACATAAGTTATGAGTAAAATTAAATTAGGTATTTACACAGCTTCCACCTTGAAGCATTCTTACGCACTTAAAGCCCAAGCCCGAGCTCTACATTCGGCTTGCGTATATGCAAATATACATGATCCCATAATAGTTCTTGTTACCAGCGACGACGTTTTCTTTGACGAAGTTAAAGCAGAATATGAGAATTTATTTAAAGAAGCTAAGGTAATTTTAATTAAGAAGGAAGAGTTTATCGACTGCAAAAAAAGAAAAAAATACAAAAACGAAGTCCAGTTAATGATAGCTCAAATGAGAACAATAGCTACTAAGAAGTTATTGTCAGAAGGTTGCAATAAGGTTTTATCTATGGACTCTGATGTTATCCCTAAACACAACTCAATACAATGCATGATTGATATGCTGAATTTTGATCACGGGTATTATGATGTAGTCCAGTGCCCTTACCCATCTCAAGGAGGGGGAGCTTTTTTAGGTGGAAGGGGTACAAAATCAAGACAAATATTGCCAGACTTTTTAAAAAAAGAAAGGTTGATCCCTAAGAAAATAAAAAGTAAAAGCAAGGAGCTAAAAGAAGATCTTAGAAAGTTTCTTGAAGGTTTGCAAAAAAATAACACGCCCAGAAGCGAAGAGCTAGATAAAAAAATAGAATCAAAACAAAAAAAAATAGCTGAACTTGAAAAAGAATTTGAATCTTATCCTCCGAAGGGTAATGTTTTTTCTTTAAATGGTAAGGGTTGGATAAAAAGAGGTTGGTTTGATTACGCTTACCCTGCCATAGGAAAAGGGTCTGTAGTCCCTGTGGACTGGGTTGGTTTTGGTTGCACTATGATGTCGAAGAAGGCTGCTACATTATGTGACTGGACTGGATATGATGGATCTGGTACTGAGGATCTTTTTATTATATGGAATAGATGGTTTCAATATAATTTGAATATTGCTAATATACCTCATTGTCCATCAGACCATATAATTAGAGACAGGGAGAATGATGAAAAATATATACATATACAAACATTCCATGAGGAAGAAGGGGAACATATTTGGCACTTAAGGCAAACACCAAGACCTTGGTACAGTCAAGACTGCGGAGAAAACTATAATCCAGAAAATATTGGCAAGCACTCTGAAAAAGAAACAAAAAAAGATGATTGATTTCCTTAAGACTATCCCTATTTTTTTTCATGTACCAAAAAATGCTGGTACTTTTGTTAGAAGTTGGCAAAAAACAATTTTAGAAAATGAGTCAGAAGATAGGTCTTTGCTTAGATCTATCATAGTAACAAATGAAAATAAAGAACAAATATTAGAATTACAAGTTTTAGACGACAATTTAATAACAGAGAATAAGGTATTTTTAAAAAACCAGCATTACGATAAAAAAGCTTTAGAGATATCTTTATGTGACTTTAAATTATTAGATAAAAAAGAAGAAATAAAAGTTTTTTCTGCATCCGTTCTTTCTTTTGGATTTTCAGTTCAGAGTGATTTGATTCAGTTTATTAAGAAAACTTGGTCTCGAAATGTCAAATTATATATCATACTTAGAGATCCACTTGAAAACGAATGGTCTTTTTACAACTATGTAACTACAAGGCTCTGTCAGCATGAAAAAAAGCCTGACGCACTAAAATCTAAATCATTCAAAGAATATTTGTTGTCAGAAGAAATGAGCGACAGTTGGCTTATACATAATTTAACAAAGGTAAACGGAGATATAACCGAATCAGATTTCAATAACACTGTTGATCTTTTAGACGAGTTTGGTATTTTTAATATAAAACAATCTAGCAAATTAATAAAAACAATGTTTAAAGATTGTTACGGAATAAACGTAGACATAAACCATAACGCCACAATAAATAAAAACCAATCAAAAAACCCAATACTAAAAAAAGAAGAACTAGGATTAGATTTAATCGAAAAATTCAAAAAAAAGAAGAAATACGAATATAAATTATACGAAAGATATACTTCAAATGCAAATTCAGAATCTTTTTTTTCCAAAAAACCCAAAACAATTAAAATCGAAGAGTGTTTTTTTTGTCACAATATGAATTTTGGCAAAGAAAAATTAGTCGGTACTTGGGATGTGTCAAGATGTATTATAGACTACTTGGGCAATACTGACTTTAAAAACAAGAGGGTCATAGATGTTGGGGCAGGTTCTGGTTACAATTCTTTTTATATGGAGCAAATGGGGGCGAAAGTTGTATCTCATGAGATACCTAATGGTAATTTTTGGGACTTTTTCAAACACCCAAATAGTCAGAAGATAGACAAAAACTTTAACCAAGCAATGCTAAATGGTTACTGGTATGCCCATGAAAAATATAAATCAAAAAACGATCTTTTTTTGTGGGATGTTTATAAAGATCTGCCAGAAGAGATTGGCTCTTTTGATGTCGCAGTATTTAGTATGGTTCTTTCTCATTTTAGAGATCCTTTTCTAGCATTAATGAACGTGCTTTATAGAACTAAAGAAAAAGCAATACTAATAAATACATTTACAGAACAACCAACTACAACTGGGTTCTTTTATGGAGAAGATGGATTGTGGTGGGAGTTATCAAAACAGTGTATTCACTGCTTCATGGAAAAAGTAGGATTTAGATTAATTTCTGAAGAAATTGTTTTACCTTATAATAACGAGGAAAAACAAGAAAAACTATACAAGTGCTTGGTCTTCGAAAGATTCTAATCAAAGAAGTTCCATAGGATGATGGAAGTCTTTGTAAGGCAAAAACCAATGATCACATCCTTTTATTACATCTGACAAGCTAACGACTGTCATTAAATCTTTTCTGTCTTTACGGGTATACCCTTTATACATTGCCGCTCCTATAGAAGATACCTTATCTTTGAGATCACAAAGGTCACAGGCTAATTCATATAAATCAGAATTACTCACGCAAACAAAAAACAAACCAAAATCAAAAGCAACCCACTCTGGATTGCCAGATTTATTACACCAACCAGACCTTCCTTGAACGTTTTTTAGTTCAATCAGAATGTTTCCTTCGTTGTGAGATTTCTTAAGACCTTTGACATCGAAGGATTTTCCATCAACAATAAAGTCAGTATGCTTGTGCATGTCGTCTTTTGCGGGGGTCTTCTTTATGTCTAGTTTTTTAGACTTGCAAGAATCATA
>Ga0115548_1002113_pt1 | contig 10488 bp, 8 predicted proteins | sample COGITO_mtgs_1004_4_FD_87187 | JGI IMG/M metagenome (GOLD analysis project Ga0115548, IMG submission 87187) | Pelagic marine microbial communities from North Sea - COGITO_mtgs_100423 | ecosystem: Environmental > Aquatic > Marine > Epipelagic | place: Germany:Helgoland, sampling site Kabeltonne...
AAGGGAGGTGTCTATGCGCATTCAGGCGTGCGTGCGCGCAACCGATACGGTTGGACGCTTAGGGGGTGATGAATTTGTAGTGATCCTCTCAGCCATCTACGAAAGCGCAGAGAATATAGCCGAGAAAATACGGAAAACGCTAGCAGCGCCTTTTGAAAGGACTAATGAAAAAGCACTGCACATCTCATCCAGTATTGGCGTAGCCATCTACCCTGACCATGCACACAGCCAGGCTTTATTAATTGAGCGCGCCGACCAGGCAATGTATGAAGCCAAAAAGAAAGGCCGCAATAACGTTGTGGTCTTTAGCGACATATAACATTGACCGCGTGGAAACTAATTAATCGATTAATTCTTCGCTATGAAAAATTAAAGTCAGTTATAAATATTGAAAGATAATCAAATTTTTCGATTACAGTATTTTTATCCTTTGTAAAATACCTGAATACGGCCGCTAAGTATCTCTCCTGAATCCAAAAAATTTCGCTAGCGAATATCGTCATGTACCTTTGCAACGATACGTAGCGGGCCGCCACTACCGCCGCAAATTTTGACGGGCAGAGCTACTACGTAAATTCCGGTAGCCGGCAACTCATGAAAATTAGCTAGGTTTTCAAAAGCCGGCACATATAGCGATGGCTCGCAGCCATCATTGTTTACCCAAAAGCCCTATTGCAGGCATGGTTTGATTTCTACCCGCATCTTTAGCCTCATACAGATATTTATCGGCGCACTTAATAATCTCATCTAGAGCTTGATCGCCATTTTTTTCTGCGACGCCCATACTCACCGTAATGGCTATACCGATATCTCCGACGCTAATTATCTGGTCTTGCAATGCTAAATGTATTTTTTGGGCAAGCATTGTGGCATTTTGCGCCGAGGTTTGGGGCAAAACAAAAAGAAATTCTTCACCGCCCCATCGAGCGACCGTATCTTGCTCGCGGACTAGCGTTATAAATATCTCTCCAAGACGAACCAATACCGCGTCTCCAGCATCATGCCCATATTGATCGTTAACCTTTTTAAAATGATCGACATCACACAAGATAATGGACATCGGTTGCTGATTACGCGTCATACGGCGCTGCTCTTGCTGCATTACAGTTAGGGCACCCCGCCGGTTACAAAGTTTAGTTAGCGGATCAGTGCGGGCTAGATGCTCGTATCGTCTACTCGCCTGCAACGTATCATTATGTGATTGTTGAATAGAATATTCATAACAAGCCGACAAAAATGTCACTGTCATAAAGGCCAAAATGAGGCGTAGCTCAAATGCACCGGCATAGCTAGCGCGACTAAAAACGTCGGGAGGTAGAAAAAAAATAAGGCATGTAATTGCAAGGAAAATTGAGACCTCAATCAGTCCTCGCTTGAGCCCATGAAGAAATAACGAAACAGGCGGAACAAGAAATATCCATAGTGGCCCGGTGCTTTCAAAGCCTCCCGAATAAACGAGAAAAATCATCAGCGCGTGTAGCGAGTACACGATGACCGCCGCCGAAACCGAGTAGTCTTTTTGCAGCTTGTGGATACGGTACGCGGCAAAGTAGATCATTGAGGCAGCAATTAGAGAGAGGCTCAATGCCAAATTTCCTGCAAAAAAGGAGGTAACGCCAAGGATGCCGGTAAGCGTCATGCCAACAAATGAAAATAGATCCACCACCCGCGCACGCCTATCTATCGGGTTGTTGGCTTCTATTATATCTTTACCTAGTAGCAAAAATTTGCCTCATACCTGCGCGCTCAGTGGACTTTTGAAGGGGTAGGATCTCCCTCCCAAGGGTACAACATCTAAGTATAGTCCATGGCTGCCACAGCAGATTATTTTCGCGAGGACCTTTCAATCACTGCTGACATTGAAACATCAAAGACTCTATTCATGCAGCAGCAAAGCTGTCTTGTACAGCAATGCTTGATTTTGCTAGCGCTCAAGGCTGCCGCCCGGTATTGATTAAATAGAGCAAATCAAAGCAGCTACTCTGCTAGATGCCTGTTTTAACAGTAATTATTAAACATAGGCACTTCGCCCAACCTTAACGGTAATCTTCAATAGACGGGCAAGAACAAACTAGATTACGGTCACCATGCACGTTGTCGACCCGTCCCACTGGCGAGAAGTATTTACTCACCCGCAAGCCAGGCAATGGATAAACTGCATCAGTTCGCGAGTAAGCATGCGGCCAGGTATCGGCCATCATCTGCTCTGCTGTGTGCGGCGCATTAACCAACGGGTTATCCTCTAACGACCATTCGCCACTGGCCACCCGCTTTATCTCAGCTCTAATACTGAGCAAAGCCTCACAAAAACGATCTAGCTCAACCAGTGATTCGCTTTCAGTAGGCTCAATCATCAACGTTCCCGCCACCGGAAAAGACATGGTAGGCGCATGAAAACCATAATCGATTAAGCGTTTAGCAACATCTTCAACAGAAATACCTGTCGCCTCTTTCAGCGGCCGTAAATCAATGATGCACTCATGTGCAACCAAACCTTGCTCGCCTGTATAAAGTACGGGGTAAGCCTCGCACAAACGCATGGCAATATAGTTGGCACTCAAAATAGCTGCTTCGGTCGCTTGGCGCAGACCTTCACTACCCATCATGGAAATATACATCCAACTAATTGGCAAAATACTCGCCGAGCCAAAAGGCGCCGACGAAATAACTGGCGCTGTTATATCAGTCGATGCGTTCACTGCATTGCTCGGCTGACTTGCCATTGTTGGTAAAAATGGCGCAAGGTGCGCCTTGGCTGCAACCGGGCCCACGCCCGGACCACCGCCGCCGTGTGGAATACAAAACGTTTTGTGCAAATTTAAATGCGAGACATCGCCACCAAATTCACCGGGCTGACACAAGCCCACCATAGCATTGAGGTTGGCGCCATCAACATAAACCTGCCCGCCGTGACGATGCACAATATCGGTCACTTCACGAATATGCGCCTCGAAAACACCATGGGTTGAAGGATAGGTCACCATAACAGCGGCAAGATGCTTGTCATGCTCCGCGGCCTTTAATTTCAGATCATCTATGTCGATGTTGCCATCTTCATCACAGTTGACCACCACTACTCGCATACTGCACATTTGTGCTGAGGCCGGGTTAGTGCCATGTGCAGACTGGGGGATAAGGCAAATGTTGCGCTCCGTTTCACCACGACTACGATGATAACCCGCAATGGCCAAAAGTCCTGCAAACTCACCCTGAGAGCCCGCGTTAGGTTGCAACGAAACCGCATCGTAACCAGTGCAAACAGCGAGCATCGACTCAAGCTCAGCAATCATTTCCCGATACCCAGCGGTTTGTGCCTCAGGTGCCAGCGGATGGATATTAGCAAACTCCGGCCAACTGACCGGAATCATCTCACTGCTAGCATTGAGCTTCATTGTGCACGACCCCAAAGGAATCATGGTGCGATCGAGCGCCAAATCCCGATCGGCCAAACGGCGCAAGTATCGCAGCATTTCTGTTTCGGTATGGTATCGAGAGAACACTGGGTGACTTAATATCGCATCGCTTCTATAAACCGAAGCATTCAACTTCAACGGACAGTCAGCAAGAACACTCTCGTAGGTACCAAACTGCTGTTCAGGCAGAAAAATATCCCACAGCGCAGACACCTCAGCCTCGGATGAACATTCATCAAATGCGATCCGCACTTGCGCACCATTCACCTTATGCAAATTTATCTTAGCCGCCCAGGCACGCTGCATAATCGCATCGGTTGCCTCCCCAGCAATCACCGTAACAGTGTCGAACGAACTGACATTAGCGAGCACGAGGCCACCGCTAGCAATGCCTTGAGAAAACACATGTGCCCGCTCATGAATGCGCGCAGCGATGGCACGCAAACCTTGCGGACCATGATAACAAGCGTACATAGATGCCATAATGGCCAACAACGCCTGCGCAGTACAAATGTTAGAAGTAGCCTTCTCGCGGCGAATGTGCTGCTCGCGCGTTTGTAACGCAAGCCGATAAGCCGGCTTGCCATGCTGATCAATCGAGACACCGACCAACCGGCCAGGCAATGAGCGCTGGTATTTGTTGCGGGTTGCCATATAAGCAGCATGCGGCCCGCCAAAACCCATAGGCACGCCAAATCGCTGCGTACTGCCTATGGCCACATCGGCGCCTAACGAACCGGGCGATTTAAGCAACACTAAAGCCATAATATCGGCGGCCATAATCACCAGCGCCTTGCGCTCATGCGCAGCTTCAATTGCATCTGCAAATAAACGCACCTCACCAGAACAACCCGGGTACTGCAGCAGCACGCCAAAATAATCAAGGCCTTCTTGATCCTGCTCGGGATCACCAATAACCAAATCAAACCCAGCTGCCTCTGCACGCGTTTTAACCACAGCTATTGTTTGCGGAAAACAATCTTGATCAACAAAAAAAGTGTTAGATTTGTTTTTTGCGCAGCGCTTCGCCAGTGTCATAGCTTCGGCCGCCGCAGTACCTTCATCCAACATTGAAGCATTGGCAATTTCTAGCCCGGTGAGATCACCAACCATAGTTTGGAAATTAAGTAACGCTTCAAGCCGACCTTGTGAGATTTCCGGCTGATAAGGCGTGTAAGCTGTATACCACGCAGGATTTTCCAAGACATTACGCTGAATAACTGTAGGCGTTAGTGTTTCGTAATAGCCCTGCCCAAGCATAGAGCGATAAACGCTATTCTTGTTAGCCAAACTTTTTAATCGAGCAAGCGCCTCGCTCTCACTTATCGCACCTGGCAATGCAAGTGGTTCACGCTGATAAATGGCAGCTGGAACGACCGCCTCAATGAAAGCATCCATCGAACTATAGCCCAGCGCCTCGAGCATCGGCGCCCCATCGCTATGCGCATCAAGACCGATGTGCCGATGAATAAATTCGCTGTTTTGCACTGCGCTGCGGGAGATATTAGCCTGATCGTTTTTTATGATAGGGTCGATAAGTTTTGATGATATAGCGCTCATAATTGTTTGCGTCTCAACAGCAGGTTCTTGAGATGAAGGCGAGGATCGAGAAACAAGCGGGTCGCTAGCTTGATTTAAAGGAGCTTCAGTTAAAGTGGCATCTGACATAACGTTTTAATCCCGAATTCTTTTATAGTTGTGCGCAATAAAGGGCATGCCGCATCGACTCAATGCCTGCTTCTTACCGCGCACAACCGCGTAATATTCTGTATCTTGATTGCTCAGTGCAGCGGTTTCGATGTAGGCCATAACAATTGAACCATCTAAGCTTGGCGCAAAACCGCCACTAGTAACATGCCCCACACGCCCACCGTGCTGATTAACAACCTCTGCACCTTCGCGCACAGGCACTCGACCATCCACAGTGAAGCCTGCACGTTTTTTATTAGGCCCAGTATTCATTTGCTCAAAAATAATAGCTGCACCCGGAAAACCCCCGGCTTTGCTGCCGCCGGCGCGACGCTTTTTATCAATGCTCCAGCTCAAGCCAGCCTCAACAGGCGTTGTTTCAACATTCAAGTCATGCCCATACAGACACAAACCCGCCTCAAGGCGCAATGAATCACGCGCGCCCAAGCCTACCCACTCTACCTCAGATTGCAGCAACAACTCGCTGGCAAACAAAGTTGCAAAATCATTGGGCAGCGATATTTCAAAGCCATCTTCACCGGTATAACCCGAGCGTGAAATATACATATCGACTAAGTTGTCATCGAACGCTAACTGCACGCTCAAGCCTTGCATAAATCCAAGCTGCGCAACCTGTTCGGCAATATCAGCCAGTACAGCGACCAATACCGCCTCAGCGCTCGGACCCTGAAGAGCTAGCAACGATTGCTCCTCAAAGTAGTCGACATCAACGTCCGCTGACAAATGTTTTTTTAGATGCGCTATGTCGTCATGCTTACAACCGGCATTAACCACCAGCATAAAATCGACTGGGCTGCGCCGAACCACAATCAGGTCATCTAAAATACCGCCGACTGGATTGGTAAAAAACGTATAGCACAAACCGTCCACCTCAAGAGCCTCAAGGTCGACGGGCAGTAAACGCTCAAGCTCGGCAGCTGCATTTTCGCCACTGACCAACACCTGCCCCATGTGCGACACATCAAACAGCCCCACCTGGCTGCGAGTATGTAAGTGCTCGGCTTTTATACCCACATATTGAACAGGCATGGCGTAACCTGCAAATGGCACCATACGTGCCCCCGCATCAACATGCAGAGAATATAATGCGGTTTGGGCTGGATCGACGGTCATGTTGGACATAGAGTATTGGGTAGCAGCGATAGCTGGCGTTAGTGGGGTTAGGCGAAGATTTTAACGCCCAAACGGTCATTTGTTAAATAAATACTTGTGATAAACTTATTTATAATTTAAATATCTAGACTGGCGCTCAACGAATGGCGCTAAGCCATTAAAAGCAGCCTTTAGGGTACGCCAGCACAATGCGAAATCTTTCGATAGACTCTTTGCGAGCTTTTGTAGTCACAACAGACCTTGGCTCGGTAACCAATGCCGCCGACCAACTAGGACGATCACAACCGGCCACGAGCCTGCAAATTAAAAAACTCGAAGAGACGCTGGGTAGCGAATTACTCATGCGCTTCAACCGCAAGCTCACACTTTCATCGCAAGGCAGCATCGCCTATGAATACGCCAAAGAAATTCTCGCGCTCAATGACCGACTCTTAGCTGAATTTTCTCGCACGGAACTCGCTGGCCAAATACGCCTGGGCATACCCAGTGAGTTTGCCACCACCCTGCTGCCCAAAATTGTTGGTCGATTTGCAGCGGCCTACCCCAATGTGGCGCTAGAGGTCTTTAGCGACTTAAGCCGCAATTTACTCTCCGAACAACAGCGAGAGCAATATGACCTGATTTTAGCCTTACATGACAAACCCTCAGCAACACGCCGAGGGCTGATTCGTTCTGATGAGCTGGTTTGGGTGGGCAGCCATGAGCATCGCATCGATCGGCAGCAAAGCATCCCGCTAGTGCTGGCCCAAGATGGCTGCCTCTATCGAAAGCGCGCCCTGCGCTCATTAGACAAAATGAAACGTCCCTGGCGGATCATTCATACCAACCCCGATCTGTCGGGCATTCAAGCCGCTATTCAAGAGGGCCTTGGGGTTACGGTCCTGGCAGGCAGCACCGTGCCAGAAGAGCTATTAGTCCTTGGCAAGGGCAGCAATCATGAAGGCTTACCAGAATTGGGCTCCATCGACATCAGTCTTCAATACGAAAAACGCAGTGCCTCCGAAGCCACCGAACGCTTAGCCGGCTTCATCAAATCGAGCCTGGTATGAACACTATGGAAAAATCTGCCCCATTGAATGGCGAATCATCCACACAATCTTCAGGCAGTGCGCCAAATCTACCCATACTCTATTCATTTCGACGCTGCCCTTACGCCATGCGCGCACGCATGGCAGTATCATACGCGGGCCTAAAGGTTGAGCTAAGAGAAATAGAACTAAAGAATAAACCGAGCACTATGCTCGAACTATCATCCAAAGGCACGGTGCCCATACTGGTACTACCCGACGGGCAGCTAATTGAAGAGAGTCTCGATATTATGCTCTGGGCTCTAAGTAAAAATGACCCAGAAGATTGGCGTCAAATAGAAGCGGCCGCAAACCAAAAAGAATCAGCTGCCAACATGGCTGATCTCATTGCTTTTAATGACGGAGAATTTAAGTACTGGCTAGATAAGTATAAATATGCCGATCGACATCCTGAGCATATGCCTGAGTATTACCGCACACAGGCGCTATCATTTTTAAGTCGGCTTGAAGAACTGCTAAGCCAGAACGATTTTTTGCTGGGCAACTCTATCAGCCTAGCTGATATCGCAATCATGCCCTTCATAAGACAATTCGCATCAGTTGACTCAAACTGGTTTGAGCAGATTAACTACCCATTACTTCAACAATGGCTAAATATTTTTTTAACTTCGAATTTATTTAGCCGCATCATGCAAAAATACAAGCCTTGGCAAACACAAGATGCCCCAACCGTCTTTTAAAAAACAAAAAAAACCGCAGCACTCATTGGCAGCGGTTTTTTTGGATTAGACGTTCAGCTAGGCATGGCTCGATAGCTTTACACTACGCTCTCAATCAAATGCTTTAACCAAGTTACCCAACATCTCTTTGGCATCACCAAACAACATACGTGTATTTTCTTTAAAGAATAAAGGATTATCAATTCCAGCAAAACCCGAAGCCATTGAACGTTTAAGCACAAATACCGTACGCGCCTTATCAGCATTAATGACCGGCATGCCATAGATAGGGCTTGACTCAACCTCTCGGGCTGCGGGATTCACCACATCATTGGCACCAATGACTAACGCCACATCAAACGTTTCAAGGCGCGGATTAACCTGATCCATTTCTAACAGCAAATCATAGGGAACATCAGCTTCTGCGAGTAAAACGTTCATATGACCCGGCATCCGCCCAGCAACAGGGTGGATAGCATAAACCACCTCTACACCATTGCCTTCGAGTATTGTCTGCAACTCCTTAACGGCGTGTTGAGCCTGTGCAACGGCCATCCCATAACCAGGAATAATAACCACGCTGGCGGCCGCCTCAAGTATATAGTAGGCATCATCAGCAGTAATTGGATTAACCTCGCCCTGCTCCACAACTGGACCGGACACTTTTTTGACCACACCAAAACCGGAAAACAATACATTGCGCAACGAGCGATTCATCGCCTTACACATAATATTGGTGAGGATAAGGCCGCTTGCGCCAACCAACGAGCCGGCCACAATTAACAAGATATTGCCAATAGCAAAACCGGCAGCCGCAGCGGCCACCCCCGATAAACTATTGAGCAAGGCGATAACTACCGGCATATCTGCACCACCAATAGGCAGTACAAACATAACACCCAGCACTAGCGCTAAAGCAACTGCCAGATAGAGCCAATTTTGATTAGTTGGATCAAGAATAAATAACACCGCGCAGGCAAGAACTGCTAGCAAGATCAGACCATTTATAATGCGCTGACCATCATACATAAATGGTCGCCCCGAAATCCGCTCGCTCAACTTGCCATAAGCCAGTAGCGAACCGGTAAATGTGAGACCACCTATTAAAATTGAAACAAACACCGTCACCAATGTGAACAGAGGCACCGGGGCAGTTGTGTCAGCTATCGACAGTGCCATAGCAAGCGCAGCCCAACCAACCATTAAGCTGGCCAAGCCACCAAAACCATTAAACAATGCGACGAGTTCTGGCATACCAGTCATGGCAACTTTACGAGCCGCCACAGCTCCAACCAATGCGCCCAGCACAATGCCAAGGGCAATATATTCATAAGCAATAATTTTTTGATCGAGCAACGTCACAACAACGGCGATAAACATACCCGCTGCCGAAATCAAATTGCCACGCCGGGCAGTGTCGGGCGACCCCAGCAACTTAAGTCCAAAAATAAAAAGAACCGCAGACGCCACATATACCAAATTGATAATAATTTCGGTCGACATTAGCTTTCACCGCCCTGTTTTTTCTTTTTAAACATCGCCAACATACGATCCGTAACAAGATATCCGCCAACCACGTTAATGGTTGCAAATGCCACTGCAAGTGTCCCGAGGATGGTCGCCAACGACTGGTTGGCAGAGCCTGCAGACGCTAGGGCACCGACCAATGTGATACCCGATATCGCATTAGAACCAGACATCAAAGGTGTGTGCAGCGTTGATGGGACTTTGTTAATCAGTTCGAAGCCGAGAAAAATCGACAACACAAAAACAAAAGTAAGAAAAATAATCTCCACGTTAGCCTCCTCCGCTGCGTAAATTGGCAATGACTTGATTAACGATTTCTTGCTGATGCGTAATCACACAACCAATTAAATCGTTCTCAAAATCAAGCACCACTTTTTGCTCATCTTTACTCCAGAATTCTTCAACAAGGTTATAAAGATTACTGGAATACATTTGCGATGCATCGCGCGCCACTTCATTGGGCCAGTTGCCCGTACCCACAATATTGACGCCATTCACGCTAACCACTTCACCGGGTACTGAGCCCTCTACATTGCCGCCAGTTTCTGCCGCCATATCAATCACAACGCTACCGGCTCGCATACCAGCAACAAATTCTTTTGGCACAATAACCGGGGGCTTGCGCCCAAACACCTGGGCCGTAGTGATTACGGCATCAGAGTTAGCAATCACTTCTTTTTGCGCCTCACGCTGTATTTGCAACTGCTCGGCGGTTAACTCCTTAGCGTAACCGTCTTTGGTTGAACCGGTTTCGCCTAAATCGATCTCGAGGAATTTAGCCCCTACGGAATGAACCTGCTCGGCCACTTCGCTTCGGGTATCAAACGCTGTAACTTGCGCGCCTAATCTTTTCGCCGTAGCAATCGCTTGCAGCCCGGCTACACCTGCGCCAATAACGAAAACCTTAGCTGGCTTGAGGGTGCCTGCCGGGGTCATCATCATAGGTAAGATTGATGGCAAATAGGTAGCGGCCTTCAA
>Ga0115548_1002132_pt1 | contig 10436 bp, 16 predicted proteins | sample COGITO_mtgs_1004_4_FD_87187 | JGI IMG/M metagenome (GOLD analysis project Ga0115548, IMG submission 87187) | Pelagic marine microbial communities from North Sea - COGITO_mtgs_100423 | ecosystem: Environmental > Aquatic > Marine > Epipelagic | place: Germany:Helgoland, sampling site Kabeltonne...
AACATGCCGATCCTCTTCTGTATTAAGAAGAACTCAGCAAGTCTCTTAGCCTCTGGATATGGAAGGTTAGCCAAGATAGTTTCGTCGATCTTTGCCTGACCATTAGGTGTGAACTCTTTTGGCTTCCACTTGTATTTATCGACTAAGCACTTCTGAATGTGGACGCGAGAAGCTGGGTTAAAGTAGACTGTCTTAGACTTAACAAACAACTCACCTTTGACATACCCACGCGCCTTGTTATTGACTTTAGGATAGAAGTCTTCAGTCACTTCCCAAGATGGAAACAGTTCCTTCAAGTCTTCCTCAATGGTGTGCCTTTGTTGAGCTAGATAAGCATAGAGTTCACCAGCTTTCTTCTCATCAAAAGTCCATCCATTGTTGCCAATCTCACGGCAGATAGAAGCCATACGATGCTCAAGGTCGATAGACTTCTGAGTAGGCTCAGTCTTCATCAACTTCTTGTATAACGTATCAGTCACCTGAGTATCTTGAACGCAGTATGAAAGCATAGTTTCACTATAGGCTTCCCACCCACCATCGTAGTCATCTTTGAAGTCACCAAGGCGAAGACCCCAAGCCTTTAGGCTGTGGCTTCCCCAGAGTTTCTTTGGGAACTTAGCGACACTGAAGTTGCGTTCAGCATCCTCATTAAACATGTCGCCATGTATCAGGCGCGAGAGAACTAAAGTATCAGTTACCTTGGCCTTAGTTGACCACTCAGGGAATACAATCTGTATCGCTGGTATGTCGTAGTCTATTATATTGTGACCAATGATTTCGTCAGCACTGGCTAATAGCTCAAGTGCGTCCTCGATCTGATCTGGGTTAAACGTGCGTACCTCGCCAGTGTCCACCTCACGGCAGACAATGCACCAGATAGTATGAATGGTATCTAGGAGGCCATTGCTCTCTAAATCAAAGCCCCACCGACTCATCGCTTATCACCAGAGCCTTTAAGAACACCACGCTTCTGGCGAGATGTCAGCTTTTCGTGGTTCATTGCCGCTACCTGATTAAGAGTTAAACCGAGGTCTTTTGAGAGTGCCGCGATGTACCAGAGCACGTCACCTAGCTCATCGCATATCTCAGCTTTCTTCTGCGCTGGGATTGTGTCCATGCCATCAAAGGTTACATCCTGATCACGAATTAGCTTTTTGATTTTTCCCAATACCTCGCCAGCCTCGTTAGCGAGACCCAATGCAGGGTAGATGACCTTCCACTTGTAGATCATCGTTTTAGCCGCATCAGCTTGGTATTCATTCATTGTGTATTCATGGATTCCTGTAGTCTTCATCGGAATAGCTCCCCTTGGGCATTTAACTGCCTCGTTGCTTTGAAAATTTGTTGGTTGCGCCCATAGGGACTTTTTCGCTTACCAATGACTGTGATAAGCCCAGCGTCTTTGAGCCATTTGAAGTGGTTCGTGATTGAACCATATGGCATGTGCTTGAGTGCAAGCTGTACTTGTGCACTGATGCAACCTTTGTCGCCAGCGGCTTGAATGACATCAAAGACCATTCTTGTGTTTCTAGTTAAATCTGTGTTTGCATACGCCTCGCGAGACGTGCTTGATAAACCACGCATACGTGTTCCTTTGCTTTACTAATGTTTGGGGTTGGGGGGTGGCTTAGAAGCCGAAGTTATCATCGACAGCCGTTAGTCTGCCTGTCTCTGAATTGTACTGGAGCGTATCTGCTTGCCCCAGAAAACCAGTGTGTCTGTTTTTTAGGATAGTAAGTTGTCTTTTGCCTGACGTGGGGTCTTCCTCATCCACATTCAAGGCGATACAGAACCAAGCCAGCTGTGCTAGACTATGGCTTCCACGAAGCTGTGACAGCTGGGCTTTGTCGCCACCTTCATGACCTCGTTCAGACTTTGGCCTCTTGAGGTGGGACACAAGAACTAGAGCTAAATCCAATTCGACACATAAAGTAGTTAACGTGTGCATTATGTGATCTATCAGAACCCTCTCGTTGTCTGAGGCTCCAGCATACGAACTTACGAGAATACTAATGTGATCTAAAAAGACGACATCACAGCCGAGGCCGTGCTTCATGTATCTTATGCGAGAACAAATAATATCTAAGTCAAACGTGCCCACATGATCGAATAAGTAGATTTCGCCATTTGACACCAAGCCATCAAAACCAGCTTTTACCTCATCTACTGTCGCGGCCTCTGGATCAATGACGATGTTCTTGTTTATGTGGAGTCCTACTAGCCCCTGCGAAGTTCGCTTGGTGTTTTCCTCCAACATCAACATGCCTACAGTTGAGCCTGTCATATGCAAATGATAGGCGATCTCGCGCACTAGAGTTGACTTCCCACACCCAGAGCCACTGACAAGGGTTGTGATGCCCCTCATGCCTTTAGTCATGAAGTTCAACCTTGGGTAAGGATACTTGTAAGGGCTTTCAGCATCTGGTGTTGCAACAGTCTCACGCATGTCAGACATCTGGACTATGCCATCTGGCCTGTAATCAGCGGCCTGATGAATTGCACTGATGATTGCTCCAGCTTCACCTTTGACTAGACACTCATTGGCGTCCTTGTGAGGCAACACTGCAATCTTAACTTTGCCAATTGGCAGAACTTCAGCACATTCTGTAGCGGCCTTACGCCCTGCTTCATCCTGATCAAACATTAAGATTATCTCTTGGAAGCCATTAAGGTAATCAATGTTTTCCAGAAGGTTTTTCTTTGCGCCCTGTGCGCCATTTCTCACAGACACTGTGGCGAATTTATGCTGTTGGATTTGTGATACGCTCATGGAATCAAGTTCGCCCTCGCAAACCACGATCTTCCTTCCAGCTGTCCACATGTGCATACCGAAGAGTCCATTGATCTTCCCAATGGTCGGGAAGTCTTTGTCTTTTGTTCGTATCTTCTGGCCTGTGATTGTGCCTTTGGCATCCTTGTAGTTAGCCACTTGAATTGGTTCGCCTTTGCTGTTCTTGGTAACAAAGTATCCGAACTTACGGCATGTCTCTTCAGTCAGCCTACGAGACCTCAACTCCATGAAATCACCAGTCAGGAAGTTGGTGTCTATCTTTGGCTTTTCGCTGGGCTTCTGTTCCCCGTCAGCTGGTGTACGTTTCTGACAGCTGAAGCAAAAGCTGTGTCCATCAGAGTAGAGGCTGTTTGCATCCGATGACCCACAGGCGTCACATGCTTCATGAGACACAAAAGTGCTCTCTTCTTGTTCATTCATTTGTTCGTTCCTTTAGGTGGGTTGTTGACCCAATAAATTGTATTTGGTGGCGTGATGCCCCACATGAACCAAGCATTCCCAAAGGGGGGTGATCCTTTACCTGTGAAATCAACTCGGTTGTTGTAGACCAGTGCAGACATTCCATATTCCATGAACAGGTTGCCCCTGCGTTTACCTTGGAAGGCGGCGACAGGAAGAAACAAAGCAAACGGCTTTTGAAGGCTGTAGCAGTGTTCTATGAAGTCATCTTTTTTACTGTATGGGGGGTTTGTGATGATACCATCGTGGACATCATCTTGAGTTGTACTGAAGAAATCTTTGCCTTCAGAACCTACAATACTGTAGCCGCTTTCGTTAAAAGCATCGACTATCAAACTAGACTTTCCACTGGTTGCCTCATAGTAGGTCTTAGACTTGTCTAGGTATTTGAGTATCGGCTGTATTTGATTTGTTGGCGTGTAGCATTCATCGCTTGCTTCATTCGTAGCAAGTCGTCTTACTAATTCTAGTGATGTCATTATTGCTTCCCTTAAAAAGAAAAAGGGCGATCCGAAGACCGCCCTTGGCTCTCTTTATTTGGCTTGCTTCATGCCCTCATGGCATTCTTCAATCCACTCATCTGGAATCACTTTATGTGCCCAAGTGAAACCATTCTTGATGCAGAAGTCTGCATAAGAAGTCTTAGACCCCTTATACAGCTTCGCGTTGGCATTCTGAAAAAGGAAACGTAGGTCTATGTTAGGTAACTGTTTCTTGATTAAAACGTGACGCTGACGATCTGCCGTAACCCAGCGCCCTTTGGTTTCCAAATACCAAACACCACCCACCTTTGGGAGAATAAAGTCTGGGGTGTATTTGGCTGGTCGCTGGGGGATTAGAAACGACAGGCGTTCGGTCTCATAGCTAAACGGAATATTCAGCCGCCTAAGTTCTTCTGCAATTGTTACCTCAAGTCCAGACCTGTAGCCTTCCTTGATGCCTCGGTAATTCCGACGATTAAAAGTCAAAGTTGTCTTCGTTACCAATTGGTTCAAATGCTTCATCAATCGCTGAAACATCTACAGTGAAGCCACCTTCCTCGATGGCATCAAAGCCTGACCCATTCATGCCTTGGGTAGCCTCTACTATCTGACAGCCTTGTAGTGTGATAGCCACACCAGCTGACCCAGAGACCTTATAGACATTAAGGTAGCCTTTGAGTTTCAAACGGCTTCCACCGCCTATCTTTGGAAGTTTGTTTACAGGCACAACTTGACCAGCTGTGTCAAAGAAATCGGGTTGGAACTTAGACTGTAGCTTGAAAGCCACTTCCCCAGTCTCTTCATCTTTCACATAAGGAACTCTGTAATGGGCAGACCCATGTTCAGCTTTAGCCGCATCTTCAATCTTCTTAATTAAAGGCTTTGCGTCTTCGGCAGACAGCAATAGTTCTGTCTTATACTTACCTTCAGAGTCAAAGGCAGTATCTGGTTTATTAAGGTGGGGGTACTTAGCCACTCCAATAGGAGTCACAAAGTTAATCTTTGGTTTTTTAGCCATACTTTTGTCTTTCTAAAGTAAAAAAGACCACCCATAGTTATCTATGGATGGCCTTTCAGTTTGGGAGAATGAAGTCCCTAGAGTCCTAGGAGGAGGAAAGTGAACTCAGGGGCTTCTTAGGGGTGACACAAGTATTAACTAAAGCAGAATTGGCTCTCCCGTATCAGCTGTAAGTCTAGGTTTCCCATCTCTGGAATTGGCTCTACTCCAGCTTTCTCGAAGTCATTGGGATGGTCTAATTGCTGTCTCAGTTCTTCTTGCCATTTAAGCAGTAGGTTCTCAGACTGGTACATCTCAATATGTGCATCACGAACACCATAGTAGAGGTCGTCAACATCTCCAGAGATTGCAAATGAATCATGTATCATAAAGAAATCTTGGCAACCGCCCTCACCCTGCCCGTCAAACTGATCGCGCAACCTGACAATGGTTTTAGCCATGCCAGAGGCATCGAGCGAATGTATATAGTTAGCCGCAACGCTGGCTGTGTTCTTCCTCACATCCACCTTGCCTGTATCCATCGACAAAGAAACCTTTGACCTAGTTCTCTCGCCTACGGCTGTATCGAATAGAAAGATTTTAGTCTCCACCCTGTCCCTCTTTAGGTAGTTGTGGAAAACTCTAAAGCCACTTGGGGAAGTCCAATTGACCAGCTTATTCTGCTTACTGAGAACATTGGTACATGACTGTATCCACTTCATTGCTTCAGCCGCCTTGGGAAGAGTTTCCACAATGCTGTCGTAACAATGTTCAGCAAGGTAACGAGCCGCAACCTTTCGCTCTTTGTTAGTCCTAGCAATCGGATGGAACTCGATGTCCCCGTAGCTCACGTCACGCTGTAGCGGTTTCATTACGTCTTCCATAAATTGACCAGTCATACCAGCCGCAACGGAACTATAAGCAAAAACCATCGAAGGGCGTTTTGTCAGGCGTCGATCCACACCATAGTCCAGCCAAATACGCGCCAGTTCTGCTTTAGTGATGGGGTTCTTTCCAAAGGCACTGGGGTCTTCCAAGTCAGCCTCAAGTCTGCCTGTAACCTTATCAGCAACAGTCTGGTAAAGGTCAGCCATTTCGGCCTGTGGTACTAGGTTACATAGCCTTCCCTCGTCTTCTCCGAGGGTTAGCATGGAATAGTGCTGGACGCCCGAATTGGTGCCATCCAGAGCGTAAGGGATGTACCCCACAAACTCATCGCCCTCTTCAATAAACCTCTGGTATTCGAAAAGTGCGGCGAGAAACTGAAAAGGCTTGTCGGCAGTATTCCATAGACCCAGACTGGACTTGTAGTCTTTAGCCATGTCCAAAAGCCAGCCCTCGTTCCTGTCAAACCAAGCCACACGTTCATCCAGTGGTGCTTTGTCGATTTTCTCAAAGCCGCCACAGTTGGCAATGTGTATCTTAAGCCAGCGAATATTCTGACCCTCGACTATGCGTCCTCTTTGGAACTGGAAGAGTGACTTAATGTGGTCGTCCCTGTGGTAGTTGAAAGACGGAACCATATTGAAGCGGCCTCTGAAATCACAAGCCCAAGGGATCGTAAAGTAATCAAAGATTACCAGCTCATTAGCTACCATCAAATCCTGCTTCATGACAGCTTCAGCACCCTTTACCCTGCGGTCAGTGTTTCGCCATTCGCGCTGGTCTTCCTTGATTGCCTTTTTCAAGTCCTGATCCATTGTCATGTGGTCTTCTGGTAGCTTTGGGAAATCTGGAGTATCTCGCTTTGGAAACTTACCGAAAGAGTGCCTACATTCCCAGCACCATTCTACAACTTCCAGCATCTCCTCATTGATGCAGAGCCTAGTTTCTTGCAGTGCATTGAGTGCTCTGAAGTGCTCTGGGGTTTCACCCTTGAAAGAGTGCTCTATGGCCTCAATTTGCTTGCTAGATGCCCCTCTAACTAACTTGACTGCCTCTGCCAGCCGCCAGTCCTTATAAGCCCCTGTGTGGTAGCCATCCCAAGGTCTAGGGGAGTCCATCGGAATTGGCTTTAGAAGCGGCTGTGACCACTGCAAGTAGTCCTTGCTCTTCTCAAGTTGCTCTTGTGCTTCCTGAGTAAACGCAAGTCTTGTGATGCTGTTGGTTGGGGTAGTGAACTGGGTGTCCTTTTCGAATATGTGGCAATGCTGAAAGATAGCCGAGAGAACTGGGGCGGCGTTGGCTGTCCTTCGCTTCAAGTGCATCTTTCGATCACCCTTTTTCTCAACAGTTCCAAAGTAAATGGACTTGGTGCCATTCTTGGTGGCTATGCTCCTGAGTGCCTTCAGTCGGATGTGTGCCGAAGTGTGGGCTTCACTGACCATCTTGACGATCCGCCTGTTGTTCTTGTTGGCTTCCTCATCATCACTGTGTAGTAGTTCCAAGGCCAGACATTCTCTATCAATTAGGCTTCCAATTTCTTGAGTGACATTGCTTAGAGTGCTGTCCTTTAGCACCGCATTATAACAGCACTGTAAGCCGATCAAGGCCAGCTGTCTTGGGTCTAGGTGCATAAGATCATCAAGCCATGTAGGGCGTCTTCCTTTGCCCTTACGTGCGGCTTCAATGTCCCCTGCAAGACCTTCTGCCACAACATCCAAAACATTCTTCAGCTGTTGGTATTCTGGGGCTTGCTCAGTAACGTCTTTTGCTCCTGTGTACTTTGCTTCCCACTTTTTCTGCCCGTCTTCCCTCATAGTCTCGTTGTAGATTTTTGTTACTGGGTTGGCTTGCTTGCCACCTCTGGTTTTATCGTCGTTGTTCATTTTACTTCCCTTTTCTTGAACTTACAGTCCAAACAAGTCGCCTTGCTTGGCTTGCGGTGTAGTATTCTTCTTAGCCTGTGCTCCCCTCATCAACTCAGCCATTGATCGCATCGTCTGGGGTTCACTCTTGATATATTTGCGAGTCGTGTTTAGGTCTCTATGGCCTAAATAAGCCCCTATCAGTTCACTGTTATATGCTCCTGAGTTTGCTAGAGTGGTGGCGCAAGTGTGCCGTGTTGTGTGGAAAACATAACGCTCATCGTTGCCTAGGATTGCCCTTCGCATCTGCTTCCAGCCTCGATAAAATAGCTTGCTGTTCCAGTCCTTTGAAATGTCCGTTCCAAGGCTCCTGATTGACGACAAGGCTTCATCCGTTAATGGGACTGTTCTTGAGTCACCATTCTTCGTGTCTGAGAGAAAAACACTCCAGCCACCAGTCTCGTCTTGTATCAATGTGCAATTGTTTATCTTCCTTATCTCACCAATTCTCATTCCAGTCTGAATGCCTATGGTCAAATAGTGCTCCAAAGATTTGAAGTCGGCACTTTTACGAAAGTATTCGGACATTAAGGCAATCTGAGACTGTGTAAAGTATAAAGGCCGCTGGTTTCCTTTGACCTTCCGATACTTAAATTTGGGCACGTGTGAGATGTGTTCTTCAGCCACTGCGTGACCAAAAACCTTAATGATCATTGCCCCGTAGTGGTTAATAGTATTGTTAGACAGCCCCTGTTCTGCGAGGTGGTCAAAGAACTTATGGATGTGGCTGGGCTTGTAGTCAGTGATCAAACGAGTGTCATAGTCAGAGAAAGCCGCGAATCTCTCAGCCTTGCCAATACTTCGCGCCCTGTGGGCTCTGCCATCCCAGATCAACTTGCAATCCATCTCGACTAAATCAAGGAAAGTTAGAGTAAGTGTCATTTTGAGTCTCCTTTAGTTTCATGCTTGATTGCATGAGAAAACCCAACGCCTAGACGCTGGGTTAACTGATGTAATCAGCTGGCTAGTTCTCGCTGTATCTTTAGACCCTTGAGAAGCATTGCTTCAGCGTCTGCTTTCTGACCCCTTCTCAATCTCTCGTAAGCCCAAGAGACCCAGCCAGCGGCGTCGTGAGATAAGACCTCTGGTCGCTCGGCTGGGGTTGGCTCTGGCTTGCTCTCGACTGCCATTGCTCCCACTGAGTTTTGATTTAGGAATGCCAGCAAGTCAGCCTTCATTACTGGGACATCAACCTCAATGTATTTACCACCAAGTTTCCTAGCGTCTGACTGAGTGCCAGCCCAATCGCCGCGTTTGTTTGTGTAAAGTCTCATTTGCTTCCCCTCTTCATCAACTCAAGAATGGTCAGCGAAAGATTGATTTGCTCCAGTAGCTCATCTTTCTTCTTTCCACTTTGGTGGAAGCTAAGTTTGCTGTTCTTGATGTAATCATAAGAGGCTTGCAATGAAGCCTGACAGTCTGCCAGTGCTCCATTGATCAGTTGAACCTTGTTCACTTCGAATCTATCGCTTCTCATTTGCTTGCTCCCATTCCTTCATAAAGTTTGTTGACCTCATACAGGTCATTGCCAATCTTGGTGACGAACCCAGCTTCCAGAGCCTTCTCAACGATCTGATCAGCATCCAATTCAAAGTTGAAGTTAGGGGCTTGAGACATGAAAAGTGCCTTCTTGCTGTATGTATCTTTCACGCTCATTTGCCTTCCCCTTTTGCCTTTGGTGTCAAAGTGTAGTTGGCGGCAATAAAGTTTTGCATCATCATTGCGGCTGTAACGACTGCTGGATCGTTTGTGGCCTTGATCCAGTTGTTCAAGTCTTCCACTGTTTCTGGAGTAGCAAAAAAGTTATTTACGCTGATTTCATTTTTCATTCTATTGTTCCTTCAGTTGTTTAGCGGCTAAGTCCACTTGATGCGCCACGCCGAAACATGGCGGCACAAGTAGGCTCAGACACTCAAGTGACCTGAGACAACAACTATGATTGAAACTGCGACACAGAATAAAAGGCCAAAGTCTGACCAGAATTCACGAGTAGACATGCGGTTGATAAGGTCTCTCATGATGTCACCTCGTCCCAGCTCTCTATTCGTTCCTTATGCTTTTGGATTTTGTAGATTGCAGACTGTAACCTAACAATTCTGTCAGTTGCTAAGTTGATGTTCTTTGTCTCTTCTCGTATTTGCTCAAGAAGGCGATCTATTTCAATGTCTTTGGCTCGATGTCTCATTAGTAAGCCTCCACAAATACGTGAGTAGATGGCTTAAGGTAAATCTCGCGGTTCATGTCTTCAGTGTCATTGCAACAGAAGTTAGCCGCGCCCTCCCACTTACATTTGCGATTGTAATGACCACGAATAAACTCAGTCTTTGCGTTGGGCTTCCGTCGGAAGTAATCGCCCTGCTTAAGTGATCTTAGCTCAAGGACGTTGAAGGTTTCGCCGTTGTGGATTTCGGTTCGCAATACGTTTCTCATGACTGCGCCCCCTCAACATAGTTGCCGACTTTCCAGACAAATGTGGTTATATACCCATTCTCGTCTCTGCGGCTCTCGCTTATCTCAGTGCGAAGTGTTCCGTCCATATTGTGAAGGATAAAGCCCAAGCCCCAATCTACTGTGTCATAGTCCCAGCCCTCAATCTCACAAGCGGCTGTAAGTGGTAGCTGTCCAATTGGTTTCATGTCGTTATCAAGGATGGTCACGATTTTGATTAGGTTGCTCATGATTACGCTCCCAGACTTCTTAGCTGAAGGTAGCCGCTTTGAACGTATCGACCTGCTTGCATTCCATTTAAGAACTGCTTGGTTTCTTTAGCTGAACTGCGGTGCATAAGAATTGAAGAGCCATTCTTATATGTGATCTGGTAGCCACCATATGAAGACGAATAGTTAAGGTCTAAGTCTAGGTGTGATGCTTTCGCTTCAATTGCTACTAACTCTTCTAGG